>Ga0209474_10002022_pt1 | contig 19056 bp, 14 predicted proteins | sample GraSoiAngelo_145_FD_185902 | JGI IMG/M metagenome (GOLD analysis project Ga0209474, IMG submission 185902) | Grasslands soil microbial communities from the Angelo Coastal Reserve, California, USA - 14_1009_05_20cm (SPAdes) (version 2) | ecosystem: Environmental > Terrestrial > Soil > Grasslands... | reverse complement strand
CCTTGCGCAGGCGTAGGCGACCCACTCGTGCTGCGCTGGGGCTTATTGCATCCGGCGCAAACCAGAACAACCAGCAATGGCAAAACACGAACTATCGTTGGAAAACCAGTAGACATTCTTTGATTGTTTCAGAGGAAAACGGCCGCTCTATTCAAAGCGGCCGTTCCATTAGACTTTGGCGTACTGCCGTTTACTTCGTCTTGTTCCCTTGAATGAATATCGTAACCGGGGCGCTGGTGTTATTGGTTTCATCGCTTTCAGCGACTTCGTTTCTACTGTCGGCTGTCCCTGAGATTGTGTGGTTACCTTTCTTCACACCGGCTGTGTTCCAAGTGACTGTTACCGACGTGTACGATTGAGCCGGTATAGCGGGCGTGGCTATGTCACCAATCACCGTGCTGCCGTCGAGCACGAATTTGGTGTGAGACGTCCCAGCGTTTGCCTGGCCGATATTAGTGATTGTCGCCGTTATTGGGATCTTCGCACCTTGTGGCGCCTGATTGTTAGCAGCCTTGAGGGTAGAAACAATCAGGTCGGGTGCGGTAGCCGTGATCGTGACCTCCGCCGCGTTCATGCTCTGCGCACCATGCGTGTCGGTCACAGTAAGCGTCGCCCCATACGTTCCGGCCTTGTTGTAAGTATGACTGACTTTGCCAGTGCCGGTGCAAGCGGCGTTGCCAGGGCAGGTGGCCGAGGTCCCGTCACCGAAGTTGAACGTATAGCTAGCGATGCTATCTCCGGAATCCGGATCATAGGAGCCTGAGCCGTCGAAGTTGACCGTCAACGGCGGCGGACCGGAAGTTGGATTCGCCGTTAACACTGCCGTTGGCGGGTTGTTCGGCTGGCAGAAGGCGTTGCTATTAACCGTGTAGCTGCCGGTAAAGGCGAGACTATCCGGCATCTGATCCCACAACCCCGTAACTACTCCCCCAACGGTCTGAGACACGCCCGAGACAAAACCCGCGATTGTATCACCGGGGTTGAGGCCGAGGTCACTCGCCTTCACTACGATGACGACCTTATTGAACGGTGGCGCGTACCCACTGCTTGGCTCGGCAGGCATCTGCGACCCGCTCGTTACAAATCGTCCATCAACGCCACCACTGCCGTTAGGAGCCGGAGTGTAAGACTCGAAAGTTGGTGTGGTCCCATTCCAAGTCATATGCACCGCCTTGTAATGGAAGGTGGTCGCTGGAGCAGGGTCGGGTATCTTCATCGCGACATACCAGGACGAACCGACTGGTTGCGGCGATTGACCGTTATCCCAAGTGTTGATGGTGAAAGCGAGCCTGATCACGTTGTCTGCGGCAAAAGGCTGCGCAATCTGGAACGACTTGAGATCCGCTCCAGGTGGCGCTGGAGAGGTAACGCCGATGAGGGCCTGCGTATCGCCCTGAGCATCTGTGAGTTTGGTTAGGCCGGGCAGCGCGCAAACGTTTTCTTTCGGCGGCGGTACAACCACAACCAGGTCGATCTCATTGCTCGCCGGCCCGATTACAGTGCCGTTGCTGCTGATCGCCTTGACCGTATAGAAGTAGTGCGCCACAGAAGGAAGGGCCGTCGTATCGTCGATCTTTGTATTTGTATTGCCGGTGTTGGCGACAAGCAGTTGTTCACCGCCTGAGCTTGTGCCACGCAGGATCTGGTAACCGGTGATATCCGAGCCGCCGTTGTCGGGTGCTTTCCAACTCAGATGCGAACCAGATGGATCGCGTGTGCCGGAAAGGCAAGGAGGTTTCGGAGGCAACGCTGTGGTGGTGTCCGTACTTCCGTCATAACTCGCGAACAGCGTTTTTCCACCCGACTGGCGCGCGACGCGCATGAAGGCAGTGAAATCATTCGGGGCCGTGCCCGCGATGCAGCCGTCTGTCACACAGCCATCGCTGTAGCCGAAGAGAACGCGTCCAAATTTGTCGACGGTGACTTCGTTGAAGTCGAGCAGGTTGCGATCCTGGTGGCTACCGCCTTGCTGCCAGATGCCGCTGGCATGCTGAACCGGGTCATTAGGCGTAGCGTTGACAGTGACCCAGTGTTGGCCGCCATCGTAAGTGGTGGCGATGAAGATATACCAGTTGCCCGGAAAGCTTATTGCCTGGTAATCACCGGCAATATCCGTGCCGGGGAAACCGACTGCGGCGCGGCCGGGGCTACCGCCTACTGCCTCGATCTCGGCTGCGTTCACGATCCCATGGGAAGCGCCGATATCGAAGTCACTGCTCCAGGTGATCGTGTTCGTCGACTTATTGAGAGTGCCAACTGCGACGCGCGCATGTCCTTCCAGCGGCTGGCCCGCAGGCACCGGCTGGTTATTAACATAGGCATAGTAAATCCGGCTGTTGCTATCGATGGCAATGGAAGGGTCAGCACCTTCTGCCTGCGAGATAGCGTTCGGCACGATGAACTCATGCCAGGTCACGCCGCCATCAGTGCTGAACGCGCCGCCCTGATTACCAGCGCATTGATTAACCGGTAACCACACTGTGCCATCGGGTGCGACATGAACGTGACCGTGCAGGCCCTCACATTTAGTAATGCCGTTGCCCAGGTAAGCGAACGTACCCGGGCCGTAGCTTGCCCCGAGAGTATCGCTGCGCTGACACGCCGCCGGTCCCAGTGGAAAGCTCTGGGAGCAATAGTAAACAGCTTCGCCCTGGTTCAGCGCGGTTGCCAGCGTGCTCAGAGAAGCCGGGTATGGCCCGGAGCCGATGGTTTCGTGGTCATCGCCACCGTTCGGAGGCGAAGCAGCCAGCGGCACCCAGGTGTCGCCGTCGTTATCGCTATAGCCGTAAACCGCGTTGGCGCCGGCGGTAGAATTTGAGACAAGGGTGCGGCCCGTCTTTTGGTCGGTCCAAAGAATCGGGTCAAGTCCTGTGTTGGTAGTAGGATTGCTCTTATCTTCCCACAAACCTTCGCAGCATTCCGGCTTCGCTGGTGTGAGGAGTTCCGGCGGGGTAATGCGCCAGACCGGGCCGATGTTCATGTTCATGATCCGGCCGGTCTTTGGGTTATAGCCTATGTTGAACTCGCCCGCGCTGCTTTGGGCAGAGGTGTTGTCAGGTGCGTAGAAATTCTGGTAACGCGGTACGCCCGGCGCGGTCGGGTCAGGTCCGCCGAATCCTGGGACGCCGCCCGCGCTGCCAGAGCCAGGCGCCAGTTCGGCGGTCACATGCACGGTCTCGCCAGTGGCAGTGAAGGGGACAACGACGATTGTGTATGTCTGGGTCCCATCATGAAGTGGGCTAATGGTAGCTATCTCGGGATTGTTGCTGCTGGCCGATTGATAGTCAGCGGCCTCGCCACCGCCTGTCTGGGTGCAATCGTTAGGATGGCAGTCGGGGCGTGGGGTCTTATAGATGTAGAGGTCATAATCGGACGAGCCGCTGCCGCTGTCGGTCCAACTAAGAGTGACTTTGACCGACGCGTTCGGATTGCTGGTGTGAAAACCGGATGGCAAACTCACCGTGAGCGCAAAATCATCACACGGCTGAGATGAGCCGCCGCATTCTGGTCCACTGTCGAGTTCAATGACCGGAGTCGGATTTGATACAAAGAAGGGGCCGGCGGTGTAGCTTACTGGGCCCGATGTGTCAGTCAGTGTGCCGCTCGATGGGGTGGAGGCGAAGCTGAACATGGCCAGCCAGGCGCCAACTGAGCAGAGCAAAAAAGCGCCAAAGATGCGCGGATTGAAGAAGGCTGCTTGGGAATTAGTATTTCTTCGCATAGGGGTGGGCAGGTTAATGGTAGTAAGAGAGTCTTCGTTGTTCGCATCAGCCGTCACAAGTGGATGTTTCTTATAAGAAAAGAGGCTGAACGAAAATTTGTTTACTACTTGAGCTATTCACAAAGGTCCGGAGGCTAGGAGCCATTAAGTTCTAGTTTAAAAGTTCGTCGATTCTTATGAGGTTTAAGAAGTGGTCAAAGAAATATTACATTTTCGTAACGTTTATCTCTGAATTGTAGGTAGCTGTCCTATCCGATTGGTTGCTGTTCCGATGATCATTGCGTAACGGGTCCGATTCTCTGTAGCGGCGCCCGTCTCGCGTGCTCTTTTTTATCGTTGCAGCCGACACGGCTGCCATCACAGGACAACTTTCGCGGCCGACTCGTCAGGGATAAATCCGCTCGAATGGCGGACATGGCCGCCGCTACAGGACAACTCTTGCAGCCGACACGGCTGCCACCACAGGACAACTTGCCGGCGACGACCCTCATTCTCGGGGAACGTTGATTTGTCCAATCGCGGGTGCTAGGTAGCTGCGCTCTTCGTCATGCCGCAAAATTACAAGGACACGCTCAACCTTCCGCGCACCGATTTTCCGATGAAGGCGAATCTGGCGCAGCGTGAGCCCGAATTACTAAAGAAGTGGGAAGAAACTCGCGTCTATCAGCAGATTCAAAGGGCGCGCGCAAATGCAGAGCTTTTCGTCCTGCACGACGGGCCGCCCTTCGCCAATGGCGACGTTCACATGGGCACTGCGCTTAACAAAATTCTGAAGGATTTCGTAGTCAAATCCCAAACCATGCTAGGCAAACGGGCGCCTTACGTGCCGGGCTGGGATTGCCATGGACTCCCAATTGAATACAAGGTAGTGAAGGAATCGCGCGACCTCGCCCCACTGGAGGTTCGCAAACGTTGCGAAGCGTTCGCGCGCAAATTCATCGATCTCCAGCGCGAGCAATTCAAACGTCTGGGCGTTTTTGGCGATTGGGAACACCCCTACCTCACCATGGATCCCAAATACGAAGCCGAGATCCTGCGCGCCTTCGCCATCTTCGTGGAGAAGGGTCTGGTTTACGAATCGCTAAAGCCGGTCTTATGGAGCACCGGCGCCCAGACCGCCCTCGCCGAAGCCGAAGTGGAATATCAGGAGCGTGATGACACCGCCGTGTTCGTGAAGTTTCCGATTATTTCGGGCGCGCTCAAAGACAAGGCCAGTATCGCAATCTGGACGACAACGCCATGGACGTTGCCAGCAAACCTGCTGATCGCAGTTCATCCGAAAGAAATTTATGTCGTCCAGGAATTCACCGGCCCGAAGGTGGAAGGGACCTCAGTGTCCCGAACAGAAACCCTCGTTCTCGCCGACAAACTCGTTCCGCAATTTTGTGCCGCCACCGGTTTCGAACCGACCGGCGAACCGATGCAATCTTTTCCCGGCGACAAACTTGAAGGCATCGGCGCGCAACATCCCTTTCTCTCGCGCACTGTCATGGTCCTGCCGGCCGAGTTCGTCACCATGGACACTGGCACCGGTGCGGTCCACATCGCGCCCGGCCACGGCGAAGACGATTACGTCCTTGGATCAAAAAACAGCTTCCCGATTCTTTCGCCGGTCGATGATCACGGCCGTTATACTAACGAGGTCGGGATTTCGGACCTCGTCGGCAAATATGTTTTCGACGCCAATACCGACATCATCCGGATCTTGCGCGAGCGCGGCATGCTCCTGGCCGAACAAAATTTTCATCATAGCTATCCCTACTGCTGGCGCTCGAAAACGCCGATTATCTTTCGCGCGGTTGAACAATTTTTTATCCGCCTCGATGAAATCCGTGGCAAAGCGCTCGACGCCATTCATCATAAGATAAAATGGGTGCCATCCTGGGGTGAAAACCGTATCGCCGGAACGGTGGAATCGCGACCCGATTGGGTTATCTCGCGCCAGCGTAGTTGGGGTGTCCCCTTGCCCGCCTTCTATATAGAGGGACGCGCCACATTAAATCCCGATTGGATTCGCAAGCTTGCCGATCTGGTTGCGCAACGCGGCTCCAATGTCTGGTTCGAATTAAGCGACGCCGAACTCGCACGCGAGCTGGAATTGCCGGAAGGAACCACGAAACGCAACGATACCATCGACGTCTGGATCGATAGCGGCGTTTCGCATCGCGCGGTTTGCGCCACTCATCCGGAATTGCGTGATCCGGCCGATATGTATCTCGAAGCAACCGATCAGCATCGCGGCTGGTTTCAGTCCTCGCTCATGACCAGCATCGCCCTGAATGATCGCGCCCCTTACAGGATGTGTCTGACTCATGGGTTCGTCGTCGATCTCGATGGAAAGAAAATTTCCAAGTCCGGCACTTACGACAAGCCGATGGACGCCGGGCATTTCATAAAAAAACACGGTGCTGATCTGATTCGGTTGTGGGCCAGCAGCATTAATTTTGGAGATGATGTTCCGTTCTCGGAGGAAATGTTCACCCGTCTGGGCGACACCTATCGCCGCATCCGCAATACCCTCCGCATCTTGTTAGGAAATCTTTTTGATTATCCGCAACGCGATACGAAGGGACGTGCTTCTGCACGTCCAGGACATGGCACCCCTCACCCTACCCTCTCCCCTCGCAGGGGGGAGGACGAGGAGTCGTTAGCTAGTGCAACAATAATCGATCGCTGGATTCTCGATCGGCTCGATCATGTCGTTGCGGAATGCCGGAGCGCGTATGCGGCCTTCGAGTTCCACAAGGTTTATCATAGCATCAATCACTTCTGCGCCGTCGATCTCAGCAGCCTTTACGTCGACATCACCAAAGACCGGATGTATTGCGACGCCCCCGATTCGCCGCGCCGGCGCGCGACCCAATTCGCGATGCATAAGATTTTCGATGCGCTGTGTCGTTTGCTCGCGCCGATTCTTGTTTTCACCGCCGAGGAGGCGTGGGCACACGCTGTAGCGGGCGTCGGTGACACCGGCCCGCGGTCAGCGACCGCGGCTACAAATTCCATCCACCTCCAGCTTTTTCCAGATTGTAGGGCAGGCGCGCCGCCTGCCGGGACGACGGACGACGCTGTCCGTCAGCAAATCGATCAGTTACTAAGACTGCGCAGCGTGATCGGCCAGGCCCTGGAAAAAGCGCGTCAGGAAAAACTGATCGGCAACTCGCTCGAAGCTCGGGTCACATTGAAATGCGATCGCAAAGTAATCGGTTCAGTTTCGAAGGAAGAGCTCGAAGAATTTTTCATTCTAAGCGATCTCATTATCGAAGACGCGGGGGAGGCGTCAGCCGTTGTCGAGAAAACGCCGTATGCAAAATGCGCGCGTTGCTGGCGCCATCGCGAAAGTGTTGGCCAAAGCAGCGCCCATGCCGATTTGTGCGACCGCTGTGAAAGCGTGGTCGCACGGGGAACAAAAAAGGAGGAGGAAGCGTGAGCTCCCGGAGGCGGAACAACGACTTGCAGTCTGTGCGCCCAGCGGAGTTGCACTCTGAACACGCCGGCATCTGTCGGGGCGCAGCCGTCCCGGCTGTGGGGCCGCCAGACATCTTGTCTGGTGTCTGCAAATCGGCAGGCGAGACGCCTGCCTGCCCCGCAGACAAGATGTCCGCGCCCCAGTCCGCGTCCGCGCTAACGACGTCCTCGGTGCAAGCAGACAATGCAGCGGGTTACAAGCCCGCTGGGCGCACCGGCCAAAGGTCCATGTTCCGGATATGAAGTGGATCGCGTTCCTCTCAATGCCGCTCTATGTGCTCGATCAGATCACCAAGTATTGGATTTTGCATCACATCGACGCCGAATCCCAGCTCCAGATCATTCCTCGCTGGTTCTATCTGGTGAATGTCCCCAATACGGGGGCGGCTTTCGGTTCCTTCAAAAATAACAACGCGTTCTTTATCGTGCTGTCGTGCATCGCTCTGGTCGCGGTCGTTTCCCTTCTCTTGCGAAAACAGGATCACAAAGATGCCTGGCGCGATCTTTCCCTCGCTTTACTCCTCGCCGGGGTGCTGGGCAATCTGACTGATCGATTGACCCATGGTCACGTCATCGATTTTCTTCTCGTTAATTTACATGTTCGCTTTGCCGATCCCTGGCCTGCCTTCAACGTCGCCGATTCCTGCATCTGTATCGCGGTTATCTGCTTCATCATTCATACCTTGCGACAAAAACCAGCTTCCGCGGCCCAAAGATAGAAGCGATTGATTCGCGCGAGCAGACTTGTAGGGCAGGCGCTCTCTCCGAGCTGTATAACTCTACGAGCAGGAAGCCCGCCTGCCGATTGCAAAGCTGGCAACCGGGAACGGTTGCCCTACAACTGTAGCTACTGCGCTCAGTCGCCGTGGATTCCAATTCGCCCCGACAGATCGGGGCGGCTACACTCGAAGTGTGACGGCAATGGAAGAAACAGCGCGCGCCATCGCGGCAAAACTGCGCGAACACAATCACATCGCCTTCTTTGCCGGCGGCTGCGTCCGCGACATGGTGCGCAATCTCCCGCCGAAAGACATCGACATCGCGACTGACGCGCGACCGGAGGAAGTCCAGAAATTGTTTCCGCGCACCTATGCAATCGGCGCGCACTTTGGAGTCATTGTCGTTTTAGAAAACGGATTCCAGTTCGAAGTCGCTACCTTCCGTTCCGACGACGTCTACCTGGACGGACGTCGCCCGAGGGAGGTTCATTTTTCGTCGCCCGAGCAAGATGCGGAGCGGCGCGACTTCACCATCAACGGAATGTTTTTCGATCCCGCGAAAAACGAAGTGATCGATTTCGTCGGCGGCCAGAATGATCTAAAAGTGAAATTGATCCGTGCGATCGGCGATCCGGCGCAACGTTTCGCGGAAGATCGCTTGCGCATGCTACGTGCGATTCGTTTTGCCACCGTGCTCGAGTTTGAAATTGAAAGGGAAACCTGGGACGCCCTGCAGCAAAATTCCGCTTCCATCACCGAGATCAGCGCCGAAAGAATTCGCGACGAGCTAGTCCGTATTTTTCTTTCACCACAGCGCTTGCGCGGTTGGGATTTACTCGATCAGTCCGGCCTCCTCCGCGCCATTCTGCCCGAGATTGAGCCGATGAAAGGTTGTGCGCAACCGCCGCAGTTCCATCCCGAGGGCGACGTCTTTCAGCACACCCGGCTAATGCTGGAGCTTTTGCCGGAAAACGTTTCCGTGCCGCTCGTTTTCAGCGTGATTCTGCACGATATCGCCAAACCGCGGACGGCAACGGTCGATGCGGACGGCCGCATCCGTTTCAACGAACATGATCGCCTCGGCGCGGAAATGACCGAACAAATCATGGAGCGCTTGCGTTTTTCGCGCGCCGAAATCGACGACACCGTGGAGATTGTTCGTCAGCATATGGTTTTCAAAGACGTACCGCGGATGCGCGTGGCCAAACTGAAACGATTCATGGCGCGTCCGACTTTTGAAGCTGAACTGGAATTGCACCGGGTCGATTGCGTAGGCAGCCATGCCATGCTCGACAATTACGAATTTCTTCAGCGCAAAAAGGAGGAGTTCGCGAACGAGCCGATCATTCCGCCACCCTTGGTTACCGGGAACGATCTGATCGCGCTGGGAATGAAACCGGGTCCAAGATTTGGGGAAATCCTGGAAGCAGTGGAAACGCGACAGCTTGAAGGCGCCTTCAAAACGCGCGAGGAAGCGCTCGATTGGGTAAAGCGCGAATACAAAAAATAACTCGTCATCCCGAGCGTCAGTCGAGGGATCCCGTTGCGAAAGCTTTAAGGTAACTTCGCGGGATCCCTCGACTGTCGCTCGGGATGACGGCAGTAGTCCGGCTTTTGACATCAAACTTCAACCATCGAACATCAAAGATCCCATGCGCATCCTGATGATCAGCGCGGAAGCGCCGCCTCTCCAACGAGCCGGGGCGCTGGTGGATGTGCTTGACGCTCTCCCTCACGAACTGCGCGAACGCGGTCATGAAGTGAGCGTCGTCCTCCCGTTTTATCGCGAGATTCGCGAGAATAATGAAGTCGAAACAAACGATACCGGCGTCACCGTCGATATTCGCGTGGGCGAAAAAAATTACGTGGCAGAATATCTCGAAGGTCGGACGCCGAGCGCTGTGCAGTTATTTTTTGTTCGGTGCGACGAATTTTTTGATCGCCCGGAAATTTACGGCGAACACGGAGCCGCCTACGAAGACAACTCCAACCGCTTTATCTTTTTCAACAAGGCCGCCATCGAACTGGCGCGACGCCTGACCCCGGCGCCACAAATCCTACATGTGCACGATTGGGCCGCCGCTCTCGTCCCGGTTTACATCCATGCGCACAATCTGCCATTCGCCACTGTCCTAACCATCCATAGACTGGCTGAGCAGGGAAGTTTTTGGGGACTTGACTTCGCTCTCACCAATCTGCCGCAACGTTTTTTCTCGCTTCGTGGGGTCGAGTTTTTCGGGCGCCTCAATTTTTTGAAAGCCGGCATCGTTTTCGCCGACCGCATCACCACCGTCAGCGAGCATCATAAGCACGAAATCCTCCAACCTGAAGGTGGCCATGAACTCGACGTCGTCCTCCGCGAAAATGCGCACAAGCTCAGCGGCATCTTGCATGGTGCCGATTACGCGCGGTGGAATCCGGCGACTGATCCCCTGCTGCCAGCTCATTTCGAGTCCGAAAAATTATGGGGCAAAATGATTTGCCGCGACGCTTTGCTGGCGGATCTGGGCCTCGGCCCCGCGCCACGCGGCCCGGTTTTTGGAATGGTCACGCGCGTGGTCGCCGAAAAAGGTTTCGAAATTCTAACCCCGCTCTTCGATCGACTGCTCACGGATGACGTGCGCCTGATTATTCTGGGCGAAGGCGATCCGGCGTTCGAAACTGCCCTCGCCATTGCGGCCCGCCGCTATCCATCACGATTCGCCTATCGCCGTCATTTCGATGAAAGGCTGGCGCACCTGATCGAAGCCGGTTCCGATATCACGCTGATACCGTCGCGGTTCGAGCCGAGTGGGCTGATTGCAATGTATAGCTTGCGATACGGAGCAATCCCGGTCGCGCATGCCAGCGGTGGGATTCAGGAAATCGTTCAGGACTATGATCCAACGCTTGCACCTTCCGAGGCGGGCTCTGGTTTCCTTTGCTATGACTATTCCTCGGAAGCGTTTTGGGATTCGATCAAGCGCACCCGTGCCCTTTTTGGCGATCGCGCGGTTTGGACCGGCCTCATCCGCCGCGCAATGGAGCGCGGATTTTCCTGGTCAGCTGCCGCGCAGCGCTACGAAGGACTGTACCGCAGTCTTGTCCGCGAGACGGAAATCGCCGCCTGAGCTAATCCCCCAACGGGAACGGTTAAGGCGAGGGCCGATTTTTTGGACTGCGGTGGCAAGCGCAGCGCGATACCGCTTTGCTTTCCTGCGCTTGGCCCGCAATCGCGCATCACCCTCCATCTCAATACGCTCGAGGACACACCCGCCGCGGGGAAAAGCGCCGTCGTCGCTACGCTTTGCCGGCGCAGTCCAAGATTCGCTGCGCGTACGATCTCCAGCCGCCGCTCGTATCGTCACACGCGAATAAAGCAAGAGCGACCGCGTCAAAAAACCGCACCGTGACCGCCGTACTATATAGTAAGGACGGAGCCCCGTCGGAAGAGCCTTGCATTCCGCGGGCCGTTCCGGTTTCCTCTGCCCTTCCACGGACTCGCCCCATGACTCAGATATCCCCTGCTGCCAAAGCTCTTTCCGCCGGCTTTGCTGTGACGCTGTTGCAAATAGTCGTGGCGATCTTCCTTGTGGCACCCGACGGCCCGTTCGAATACCGCTATCAAACGCTCCTCCAGCACGATAGCCACTGGTTCGCTAACATCGTCGCCCGCGGTTACGAAACCATTGTGCCCCCGATTTCCCACAAAATGATGGAAGTCTCCAACACGGCCTTCTTCCCGGCCTATCCCGCAATCGCCTGGATATTACACCGGATACTCGGCCTTGGGGTTGAAAACGCCTTACTAATTACCGCTCAATCCGCTGCCTGGGGTTTTTGGACCTATTTCTTCCTTTTCGGCGAACGATGGAACCTCCCGGCCAGTTGGCAGTTGCTCGGCGTGCTCGTCATTTTGGCGCATCCTGCCGCTTTCTTTCTTGTCGCCGGCTATTCCGAATCGCTCTTTTTGATGGGGCTTCTTGGTTTCCTCTACTGGAGCGGGATGGAATCGCGAGGTGCGCGAATTTTGGCGGTGCTTCACGGCATCGTCATGTCCGCGACCCGGATTGTCGGCCTGCCCTGCGCGCTGGCGCCACTGGCGAAAAGGATTTGGGAGCTCGGCTGGCGCAAATTGGCAAAGGTTCGCGATTGGTGGGCGAATTATGGCGCCGCAGCTCTGGTCAGCGCTTCAGCCATGCTCGGCGGCCTCGGATTTTTCGTTTATTGCCAATTCCGGTGGGGCCACTGGGACATCTATATGCTAACGCAGCAATTCGGCTGGGCAATTGAACCCGATTACTTCGCCATTTTTGAACCATCGAGCTATCACTGGCTCCTTCCCGCCCTTGAAGATCCTACCGAAATGAGTCAGATGGCAATGACGTTCGGCGGACTCCTGCTCCTCGCGATTTTTGCTTCTGAATTTTTACCGGGTGCGCGCCGTCAAACCAACCGTGCTGTGCGCATCCCATTTTATTTCACCGCTTTCGTTCTCTATTTCCTCTCCGTCTCCGGTGTCGCCTGCGTAAAGATGGAAAGCATGCTCCGTTATGAATTTTGCCTGCATCCGCTTATCGTACTGGCGCTTTTGCATTATTTGCACAATCTTCCTCTCCGCTCGTGGCTGGGACGAGCAAGCGCGGTGACTGCAATCGCGTTGGTCAGCGCGGCAGGGCTGGGCCTCGAAAGCTGGTACATTTGGAATTTTACACGGGGAAATTGGGTTGCCTGATTTAATGAAAACGAACGTAGCCATAATCGGCGCCGGACCAGCCGGTCTTACTGCCGCTTATCTTTTGTCGAAGAACGAAGTCGGCGTCACGGTTCTCGAAGCCGATCCGGTTTACGTCGGCGGAATTTCCCGCACCGCCACTTACAAAGGTTTTCATTTCGACATCGGCGGTCATCGCTTTTTCTCGAAGTCGAAAGAGGTGAACGATCTGTGGCACGAGATTTTGCCGCAGGACATGCTCGATCGGCCGCGGAGCTCGCGCATTTTTTACGGCGGAAAGTTTTTTGCCTACCCCCTCCGCCCATTCGAGGCCTTGTTGAAACTCGGCCTGCTCAAATCCACCCTTTGCGTTTTGTCGTGGCTGAAAGCGCGCCTCAGGCCGGTGCGCGACCCGCGCAACTTCGAAGATTGGGTCAGTAACCAATTCGGCAAACGTCTCTTCAATACTTTCTTCCGGAGCTACACCGAGAAGGTTTGGGGAATGAGCTGCCGGGAAATCTCGGCCGATTGGGCCGCGCAACGGATCAAGGGTTTGTCATTAGGCAGCGCGATCAAGAACGCGCTTTTCCCGCAACGCCGTCCGAAAGACAGCTCGAAAGTGATCAAGACGCTGATCAATTCCTTCAAGTATCCGCGGCGCGGTCCGGGAATGATGTGGGAGAGGTGCGCAGAAAAAACCAAAGCACTGGGCGGCGCGATTGAAATGGGCTGTCGCGTTATCCGGTGCCAATACGATGACGCTAACGGGACGTGGACGACAATCTATCGCGACCAGCACGGAAACGAACATGCCCTCGAATCCGAACACGTTATTTCCTCGGCGCCGATGCGCGAATTGATCAATGGTCTCGAGCCCACCGTTTCCGAAGAAGCAAAGCGCGCCGCCGATTCGCTCAAATACCGCGATTTCCTGACGGTGATGTTGATCCTGAAAAACCGCGACGCTTTTCATGATAACTGGATCTACATTCACGATCCGAGTGTGAAAGTTGGCCGGATCCAAAACTTCCGGTCCTGGTCGCCAGAAATGGTGCCCGATCCAGACAAGGCCTGCTACGGACTCGAATACTTTTGTTTCGAACACGACGGCCTCTGGAATTCGAAAGATGAAGATCTGATTGCTCTGGCCCAGCGCGAGTTGATCAAGATCGGTCTGGCCCGCGAGGGCGATATCCTCGATGGCTGCGTCGTGCGACAGAAAAAGGCTTATCCAGTTTACGACGACGACTATGCGGAACATGTCGCGGCGATTCGCGATGAGCTTGATCGCCGTTATCCCAATCTGCATCTCGTTGGCCGCAACGGCATGCACAAATACAACAACCAGGATCACGCCATGATGACGGCAATGCTTTGCGCGGAAAACATCATCGCCAATACCAACCTTTACGATCTGTGGCAGGTGAATCAGGACGCCGAATATCACGAAGCCGGCGACGCGCCTGCGGAAGAAACGGTGGGAACGGCAATTCGTCTTGTGCCGACGCGAGTCCCAGGTACGCCTGAGCTCGCGCCCGAAGGCTAATTGATTTTGCGGCCGTGCCGCGAACATACATGTTTCAGGACCGAACCGACGCGGGTCGGCAGCTCGCAGAAGAATTGTTGAGCTATGCCGGGCGTGACGACGTCATCGTTCTCGCTCTTCCGCGCGGCGGCGTGCCGGTGGCGTTTGAAGTAGCGCAGCGGCTCGGCGTTCCGCTCGATGTTTTCGTTGTGCGCAAGCTCGGCGTCCCTGGACACGAAGAACTCGCCATGGGCGCAATCGCATCCGGTGGCATCCGCGTCCTGAACGAAGACGTCCTCTACGCCTTGCCCGATGCGCAATCGATCGTCGAGATGGTCACGGCAATCGAACGCGAGGAATTGACACGGCGGGAGGCCAATTATCGCGCCGGCCGCCCGGCACCCGACTTGCGCGGGCGAACCGTGATTCTGGTCGATGACGGACTTGCCACTGGAGCGACCATGCGGGCGGCGGCGGCCGCGTTGCGGCGGCAAGGCGCCGCAAAAATTATTGTCGCTGTCCCGGTGGGCGCTCCCACTACCTGCCGCGAGATCAGGAACGAGGTCGATGATATCGTTTGTCTCCACGCACCCGGTTCATTCATGGGCGTCGGTCAATACTACGAAGATTTTTCCCAAACCAGCGACGAAGAAGTGCGCGAGCTTCTCGCGGAGGCGCCGTCCGCCAACCTGGGTAACGATTGATTTCACGCGCGTCCGCCTCTCGCATTTTGTCCATCCTCGTGGTAATAATTTCTCGACGATGTGTGAGCCTTCGATATCCGAAAATGCGCCGTGTCCTCGCGGAGAATTCTTCCGGGTAGCGCGCGCGTCTCGCGCGCTGGTTTCTGCGTCCCGCAGAAACAATCTTTTCTTTGGTATTTCTTATGTCTGATACAGAACGAAGCCCATTGCGGCCGACACGGCCACCGCCACAGCTCCCGGCGGAAAACTTTGGGGAGCATACGCGTCTCGCGGAAACGAACTCTAGAACTTGATTTCTTTATGTCTGAAACAACAACCACTATCGCCCCGCCGGCATCGGAGCCCAGGGAAAAACTGACCAAGAAAGCCGTCACCGCCGATCACCCCACCTGGTGCCCGGGCTGCGGCGATTTCGCCGTTTTAGCGTCCTTTTACAAGGTCCTCGAGAAACGCCAGCTCGATCACGAAAAGATCGTCACCCTCGCTGGGATCGGTTGTTCATCGCGTTTTCCCTATTTCGTCAACGGCCACGGCGCGCACTTCATTCACGGCCGCGCCGTCCCTCTTGCTTCCGGCATTAGCCTGGCCCGGCCCGACCTGCATGTCTTTCTGTTTGGTGGAGACGGCGACGGTTTTTCCATCGGTGGCAATCATCTCAATCATGGCGCGCGGAAAAACATCAACATGGTCTATTTCATCATGGACAACTTCGTCTACGGCCTGACCAAAAAGCAGACCTCGCCCACATCGCCCATCGGTTTCAAAAGCAAAACCGACCCGACCGGCGCGATCGACATGCCGGTCAATCCGATCAGCGCCGGCGCCACCTTCATCGCGCGCACCCACGCCACCCAGGTCAATCACATGATCCAGATGATCGAGCGCGCCATGGATCATCCCGGTTTTTCCGCCATCGAATGTTTGAGTGAACGTGTCGAATTTTATCCCGGCGCCTTCGATCCGGCCAATCCTCGCAAAGGGGGCAGCTTCGAGCTGATCCAGGAAAAGAAGTGGGACAACACCCCTGAAGATGAGCTGCGCCACGACGTGACCGACGAGCTCGCCGCCTACAAGCTGGCGCAACTACCTTTCCCAGGCGTCTTCGGAGTCTTTTACCAGAGCGACCGGCCGACAAAGAATGCTCTCGAGAAAAAATGGATCGAGAGCACTCGCGAGAAAACAGGAAACGCCAGTGATCTGGAATTGCTCCAGAAGACATTCGACCGAATGAAATGACAGCGCGTTTCGCGTTGTTGCGTCGTCGGGAGAGCGCAGGCTGCCAGCCGGATAACGCCAGTCCGGCTCGGACTTTCGGCTGCTAGCCGAAACGAACTTTCCTAGATTCATTTCATTCTGCTAAGGTTTGGACCAGATGGCTCCTCCCGCGAAGAACAAGAATTTGATCGAGCCGTCGCCTAAGGAGCAGTTGCGGGCGCTTCTTCAAAAAAAGTCCATCTACCGCGGCGAATTCACCCTCGCTTCCGGGGCAAAGAGCGACTTCTACGTGGATGCGCGCCTTACCACCCTCGATCCGCGGGGGGCCTGTCTAATCGGTGAGGTGGGCTGGGAACTCGTGAAAGAAACCGCCTCGAAGTTAGATAAGCGTGTGAATGCAATCGGCGGTCTAACCATGGGTGCCGATCCGGTTGCGCTGAGCATCGGTATCGCCGCACAACGCCAGGATTCTTCCGGTCCGCTCCAGGTTTTCACGGTCCGAAAAACAGCGAAACAACATGGCCGGCAAAAGCGGATTGAAGGCAATTTCTCGTCGGACGATTCGGTGGTAGTAGTCGATGACGTCATCACGACAGGCGGCTCCACCATCCAAGCGATAGATGCGATCGAAGAAGCCGGCGGACAGATCGCTTTCGTCATCGTGCTAGTGGATAGAGAAGAAGGCGGGCGCCCAAACATCGAGAGACGGGGCTACAAAGTCGTCCCGATCTTCACCCGGACTGATCTTACCCGGGACAAGTAACCTATCTTCCGCCAATAAGGCGACGCTGATTTTAGGGCCGAGAGCGGTTTACATCGGCCGGCTAGGGAGATACCATTTGTCCTTCTATGATCGCGTCGGACAAAATTACTTATCTCGATAATAACGCGACGACGGCGATCGATCCCGGGGTGCTCGAAGCGATGCGACCGTATCTGGAAAAATATTTCGCCAATCCATCGAGCGGTTACCGGTTCGCTGCGCAGGTGCGCGACGCCATCGAGAAGGCGCGCGAGCAAGTCGGCGCCCTTCTCAGTTGCGAGCCGGGCGAGATCGTGTTCACCAGTTGCGGAACGGAATCGAACAACACGGCCTTTCATTCCGCGCTCGAAACCCGGCCGGAGTGCAAACACATCGTAACCACCGCAGTCGAACACAGCGCGGTGCGCAAACCGGCTCAGGAACTAGCGCGACAGGGTTACGAAGTCACGGTTATCGCCGTCGATAAATCCGGCCGGCTGAGTTTGCGCGCATTGGCCGACGCCCTTCGCCCCGACACGGCGCTCGTTTCGGTGATGTGGGCGAACAACGAGACGGGCGTGATTTTTCCGATCGAAGAAATTGCAGAGATAGCGCGCGATAAAGGTGTCCCGCTTCATACCGATGCGGTGCAGGTGGCCGGGAAAATCCCGATTAACTTGCGTGAGGTGTCGCTGCAATTTTTGTCGATTTCCGGCCACAAGCTGCATGCGCCCAAAGGAGTCGGCGCGCTTTATGTGAACCGGCGCTCGCGATTTCACCCCATGATGCTGGGAGGGAGTCACGAAAACAATCGACGCGCCGGGACCGAGAACGCCGCTTCGATCGTTGGTCTCGGAAAGGCCGCGGAGATTGCACTGGCGAAATTGTCAGAGGAGCAAACGCGAGTGCGAACTTTGCGGGACAGTTTTGAAAAAGCGCTCATCGAAAAAATTCCGGGGGCGCGCATAAATGGCGCGGGTGCGCCGCGTTTGCCAAATACCTCCAGCATCATATTCGACGACATCGAATCGGACGCGGTGTTAATGATGCTCGACCAGGAAAATATTTGTTGTTCGGCCGGATCGGCCTGTCGCACCGGATCGCTTCAGCCCTCGCACGTTTTGAGCGCGATGGGTCTGGTCAACGAGCAAGCTCGAGGCAGCCTCCGTTTTTCCTTCGGCCGGTTCAACAATGAGGCGGACGTCGATCGTGCGCTCGAAATCGTTCCCCGCGTCATCGGAAAATTGCAGGCGCTGTCACCGGCTGCGGTGCGGTAAATTTACAAAGCCTGTCATCCCGAGCGAAGCCGGGGATCCCGCGAAGTTACCTTTAAGCTTTCGCATCGGGATCCCTCGACTTTCGCTCGGGATGACGGCGTTATTTCCGGCCATACCTGTCAGGGTCTGCGAATCATCCGTTGATGAGCGCGCTCTTTGCCGCCATTCCTTCTCACGCCGACTCAGTCCTGCCATTGCGGATCTTTTTCGGTGTTTGCCTCGTCGCTGTTGTTCTTTCCGGGATTTATATTTTTAAGAATCGAAAAAAAGTTTTTTTCGCCCGACCCTAATGTCACAGGCGACCATTACGGCGCGCGCAATCTGCGGCTCTGGCAGGTCATCCTGGTCTGGATTCTGGCGGTAGATTTACTGGTGACAATGCTCTGGCGTCTGTAAGGGTAGCGCGAGCATTCTGCTCGCAATAGCCCGACATTCTGTCGGCGTATTCCAAGCCTTCCGACAGAATGCCGGAGTCTAAGCTGGACACGCGGATTAAGGACCAAATGCTCGCGCTCCCCAAATGGTCGCCTGCGGCCGTGCGTTAGCGCGGTCCAATGGAGGGACATGCGCTGTCATGTCCCTAAAAATGGGGACGCGACAGCGCGCGTCCCTCCAAATTACATGCGACGTTCGATTTCAGCTTTCAGCAGTTTGCCGGCTCAGCTATTTTCTCGTTTCTGTGAACTTACCTTTCGATCTCATCGCCTTGCGCGAAGAATATTTCACCAAGGGTTTGCGTCGCATTGATCTCGATCCCGATCCGATCAAGGAGTTCGGAATTTGGTTCACCGCGGCAGTGGAGGTTGGGATCAGTGAGATGAATGCAATGGCGCTGGCAACGGTGGCGGAGAACGGCCAGCCGACCACGCGCATGGTTTTGCTGAAGGGCTACGACCACGATGGGTTTGTTTTCTACACGAATTATCTGAGCGAAAAGGGCCGGCACCTGGAAAAAAATCCGCGGGCAGGTTTGGTCATTCATTGGAAGGAAC
>Ga0209474_10002020_pt1 | contig 19059 bp, 15 predicted proteins | sample GraSoiAngelo_145_FD_185902 | JGI IMG/M metagenome (GOLD analysis project Ga0209474, IMG submission 185902) | Grasslands soil microbial communities from the Angelo Coastal Reserve, California, USA - 14_1009_05_20cm (SPAdes) (version 2) | ecosystem: Environmental > Terrestrial > Soil > Grasslands... | reverse complement strand
CAACGTCCTGAAGGCGACGCCGGCCATCACCTGGCCGACGCCGGCCGACATCGTCTATGACACCGCGCTGAGCGCGACGCAGCTCAACGCGAGCGCGAACGTCGCCGGCTCCTTCGTCTACGCACCGGCGCTCGGCGATGTGCTGAACGCCGGCGCCGCGCAGACGCTCTCGGTCGCCTTCACGCCGACCGACGCCGCGAACTACACGACGGCGTCGAAGACGGTCAGCATCAACGTCCTCAAGGCCGCGACCACGATCACGTGGAACGCACCGGCGGACATCGTCTACGGCACGACGCTCGGCGCCACGCAGCTGAACGCGACCGCAAGCGTCGCCGGCACCTTCGTCTACTCGCCGGCCGCCGGCGCGACGCTCAACGCCGGCGCCGCGCAGACGCTCTCGGTCACCTTCACGCCGACCGACGCGACCAACTACTCGAGCTCCACGAAGACCGTCAGCATCACCGTGCTGAAGGCGACGCCGACGGTCACCTGGCCGACGCCGGCGGACATCACCTACGGCGCCGCGCTCGGCGCCACGCAGCTGAACGCCACGGCGACGGTCCCGGGCACGTTCGCGTACTCGCCCGCCGCCGGCACCGTCCTCGACGCCGGCGCCGCGCAGACGCTGTCGGTGACCTTCACGCCGAACGCCGGCACGAACTACACGACCGTGTCGAAGACGGTCAGCATCACCGTGCTGAAGGCGACGCCGACGATCACCTGGCCGGCGCCCGCCGACGTCGCCGCCGGAACCGCGCTCGGCGCGGCGCAGCTGAACGCCACGGCCAGCGTCGCCGGCACGTTCGTCTACACGCCGGCCGCCGGCACGCTCGTCAACGCCGCACAGACGCTGTCGGTGACGTTCACGCCGGCCAACGCCGCCAACTACACGACGGCGACCGCGAGCGTGCGCATCAACATCGCCGGCCAGCCAAGCGTGACGCTCGGCGCAACCACCGCGACCGCCGGCGGCACCCTCACCGCGACGGTCGCGAACGGACCGGGTCTGCCGGGCGACTTCGTCGGCCTCTACGACGTCAACGGCAACAACGTGCAGTGGCTGTATCTGAACGTTACGCAGACGCTGCCCGCGGCAGGCGTCACGAGCGCCACCGTCACGTTCAACCTGCCGGCGGCGCCGGGAGTGTTCCACGCGCAGTTCTTCAACGCGTCCTACGTGCTCATCGCGACCAGCGGCACCGTGACGACGACGATCCCGACGGTCACGTTGAACACGGCCACCGCCAGCGTCGGCGGCGCCGTCGTCGCGACCGTCGCGAACGGACCGGGGACGCCGGGCGACTGGGCCGGCCTCTACGACGCGGCGACGGGCAACAACGTGGCGTGGCGGTATCTCAATGGCACGCAGGTGAAACCGACGGTCGGTCAGGCGAATGCGAGCGTCACGTTCACGCTGCCGGCGACGCCGGGCACCTTCTACGTGAAGCTGTTCAACGCGGCGTACGTGCTCGTCGCAACGAGCGGTACCGTCTCCTCGACGCTGCCGGCCGTCACGCTTGGCGCGACGACCGCGACCGCTGGCGGCACGGTGACGGCGACGATCGCGAACGGTCCGGGAACGGCGGGCGACTGGGTCGGCCTCTATGACGCGAACGGCAACAACATCGCGTGGCGGTACTTGAACGGCACGCAGACGCTGCCGACGGCCGGCCTGGCGAACGCCACCGTGACGTTCCTCCTCCCGGCGATGCCGGGCACGTTCCACGCGCGCTTCTTCAACGCGCAGTACACGCTCATCGCGACGAGCGGAACGGTCACGACGACGCTGCCGACGGTCACCCTCAACACGTCGTCCGCGAGCGTCGGCGGCACGGTGACGGCAACCGTCGCGAACGGACCGGGCACCGCGGGCGACTGGGTCGGTCTCTACGATGCGGCGACGGGCAACAACATCGCGTGGCGATATCTCGACGGGACGCAGGTGAAGCCGACGGTCGGCATCGCCAACGCGAGCATCACGTTCACGCTGCCCGGCACGCCTGGCACCTACTACGTGAAGCTGTTCAACGCGTCCTACATCCTGGTGGCGACGAGCGGCACGGTGACGAGCACGGTCCCGACCGTGACGCTCAACGCCACGACCGTCAGCATCGGCGGCACGGTGACGGCGACGGTCGCGAACGGTCCGGGAACGCCGGGCGACTGGGTGGGCCTCTACGACGCGAACGGGAACAACGTCGCGTGGCGATATCTGGACGGCACTCAGACGCTGCCCGCCGCCGGTTCCGCGAATGCGAGCGTCGTCTTCACGCTGCCGACGACGACCGGCGCCTTCACCGTTCGCCTCTACAACGCGCAGTACACGTGGATCGCGACGAGCCAGGCCGTCACGACGACGACGGCGACGGTGACGGTGAACACGACGGTCGCGGTGCCGGGCGACACCATCACGGCGACGGTCGCCAACGGCCCGGGCACGCCGGGCGACTGGGTCGGCCTCTACGACGCGAACGGCAACCCGGTGCAGTGGCAGTACCTGGATGGGACACAGACGCTCCCTGCGGTCGGCACGCCGAACGCGACCGTGACGTTCACGGTTCCGCACACCTCCGGCACTTACGACGTTCGCTTCTTCAACGCGAGCTACATGCTGGTTGCGACGAGCGCGTCGGTCGCGGTCAATTGAGCGCCGTAAAGTCCTTTCGGCCAAACCGTTTCAAAAGGCAGACTTTTATCGCGTCACAAGAAGATAGGCCGCCTGCCCGCGCTCCGCTCCCAGCCTGTTAGCCCTTATTTTTCAGCTGTTTACAACCTGTTCACATCGTGGAGAGTCATTTGCTCAGTTGGAAGGCAATGAACAACCTTCGGGAAGTCGTCGCGGAGCAGTGGGAGTACCGGGAGCTCCTCGTGCGCATGACGGCGCGCGACCTGCTGCTTCGCTACAAGCAGACGGTGATGGGGTTCGGGTGGGCGATCTTCATGCCGCTCGTCAACACCGCCATCTTCTCGGTGATCTTCACGCGCGTCGCGGCGATCGACGTCGGCATGCCGTATCCGGTGTACGCGTTCTGCGGGCTCGTCGCCTGGAACTTCTTTTCCTCCGCGCTGCGCTTCTCGGTGACGTCGCTCACCAGCAACCCGAGCCTCGTGACGAAGGTCTATTTCCCGCGCGAGATCTTTCCGTTCTCGGCGGTGCTCGTCTCGCTCGTCGACTTCGCGGTGTCGTCGCTCGTCCTCGTCGCGCTGATGTGGTGGTACCACGTCGCGCCCGGCTGGCCGCTGCTGATGCTGCCGCTCGTCGTCCTGTCGCTGGTGATCTTCACGGCGGCGACGGCGCTGCTCCTGGCGATGGGCAACCTGTTCTACCGCGACGTGAAGTACCTGTTCGAGATCGTCATCGCGTTCTGGATGTTCGCGACGTCGGTCGTGTATCCGATCGGCCGCATCGGCGGACGGCTCGGCCTGCTGCTGACGCTGAACCCGATGACGCACATCATCGACGCGTTCCGCGCGGTGATCCTCGAGGGGCGCGCGCCGAATCCGGCGTTCGCGATCACGACGGCGGCGTCGATCGTCGCCTTCGTCGGCGCGTGGCTGCTGTTCCACGCCGCCGAGTTCGAGTTCGCGGAGAACCTGTAAATGAGCGCCGTCGTCTTCGAGGGGATCTGGAAGAAGTTTCGCCGCGGCGAGCGGCACGACAGCCTGCGCGATCTCGTGCCGGCGCTCGCGCGCGGGCTCGCGCGGCGCCGCCGTCCGCTGGATCTGGCGGAGCAGGAATTCTGGGCCGTCCGCGACGTGTCGTTCGAGGTAGGCCCGGGCGAAGCGCTGGGGATCATCGGGCCGAACGGCGCGGGCAAGTCGACGATCCTGAAGCTGCTCACGAAGATTCTGCGGCCGACGCGCGGGCGGATCGAGATGCGCGGCCGCGTCGGCGCGCTGATCGAGGTGGCGGCGGGCTTCCATCCGGATCTCACCGGCCGCGAGAACGTCTACCTGCAGGGCGCGATCATGGGGATGACGCGCGCGGAGATCGCGCGCAAGTTCGACGCGATCGTCGACTTCTCTGGCGTCGAGGCGTTCATCGACACGCCGGTGAAGCGCTACTCCTCGGGGATGAACGCGCGCCTCGGCTTCGCGATCGCGGCGAGCCTCGACCCCGACATCCTCCTCATCGACGAAGTGCTGAGCGTGGGCGACGTCGGCTTCCAGGAGAAGTGCGTCGCGCGCATGCGCGAGCTGCTCGCGCGCGGCGTGCCGCTCGTCTTCGTGTCGCACAACCTGGCGGCGGTCGTCGATCTGTGCACGCGCGCGATTCTCGTCGAGCAGGGCACGGTCCGCTTCGACGGCCGGCCGGCGGAGACCGTCGCGGAATTCCGCCGCGGCCGGCGCGGCGCGGAGGCGCGCGTGCGCCCCGCCGCCGACCAGGTTCACATCACCGACGTGCAGCTGCTTCGCGCCGACGGCGAGGCCTCGCCGCTCTTCCACACGGGGCAGGCGATGCGCATCCAGGTGCACTACCGCGCGCCGCAGCCCGTGCGCGCGCCGCACGTCGCGATCGACATCCACGGCGTCGACGGCCTCTACTGCGCCGGCATCAACACCCGCATGGACGACTGCGCGCTCGGCACGCTCGAGGGCGAGGGGCGCGTGGAGCTCGTGATCCCCCGGCTGAACCTGCTGCCCGGGTCGTACACGATTTCGGCCGGCATCCTCGATGCGCAGGGGCTCCGTCCGCTCGATCTGCAGAGCCACGCGTATCCGTTTTCGGTGGCGTCGGAGCGCAAGGACTTCGGCGTCGTCTAGCATCACTGGCGCCACGACGCCCGCTCCGCGGCCGCGTCGGCGGAGGCTGACGCGGGCGCGCCCGCCGCGTCGCGGCCGCGGCGCCGTCCCGTGGAAGTCGTGGGCGCTGGAGGAGCACGGAAATGATTTCGGCGGACGTCGAGCTCGGTGCAAACGTCTCGATTCCACAGCCGGCGCTGGTCAACCTGTACGGGTGCCGCATCGGCGATCACACGCGCATCGGCGCGTTCGTCGAGGTGCAGCGCGGCGCGGTGATCGGCGGCCACTGCAAGATCTCGAGCCACAGCTTCGTGTGCGGGGGCGTGACGATCGAGGACGGCGTCTTCATCGGCCACGGCGTGATGTTCATCAACGACCGCTATCCGCGCGCGGTCAACGAGGACGGCTCGCTGCAGACCGACGCCGACTGGGAGCTGATCGAGACGCGCATCGGCAAGCGGGCGTCCATCGGCAGCAACGCGACGATTCTGGCGGGCGTCACGGTGGGCGAAGGCGCGCTCGTCGGCGCCGGCGCCGTGGTGACCAAGGACGTGCCGCCGGGCGCGATCGTCGCGGGCGTCCCCGCGGCGGTCATCGGCATGGTGGCACACAACGAGAAGCGCGGGGTCGTCTCTCCGCGCTGAAAGGTCGGGAGTCGTGATTGGCGTAGGCATCATCGGATACGGGTACTGGGGGCCGAACCTCGTTCGGAATTTCTACGAGCAGGCGGGCTGCAAGGTGATCGCGGTGAGCGATCTGCGGCAGAACCAGCTCGATAAAGTGCGGGCGCGGTACCCGACGATCGAGACGACGACCGACTACCGCGATCTGCTGCGCAACCCGCAGATCGACGCGGTGGCGATCGCGACGCCGGTGTCGACGCACTTCGCGCTCGGCATGGAGGCGCTGCGCGCCGGTAAGCACGTCCTGGTCGAGAAGCCGATGACGATGGACGTCGATCAGGCGACGCGGCTGGTCGACGAGGCCGATCTGCGGCGCCGCATCCTCGCCGTCGACCACACCTTCGTCTACACGGCCGCCGTGCGCAAGATGCGCGAGCTCACCGTGCAGGGCGATCTCGGCGACGTCTACTACTACGACTCGGTGCGCGTGAACCTGGGGCTCTTCCAGCACGACGTCAATGTCGTATGGGATCTCGCCGTCCACGATCTCTCGATCATGGACTACATCCTGCCGGCGCAGCCGGTGGCGGTGACGGCGAGCGGCATCGGCCACGTGCCGGGCGAGCCGGAGAACATGGCCTACGTCACGCTGCACTTCGAGTCGCGGCTGATGGCCCACGTGCACGTGAACTGGCTCGCGCCGGTGAAGGTGCGCCGCACGCTGCTCGGCGGCAGCCGCAAGATGATCGTCTACGACGATCTCGAGCCGAGCGAGAAGATCAAGGTCTACGACAAGGGCATCACCGTCAACGGCAACGGCCACGCCAACGGAGACGGCGACGCCAACGGCAACAACCGCCGCTACGAGATGCTCGTCGGCTACCGGGCCGGCGACGTCTGGTCGCCGCAGCTCGAGATGACCGAAGCGCTGGGCGTCGAGCTCAAGCACTTCATCGGCTGCATCGAACACGACACGACGCCAATCGTCGACGGCCGGGCCGGCCTCCGCATCGTGCGCCTGCTCGAAGCAGCGACGCAGTCGATGCGCAACGCGGGCCGTCCCGTCGAACTCTCAACCAACAGGTGCTCTGTATGATTCCTCTCGTCGACCTGAAGGCGCAGTATCTCAGCATCAAGCATGACGTCGACGCGGCGATGGCCCGCGTCATGGAAACCGGCCAGTTCGTGCTCGGCGAGGAAGTCGAAGGGTTCGAGCGCGAGTTCGCCGCCTACTCCGGCGCCGCGCAGGGCATCGCGCTCAACTCCGGCACGAGCGCGCTCCATCTCGCGCTGATGGCCGCCGGCGTCACGCGCGACGATGAGGTGATCACGGTGCCGTTCACCTTCGTCGCCACCGTCGCGGCGATCGGGTACATCGGCGCGCGCGCCGTCTTCGTCGACATCGATCCGAAGACGTTCACGATGGATCCCGCGCAGCTCGAGCGCGCGATCACCAGCCGCACGAAAGCGATCGTGCCGGTGCACCTGTACGGCCAGCCGGCCGATATGGATCCGCTTCTCGACATCGCGAAGCGCCACGGCTTGAAAGTGATCGAGGACGCGTGCCAGGCGCACGGCGCCGCCTACAGAGGGCGCCCGGTCGGCTCGCTCGGCGACGCCGCCTGCTACAGCTTCTATCCGGGCAAGAACCTCGGCGCGTACGGCGAGGGCGGCATGGTCGTCACGAGCGATCCGGAGATCGCGCGCACCGTCCGCATGCTGCGCGACTGGGGCCAGGAGAAGAAGTACCACCACGTGCTCAAGGGCTTCAACTACCGGATGGAGGGGCTGCAGGGCAGCATCCTCCGCGTCAAGCTGCGGCATCTCGAGCGCTGGACCGAGGCGCGCCGGCAGCACGCGAAGGAGTACGCCGGCCACCTGCGCGACAGCGGCGTCGAGATGCCGTTCGACGCGCCCTACGCGCGGCACGTCTATCACGTGTACGCGGTGCGCACGAGCGATCGCGCGTCGCTGCAGCGCGTGCTGCAGTCGAACGGCATCGCCAGCGGCATTCATTATCCGGTGCCCGTGCACCTGCAGCTTGCCTACGCGGATCTCGGCTACAAGCAGGGCGACTTCCCCGAGTCCGAGCGCGCCGCGAACGAAGTGCTGTCGCTGCCGATGTATCCGGAGCTCTCGCAGACCGACGTCGAGCTCATCGCCGCCGCGGTCAAGCAGGAGGCGTATGTCATCTGAAGGCGCGCGCGTGGTCGCATCGGTTCACGGGCTCCGCCGCGCGTCGGCGGATCCCGCGTTCGTCGAGCCGCTCGCCGAGTGGCTGCGCGCGACGCTGACGCGCGACGCCCTCGTCGATCAGTACACGCGCTACGCGAACGGCGCCGATCCGGTGAGCGTCGCGATGCGCGCGGTGATCTGGCGCGCGGTGGCGCGCCGCGTCGGCCGCCGGCTGCAGATCGGCGACGCGGTCGGCTTCAAGCACCTCGAGACGTTCGACATCGGCGACGGCGTCTTCATCGGCTCGCAGGCGTACCTGCAGGGGCGCTTCGACGGCACCTGCGTGATCGGCAACCACGTGTGGATCGGGCCGCAGGCGTACTTCGACGCGCGCGACCTCGTCCTCGAGGACTACGTCGGCTGGGGCCCGGGCGCGAAGGTGCTCGGATCGGCGCACAGCGGCGTGCCGATCGACGTGCCGATCATCCAGACCGATCTGGCGATCAAGCCGGTGCGGATCGAAGCGTGGGCCGACATCGGCACCAACGCCGTCGTGCTGCCCGGCGTCACCGTCGGCCGCGGCGCCATCGTCGGCGCCGGCGCGGTGGTGACGCACGATGTGCCGCCGTTCGCGATCGTCGCGGGCGTGCCGGCGCGGTTCATCCGGTGGCGCGACCCCGAATCGGCGCAGGACCCGGCGAAGAAGAGAGAGGCGGTGTTGGGATGGACGCGCTGAACTTCCGAAACGCCCGCGTGCTGGTCACCGGCGGCGCCGGCCTGATCGGGTCGCATATCGTCGATCGTCTCGTCGCCGAGGCGGCGGTCGAGATCATCGTGCTCGATAACTTCGTGCGCGGCCGCCGCGAGAACCTCGCGGGCGCGATGAAGAGCGGGCGCGTGACGATCGTCGAAGGCGACATCCGCGACCGCGCGCTCCTCGACACGGTGATGGACCGCATCGACGTCGTCTTCCATCAGGCGGCGATCCGCATCACGCAGTGCGCCGAGGAGCCGGAGCTCGCGATGGACGTGCTCGTCTCCGGCACGTTCAACGTGCTGCAGGCCGCCGTGAAGGCGCACGTCAAGAAAGTGGTCGCGGCGTCGTCGGCGTCGATCTACGGGATGGCCGACAAGTTCCCGACCGACGAGCTGCACCACCCGTACAACAACCGCACGCTCTACGGCGCGGCGAAGGCGTTCAACGAGGGGCTGCTGCGCAGCTTCAACGACATGTACGGCCTCGACTACGTCGCGCTCCGCTACTTCAACGTCTACGGCCCGCGCATGGACGTGCACGGCGCCTACACGGAAGTGTTCATCCGCTGGATGGAGAACATCACGGCCGGCAGGGCGCCGGTGATCTTCGGCGACGGCACGCAGACGATGGACTTCGTCCACGTCGAGGACATCGCGCGCGCGAACATTCTCGCGGCGCGCGCGCCGGTCACCGACGAAGTGTTCAACGTCGCAACCGGCGAAGAGATTTCGCTCAAGGAGTGCGCCGACATGCTCCTGAGCGTGATGGGCTCGTCGCTCAAGGTGGAGTTCGCCCCGGCGCGCAAGGTGAACCCGGTGCCGCGGCGGCTCGCGAGCACGCGGCGCGCGCAGCAGGAGCTCGGCTTCGAGGCGATCGTTCCCTTCGAGAAGGGCCTGCGATCGCTCGTCGCGTGGTGGCGGCAGCAGCGGGAGAGCGAGGTTCTGGCGTGAGCGTCCCCGCGATCGAGCGCACGATGATTCCCATCGCGAAGCCCGTCGTCGGCGACGCGGAGCTCGAAGCGGTCCGCCGTCCGCTGTCCACCGGCTGGCTCACGCAGGGCCCCGAGGTGGCGGCGTTCGAGCGCGAGTTCGCCGCGTTCGTCGGCGCGCCGCATGCCTGCGCCGTCTCGAACTGCACGACGGCGCTGCACCTGGCGCTGCGCGCCGCCGGCGTGCGCGCCGGCGACGAGGTGATCACGGTCAGCCACTCGTTCATCGCGACCGCGAACGCGATTCGCTACTGCGGCGCCGTGCCGGTGTTCGTGGACGTGCATCCGGATACCTACAACATCGATCCGTCGCGGATCGCCTCGGCGCTCTCGCCGCGCACGCGGGCGCTGCTCGTCGTCCATCAGCTCGGGATGCCCTGCGACCTCGCCGCCATCGTCGAGCAGGCGCGGAGGCACGGCGTTCCCGTGATCGAGGACGCCGCGTGCGCCGCCGGCAGCGAGATCCTCTGGAACGGCCGCTGGGAGCGGATCGGCCGTCCGCACGGCGACATCGCCTGCTTCTCGTTCCACCCGCGCAAGGTGATGACCACCGGCGACGGCGGCATGCTGACGACGGCGAACCCGGAGTTCGATCGGCAGTTCCGCCTCTGGCGTCAGCACTCGATGAGCGTCAGCGACGCCGCGCGGCACACGTCGCAGAAGGTCGTCGTCGAGGAGTACACCGAGCTCGGCTTCAACTACCGGATGACGGACCTGCAGGCGGCGATCGGCCGCGTGCAGCTCGAACGGCTGCCGGCGATGGTCGAGCGCCGGCGGGCGCTCGCGCAGAACTACCTCTCGCGGCTCGCGGCGATTCCGGGTCTGCATCTGCCGGCGGAGCCCGAATGGGCGCGCAGCAACTGGCAGAGCTTCTGCGTCCGCGTGCCCGCGGGCTGCGATCGCGGCGCCGTCATGCAGACGATGCTCGACGACGGCATCTCGACGCGCCGCGGCGTGATGTGCGCGCACACGGAGCCGGCGTATCGCCTGGAAGCCTGGCGCACGCCGCGCCGCGACGGCGGACTCGGCGTCGGCGAATCGATCAGCGCCGACGGATTGATTCTGCCGCTGTACGACGCGATGAGCGAAGCGGATCAATCGCGCGTCGTCGCGTCGCTCGAAGATGCAATCGGGAGACACACGGAATAGAAAAAGGGCCCCGAAGCCATGAACGACCTCCGCTCGGCGACGGCTCGGAACGGCGGCGTCACGGAGGAAGCGGTGCGGGAAGTCGTTCTGCAGGCGATGCGTCTCGCCAACCTGGCGCACGAGGAAGGGTCGCGGTGAGGCGCTCGCCGCGCACTGCCTCGAGGCGGGCGACGAAGTCGTCGGCTGCGGACGCACCGGCTCGTCGATCACGCACGAGCGCTACACGCACTGCACGGTCGATGTGACCGACACCGCGGCGGCCGAGGCGCTGTTCCGGGATCTGAACCGCCGCTTCGACCGGCTCGACGTCCTCGTCAACAACGCGGGCAGCGGCAGCATGAACGCGATCGCGCTGACGCCGGTCGACGTGGCGCCCTTCGGCGTCACATGCAATGCGGTGGGGCCGTGTCCGATTCGCACGAAGCTCACGGCGTCGGTGCCGGCGGCCAAGATCCAGGCGCTCATCGATCGCCGTCGTGGAGTTCTTTCTGCGGCCCGAGAGCGGGATGGTGACCGGACAGGTCATCTATCGGGGAGGTCCGGGGTGATTCTCGATTGCGTGCTCGATCGGATGGCCGGCGGCGGCGCCGCGCCGGCGCTCGCGGTCGGCGACACCGTCTACACGTACCGCGAGCTCGTCGACCGCGTCGCCTACTGGAGCGGACGCCTGCGCGATCGCACCATTTTCGGCCGCGTCGTGAGCATCGAGGGCGAGTACGGCTTCGAGACCGTCGCGGCGTTCCTCGCGGCCGCGAGATTCCGCAACGTCATCATGCCGCTCTCGGACGCGTCGGCGGCCCACCACGAGAAGTTCCTCGAGATCGGCGAAGTGGAATACCGGATTCGCCCTTCAGGCGGCGACGACGCGATCTCGTGGACCGGCTGCGCGGCGTCGCACGACTTCTACGCGCGCCTTCGCCGCGCCGAGGTGCCCGGCCTCGTGCTCTTCTCCTCGGGATCGACCGGGCGGCAGAAGGCCGCCGTGCACGACCTCGATGCGCTGCTCAAGAAGTTCCTCACGCGGCGCCATTGCTACCGGACGCTCGTCTTCCTGCAGCTCGATCACATCGGCGGCATCAATACGCTGTTCTACACGCTCGCCAACGGCGGAATGGTCGTCGTCGCCGACGGGCGGATGCCGCGCGACGTGTGCCGCGCCGTCGCGCAGCACGGCGTGGAGCTGCTGCCGACGTCGCCGACGTTCCTGAACCTGCTGCTGCTCTCCGAGGAGCACACGCGCCACGATCTGTCGTCGCTCAAGCTGATCACCTACGGCACCGAGCCGATGCTGGAAATCACCCTCGCACGCGTGCGCGCGGCGTTTCCGGAGGCGAACCTGCTGCAGACCTACGGCCTGAGCGAGCTCGGCATCCTGCGATCGCAGTCCCGCGAAGCGGGATCGCTCTGGATGCGCGGCGGCGACGAAGGCTTCGAGACGAAGATCGTCGACGGCCGGCTGTTCATCCGCGCCCGGTCGGCGATGCTCGGCTACCTGAACGCGCCGAGCCCGTTCGCCGCCGAAGGGTTCTTCGACACCGGCGACCTCGTCGAAGTGGACGGCGACTGGATTCGGATCATCGGCCGCCACACCGAGGTGATCAACGTCGGCGGCAACAAGGTGTTCCCGATGGAAGTCGAGAACCCGCTGCTCGCGCTCGACAACGTCGACGACGTCGCGGTGCACGGTGAATCGAACCCGTTCACCGGCCAGGTGGTAGTGGCGTCGGTGACGCTCTCGCGCGAGGAGGACCTCGCGTCGTTCAAGACGCGCATGCGGCTGTTCTGCCGCGACAGGCTCGCGGCTTACAAGATTCCCGCGAAGGTGCTCCTCGTCCGAACGCTGCACTCGGCGCGCTTCAAGAAAATCCGCCGCGCGATGCCGGTGCCGGCGCTGATCATGCCGCACTTCGACCACTCGATGCTTCCCGGGATGCGCGGCCGCCGCGGCCGCGCCGTTGCTTCGGCGCCGCCGCTGATGGGATCCACACGATGAGCTCAGTCGACGTAATCGTTCCTTGCTACAACTACGGGGACATGCTGCGCGCGTGCGTCCGCAGCGTGCTCGATCAGGAGGATGTGGACGTCCGCGTGATCGTCATGGACGATGCGTCGACCGATTCGACGGAGGACGTCGGTCGGCGGCTTGCGGCGGAGGATCGCCGCGTCGACTACCGGCGCCACGACACGAACCGCGGCCACATCGCGACCTATAACGAAGCGCTCGCCGACGTTGCCGCCGACTACTGCATGATCCTGTCGGCCGACGACCAGCTGACGACCGGCGCGCTCTCGCGCGCCACGCGCGCGATGGATGCGCACCCGAACGTCGGCCTCGCCTACGGCCGCGACATCACGTTTCGGCACGCGCCGCCGCGCGATCTGCCGCACGGCGGACGCCGATGCCCGTACACGATCGTCGGCTACGCGCAGTTCCTCGAGCACGCGTGCCGGCTGGGCCACACGTCGATCCAGGCGCCGACGGCGATCGTGCGAACGACCGTGCATCGCCTCATCGGCGGCTACCTGCCGGAGCTGCCGCACAGCGGCGACACGGAGATCTGGCTGCGCATGGCGGCGCACTCGGACGTGTGCGCGCTCGAGGCGGTGCAGGCGTTCCGCAGGCTGCACGCGATCAACATGAGCCTGAGCTTCACGCCGGCGCGCCGCATCGAGGCGCAGAAGCGCGCGTTCGATACCCACTTCAATCAGTACCGCGGCATCCGCTCGGAGATCGCCGGCCTCGAGCCGGTGATGAACCGGACGATCGCGGAGTCGGCGTTCTGGGGCGGCGCGCGCGCGTTCGACGACGGCGACTCGCAGGCGTGCGAGGATTTCCTCGCGCTCGCCGTGTCCGCATGGCCGGAGATCGTCTCGTGGGGCCCGTGGCGCCGCTTCCGCTGGAAGCGCCGCATCGGGCGCGCCGCATGCCGCTGGATCGAGCCGATCGCCAGCAGCGCCGGCTTCGCGCTGAAGTCACGAGCATGAGCGCCGCCGTCGACGACAAGCGCCTCGACGTCCTCGTCGAGGTGAACAGCGCGGATCTGCGCATCGGCGCGACGAACGACGTGCTCGATCTGGCGGAGCTCTCGGCGCTGACCGGCGCGCGCTTCACGATCTGCGGTCCGCTGACCGAGGCGTTCCGCCGCGAGGCGGATCGCCGCGGCGCGCGCACAATCGTCGGCACGAGCCGCTGGTTCTCACGCCGCGCGCTGCCGCTCTACGCTGCGAGCGTCGCGCGCTGGATCGCGCGGCTGCGGCGGCTGCGCCCGGACGTCGTGCACCTGAATTATCCGGGCTACGGTCCGTCGCTCGGCTGCGCCGCCTGGCTGTGCGGCATTCCGGTCGTCGCCCGCGCGGGCCCGTACACGGAGAGCAACCCGTCGAACCGCTGGATCGCCGCCTACATCGCCAACTGCGAGGCGCATGCGGCGGCGCTCTTCGCGTCGCCGCTCGCGGACCGCGTCGTTGTGACGGGAGACTTGTACAGGCCCGATCGGGTGAACGCCACGCGCGCGCTCGAGCGGCCGCTGCCGCCGCGGCGCGACGGCGTCGTCCGCGTCGTATTCCTCGGTCAGCTCGTCGAGCGCAAGGGACTGCACGTCCTCGTCGAGGCCTTTGCCGGGATCGGCGAGCCGGCGGAGTTGCTGCTCGTCGGCGGCGACTGGAGCACGCCTGGATATCCGGAGCGCGTCAAGGCGATCGCGCGCGCGCGCGGCGTCGAATCGCGGATCCACTTCGAGAACCATCGGCAGGACGTCGGAGCGATTCTGACCACGGCGGATATCTTCGTCCTGCCGTCGTTGAGCGAAGCGCGGCCCCGGAGCGTCATCGAAGCGATGTCGATCGGCCTTCCGGTCGTCGCGTCGGAGGCCGGCGGCCTGCCGACGCTCGTCGCGCACGAGACGACCGGGCTGCTCGTCCCGCCGGGGGACGCCGCAGCGCTCGGCGACGCACTGCGACGGCTGATCGAGTCGGCGCCGCTGCGCGCGCGTCTCGGCGCGGCGGGGCGGCGGCGCATCGAGAGCGAATGCCGGCCCGAGCGCACGGCAGCCGAGTACGTCGCGGTGTACCGCCGGCTCTGCGAACCGGACGCCGCGCCCGTTCCTGACGCCGCGGCGGTCGCGCGGTTCCGAGGATGACCGTGGCCGACACCGTCCTCCAAACGCTGCTTCTTGGCGAGGTCGCGGCCGCCAAGGCGCCAGCCGCGCGCTGCCGCGTCGTCGTCGACGGGCGGCCGCTGGCATCCGCGCTCGGCGAGCTGCGCGACCTATCGACGCGCCTCGCGCCAGGCGACGCGATCGCGTACGTCGTCACGCTCAACGCGCCGATCGCCGCGCGGCTCGTCATGCTGCTCACGCTGCCGCTGCGGCTGCGAAGCGCCTTGCGCGTCATCGAGCGCGATCGTCTCGTCCTCGTCGGACGCTACGCGATCGATCCCGACGTCGAAGCACCGTCGTTCATCTATCAGCTCGACAGCGCGGCGTCCCGCTACGCGGATCGTTCGATGCGTCCGCGCGGATCCGACAGCCGCCTTCGGCGGCTCATCACGAAGTGGGCGGGCTGTGATCCAGCGCTGGGCGCCATCGCGCTCGTGGCGAGGAAGCCATGATGCTCGACGTCGCGGCGCTGGTCGATCGACTGCTGCCCGGTCTGCTCCACGGCGACGCGCGGAGCGTGGCGTGCATCTGCACGACGCGGCCGAAGTATCTGGTCTTCGACGACGACGAGGCGCACCCGCGATGCGTCGTCGAGTTCGGCGAGGGCGATCGCCTGTGCCGAACCGATCGCGTGTTGAAGGAGCTCGGCGCGCGCATCAACGGCACGGTGCCCGCCTCGCTCTTCTGCGGCTCGGTGCACAACGGCACGAGCGTGCACATTCAGGCGGGGCTGCCGGGCGTGCCGTGGTTCCGCGTGTCCGACGCGCTCGAGACGCCCGCCGAGTGGCGCGTGCTGATTCGGCGCGCGGTGGCGGCGATGCTGCGGCTGCACGCGGCGGCGCGGCAGGTGGGCGCGTGGAACGGCACGATCAACCTGGGCTACGAGCTTCGCCGCCAGGCGGCGCTCTGCGCGCACAACGGCACGGCGCTCGCGCCGGCGGTCCTGCAGCGGCTCGAGACCTGGACGTCGTCCAGGCGCGTGTCGACGCCGATTGCCGCGGTGTGGCAGCACGGCGACTTCTCGCTGAACAACCTGCTCGTCGCGAGCGAGGCGGTGTCGATCATCGACTTCGAGGAGTTCGGCGCGACGCAGGTGCCGCTGCACGACGCCTACGGGCTCGCGCTGTCGGTGCCGCTCTCGCAGGAGCAGCGGTGTCCGCTGACGGTGCAGGACTGCATCGTCGAATGCGTCCGGCCGGCGGTGAAGGACGAAGGGATCGAGCCGGCGCTGGCGGCGCCGCTGCTGATGCATCACCTGTTGTGGCGCATCAATCAGTGCGAAGGCCTCGCGCGCCGCGCACGCCTGCGCGTGAAGCTGCTCGAGTGGCTGCACCAGTTCGCCGAGGCGCCGGAGTTGTTCGTCAGACGACTCCCGCGCTGAACGGCGGGCTTGGCGGGCCGGGTGGGTCGGGCAGGCCGGGCAGGTCGAGCTCAGCGTCATCCGCGATCGATTTTCTGATCGTCGCGCCGCCGCAGTGAGCCGATGCACACCTCAGCCGCGCGTTGCAAAATCTGTAGGGCGAGGCTTTCAGCCTCGCCTCTGGCGACCCTGAAAGGGTCGCCCTACGTCGATTCTGCAACAATGCACTCTTAGTTCGTCAGTGCTACGAAGGAGAGACTCGTCCGGCTTTTCTGCGCGCGCTACGCCACCGCGGCCGCACGCAGCGCCGGCGCGACCGACGCCATGCTCCCCCACCGCGCGAGCATCCAGACGGTCCACAGCAACTGCGCGTGATCGGCGCGGCCGGTGCGGTGGTCGTCGAAGAGCTTTCGCACGTGCGCGGCGTCGATGAGCGACCGGACGGCGCCGCTCGCCAGGAACACGTCCGCCTCGAACTGCTCCGCGCACGGCCCGGCGATCCACTCGCCGATCGGCGCCGAGAAGCCGCGCTTCGGCAGCCGCGCGAGCTCCGCGGGCAGCCGGCGGCTGGCAATCTGCCGCAGCAGGTGTTTCGGCCGCAGCCGCGGCATCTTCCGGTGCGCCGGAATCCGGAACGCCAGCTCGACGACGCGGTGGTCGAGCAGCGGGCACCGCACCTCGAGGCCGTGCTGCATCGTCATCCGATCGACCTTCACGAGCACGTCGTTCGGCAGATAGACGTTCAAGTCGGCGTACTGCGCGCGCTGCGTCGCGCTCGCCGACGCGCAGCGGCGGTACGGCGCCGTCACCGCCTCGTACACGCTGCTCGCCGACGGATCGCGGAGCGGCGCGAGGCCGAGCAGCCGCCGCGCCTGATGCGGCTTCACCATGCAGAGGTCCGCGTAGTACGCGGCCGCCGGATCGCGGGCGATGTTCTCGAGCAGCGTGCCGAGGCGCAGCGCCTTCGGCATCTGCGGCGAGCGCGGCCACCGTTCGCCGAGCCACGCGGCGGCGAAGCGTCCCGGCGCGCCAGGCACGAACGATCGCGCCATCGATTCGAGCGCGTGCGGCACGTAGCGGAAGCTGTAGCCGCCGAAGGCCTCGTCGCCGCCGTCGCCGCTCAGCGCGACCGTGACGTGGCGGCGAGCCATCGCCGCGACGTGGTAGGTCGGCACCGCCGACGCGTCCGCGAACGGCTGATCGAAGCCGTCGACGATCGCGTCGAGCACGCTGGTGAGCGCCGGCTGGATGATCTCCGTGTGGTGCCGCGTCGCGAAACGCGACGCCGTCAACCCGGCGGCCGCGATCTCGTTGTGCGCCGCCTCGCCGAACCCGACGGTCGTCGTCGTCACGCCGGGGCCGAGCGCCTCGGCCATCATCGAGACGACGAGGCCCGAATCGATCCCGCCGGAGAGGAACGCGCCGAGCGGCACCTCGCTCTCGAGCCGATCGACGACGCAGGTCTGCAGCGTCTCCTCGATCTCGCGCTCGAGCGCGGCGCCCGCTCCCGGATGATCGTCGAACCGCTCGACGTCCCAGTAGCGCCGCACCTCGACGCGGCCGCCGCGCAGGCGCAGCCAGTGCGCCGGCGGCAGCGTGCGAACGTGGCGATAGATGGTGCCGGGCGCGAGAAAGTAGCCCAGCGAGAGATAGCCTTCGAGCTCGGTCAGATCGACCGCCGGATTCCACGCCGGGCTCGCGCGCAGCGCCTTGATCTCGCTGGCGAAATGCAGCGCGCCCCCGAGCTGCGCGTAGAAGAGCGGCTTCTTGCCGAGCCGGTCGCGCGCGATGAACACTTCGCGGTTCCGCACGTCGTAGACGGCGAACGCGAACATGCCCTCGAGCATCGGCACGCAGTCGGCGCCGTACTCTTCGTAGGCGTGCACGATCGCTTCCGTGTCCGACGTCGTGCGAAAGACGTGGCCGCGCGCGATGAGCCTCGCCCGAAGCGCGCGGTGGTTGTAGATCTCGCCGTTGAAGACGATCCAGTACGAGCCGTCTTCGTTGCTGATCGGCTGCGCGCCGCCTTCGCGATCGATGATGGCGAGGCGCCGGTGCCCGAGCGCCGCAACTGGATCCGAGAAGACGCCCTGTCCGTCGGGACCGCGGTGCTGGAGCGTCGCCGTCATCCGGCCGATCGCCCCGCGCACGCCGGGGTCGAGCACGTCGTCCATCGCCACCACACCACAGATGCCACACATAGAATCAGCCGATCAGACGGCGGTAGGCCCGCGCGTAATCCTCGACCATCCGGTCGATCGTGAACGAGATCTCGAGCCGCCTGCGGCCCCGAGCGGCGAGCGCCGTGCGCCGCCGGCTGTCCTGCGCGAGGCAGAGGATGGCTTCGGCGAGCTGCTTCGCGTTGCGGCTCGGCACGAGCAGCCCCGACCCGTCGGCGAGAATCTCCGGCGTGCCGCCGACCGCGGTCGCAATCACCGGGACGCCCGCGGCCATCGCCTCGAGAATCGTGATCGAGATGCCTTCGCTGATCGAGCTGCTCACGTAGGCATCCGCCGCCGGCAGGAGCGCGCGGACGTCCGGTCGAAATCCCGTGATGCGCACCGCGGCCGCGAGATCGTGCCGCCGCGCGCGCTCCTCGATCCGCGCCCGCTCCGGGCCGTCGCCGACGATGAGCAGCTGCGCCCACGTCGCCGTGCGCCGCGCCTCGGCGAACGCGTCGAGCAGCGTCAGCAGATCCTTGACCGGATCGAGCCTTGCCACCGTCGCGACGACGAACGCGTCGCTCGGGAGGCCCAGGTTTCTGCGCGCGCGCCGCCGATCGACGTCCGACGGCAGCGGCCCCGGATCGATGCCGTTGTGAATCACGCGGACCTTGTCGCGCGAGAAACGGCTGTCGATCATGTAGTCGCGCAGCTCGTGCGACACCGCGACGATCGTCCCGTCGAAACGCGTCAGCAGCGGGTTGACGAGGCAGCGCTTCCATCCCGGCGGCGCGTCGGAGAATCGGCCGTGCTCGGTGTAGACGATCCGCAGCCGCGGGTTCCACATCGCGGCGAGGCGTCCGTAGACGAACGGCGAGTACTGATGGCAGTGCAGCACGTCGACGCCCTGCTCCTCCGCAAGCCGCGCGATCGCGCGGCCGA
>Ga0209474_10002015_pt1 | contig 19071 bp, 20 predicted proteins | sample GraSoiAngelo_145_FD_185902 | JGI IMG/M metagenome (GOLD analysis project Ga0209474, IMG submission 185902) | Grasslands soil microbial communities from the Angelo Coastal Reserve, California, USA - 14_1009_05_20cm (SPAdes) (version 2) | ecosystem: Environmental > Terrestrial > Soil > Grasslands... | reverse complement strand
CGAGTCGCCGGGCTCGCTGACATTCGAGGTGCAGGACGTGCCGGCGATCGCCGCAGTCGCTCACAGCCGCGGCGCCAAGGTGGTCATGGACAACACCTGGGCGACCCCGTACCTGTTCCGCTCCTTCGAGCATGGGGTCGACGTGTCGATCCACGCCGCCACCAAATATATCGGCGGCCATTCCGAGGTGATGCTCGGTGCGGTCATTACCAACGAGGAAAGCTGGCTGCCGGTGCGCTCGATGATCGCCGATCTCGGGCATTGCGCCGGGCCGGACGACATCTTCTTCGGATTGCGCGGCATGCGTACCCTGAGCGTGCGCTTGGAGCGCCACCAGAAGAACGCGACTGAGGTGGCGCGGTGGCTGCAAAGCCGGCCGGAAGTGTCGCGCGTTCTCTACCCGGCCCTGCCGGAAGACCCCAGCCACGCCCTGTGGAAACGCGATTTTCTCGGCGCCAGCGGCTTGTTCGGCGTTGTGCTCAAAGCGGTGCCGAAAGCGGCGGTCGACGCGTTCGTCGACTCGCTCGACCTGTTCGGCATCGGCGCCAGCTGGGGCGGTTATGAGAGCTTGATCCAGCCCTCCTACCCAGAACGCAGCCGCACCGCGACGCGCTGGCAGGCCGAGGGGCCGCTGGTGCGCATCCATATCGGCCTCGAGGACCCGCAGGATTTGATCGCCGATCTCGCGCAAGGCCTCGACCGGTTGCGCACGGTGGCCGCGGCGTAACAGAATGGGCCGCAGCACCGCCCGGCGCCGGGCATGGAGGAAAGGCTGATGGACACGCTGGAGGCGCTCGCCGTCAACATCCCGCGGGACTATCTCGCGCGGGCCCGCGAGTTGCGCCCGATCGTCACCGCCGGCGGCGATGAGGCCGAGCGCCGCCGCGAGGTGACGCCCGAGGTCGTGCACGCCCTGATCGAGGGCGGCATCTTCAAGATGCTGTTGCCGAAATCATTGGGCGGCGCCGAGCTCGACCCGCTGACCTATACCGCCGTCCTCGAAGAGCTGGCGCGAGGCGACGGCAGCACCGCTTGGTGTCTCGGGCAGAATTCCGGTTGCTCGATGATCGCACCCTATCTGGCGCCGGAGATTGCCCGTGAAATCTTTGGCGGCCCGCACGGCATCCTCGCCTGGGGGCCCGACCTGCCCGGCGCCGGCCGCACCACCGCGGTCGAGGGCGGCTACCGGCTCACCGGGCGGTGGGGCTTCGCGACCGGCAGCCGGCATGCCACCTGGCTCGGCTGCCACGTGCCGGTTGTCGAACCGGACGGCTCGCCGCGGCTGCTGCCGAATGGTCGGCAACAGGTCCGCACGATGCTGTTCCCGAAATCCGAGGCGACAATCATCGACAATTGGTACGTGCTCGGCTTGCGCGGCACCGGCAGCGACAGCTACGCGCTCGAAGACCATTTCGTGCCACAGCGTTACACCGCCGGGCGCGATAACTTTGATGAGCTGCGCGAGAGAGGACCGCTCTACCAGTTCACCAGCGGCATGATCTACGCGATGAGCTTCGCGCATGTGTCGATGGGCATCGCGCGCGGCGCCTACGATGCGTTTATCGAGATCGCGCGCGATAAGGTGCCGCGCGGCGCCAAGGGGACGCTGCGCGAGAACAACGTCATCCAGTCGCAGGTCGCGCAATGCGAGGCGCGGCTCAAATCGGCGCGCGCCTATCTGCGCGGGGTGATCGGCGAGATGTGGGAGGAAGCGCAGCACGACGGCCGCATCAGCCCCGACCAGCATCCGCAATTGCGGCTCGCCGCGACCTGGGCGATCCACCAGGCGCGCGATGTCGTCGCGACGGTCTATCACGCCGCCGGGGCGGCCGCGATTTTCGAAGCGAACCCGCTCGAACGGCGGATGCGCGATATCCACGCCGGGACCCAGCAGGGCCAGGGCCGCCCGGTGCATTTCGAGACGGTCGGGCAGATGCTGATGGGTCTGCCGCCGGAAGGACGGATGTTCCGCTAAACCCGCTTCGTCAGCGGTTGCGGGCCCAGTCCTCCGTCCACAGAAAGTCAGGGCCGAGCTGGTCCAAGCTCGGGCAACCGATCTGCCCCATGACTAGGTCGATCTCGTTGACGAAAATGTCGACCGCCTTCTTGACCCCGGGCAGCCCGCCAGCCGCGGCGCCATACAAGGTCGGCCGCCCGAAAAAGCAGAAATCGGCGCCGAGGCACAGCGCGATCAAGATATCGGCGCCGCGCCGCACCCCGCTGTCGAGCAACAGCGTCAGCCGGTCGCCGACCGCCGCCCTAATCGCCGGCAAGACATCGAGCGAACCCGGCGCCTGATCGAGCTGCCGCCCGCCATGGTTCGACACCAGGATACCGTCGCAGCCGACATCGATGGCGCGCAATGCGTCCTTCGGATCCATGATCCCTTTGACGACGAGGGCGCGCGGGAACAGCTTGCGGTAAGTCTCGAGGTCGCGCCAGGTCTGGGCGTTGAATGGGCGCACGGAGGAGGCGAATTTGTAGACCTCTTCGGCATCCGCACCGGGCGGCGCATAGGGTTGCCAATTGCCAAGCATCGGGGTGCCGCCGCCGCGCTTGAAATATTCGACGATCCAGCCGGGATGCGTCATCGCCTCCAACAGGATCGACGGTTTTAGACTCAGCGCCTGCAGAAGCCCGCCGCGCACATTCGCGAAGCCGTTGCGGATGTTACGCTCGCGCTTGCCGCCGACCGGTGTATCGACGGTCAGGACCAGCGCACCCAGCCCGGCATCCGCGCTGCGCCGGATCATATCGGCATTGATCTTCGGGTCGCGCGCCGCATAGAGCTGATACCAATGATTTTTTGGCGCGATCTTGGCCGCCGCCTCGATCGTCTCGCTGCTGCCACCCGACATGATGTAGGGGATGTTGGCGTCGCGCGCCGCCTCGGCCAGCATCAGATCGGCATGATTGCGGAACAGGCTCGTCCCACCGGTCGGCGAGATGCCGAACGGGCTCGAAAATTTCTGTCCGAAAATGGTCTTTGACTGATCGCGCGTCGACACGTCGACGAGATAGCGCGGCAACAGTCGATGCTTATGAAAGGCCGAGGCATTGGTTTCGAGGCCGCGCTCATCCTCGATCCCGCCCTCGATGTAATCGAAGGCGATCTTCGGCAAGCGCCGCTTCGCCATGCGGTGCAGGTCTTCGATGTTGACGGCCTGGTCGATCCTCATGGCGTTTCCCTTTTTGCAAGGCGGACGGTGGCGTTGGCCCGGGCAGGATCGCCCATTTCCGTCGCGATCGGGCAATCTACGGCGTCTCTACCCTAGATCCGAGTGTGCGGGCGCTTGCGGCCATCTGTCGGTCGAAGGTAACGAGCGTCGCGCCGGCCCTCTGGGCCGCCGCGATGTGGATCGCATCGGGCGTTTTCAGCGGCAGATCGAAACGCTGCAGATACGTCGTTGCCGCGGCAATATCAATCGGAGTCAGCTCGATCCGCTGTGCGAACCGCATCGCCCATAGATCGAAATCGGCAAGATCGGCACGTGCCTCCGCAAGCGTGCTCTCGTGCATTCGGACGCGTCTTGCGATCGCGGAGGAAAATTCGGCCGAGGCGAGATCGCTGACGATCAGCGGTTCTCGGCTTGAGGCGATAAAGCTGTCGGCGCGTCCGCTGAGCGGCTCCACCGTGAGAAGCGCCACCAGGACATTGGCATCGAGATAAAAGCTCACTTCCACTCTTCGTCACGCATCCGGCGCACGAGCGTGGCAGCATCGGTTTTGGCAGGCTTGCGGCCCACTCGCCTGGCACGCAGCCATTCGATATCCGCTTCGGTCATTGGTCGAGGCGGCGGACGTACCGGTTTGAGCTCGATCACCGGCTCGCCGCGGCGCGTTACGACGATGTGCTCGCCCCTCAAAGCGCGATCGATCAGTTTCGACAGCTGGTTTTTGGTTTCGGCGACGGTATGGGTACTCATCAGGACAAGATAGCTATCGGGTGGCCATCTGTCGATAGAAGCCCCGTTTCGGACGCGCCCGCTTGCAGCGCCCGGACGGCGCTGTAGGCTGCTTTTAGGGGAAAAGGAAAATAGGTGCCTTGATGGAATACAAGACGCTCGGGCGCACCGGGCTCAGGGTCAGCGTCGCCGGCCTCGGCTGCGGCGGCTTCAGCCGGTTGGGCCTCGGAACCGGCAAGAGCGAGGCCGACGCCATCGCGATCATCCGCGAGGCCCTCGATCTCGGGGTCAACCTGTTCGACACCGCGGCTGCCTATGGAACGGAACCGGTGCTCGGCAAGGCGCTCGCCGGCGTGCCGCGCGACAAGGTCGTGATCTGCACCAAGGCGCCGTTCGGGATCAGCAACCCCGATTCCCGGCCGGAGCGCGCGGTGGCGAGCCTCGACCGCTCGCTGAAGGAACTCGGCACGGATTACATCGACGTCTATCAGCTGCACGGCATCGCGCCGCGCGCCTACGATCATGCGCTCGAGCTGCTGGCGCCGGCCCTGCTGCGCGAACGTGAGAAGGGCAAGTTCCGCTGGGTCGGCATCACCGAGACAGCGCCCGGCGATCCCGAGCACCAAATGGTGCAGCGCGCCGCCCGCGACGGCGTCTGGGATGTCGCGATGATCGCATTCCATATGATGCACCAGAACGCCCGCACCGCCGTGTTTCCGCTGACCCAAGAGCATCGCGTCGGCACGCTGATGATGTTCGCGGTGCGCAACATCTTTTCCCGTCCCGAACGCCTCGCCGCGACGATGAGTGAACTGGCGACAGATGGGCTGGTGCCACAGACGCTCGCGGATGATCCCGACCCGCTCGGCTTTCTGGTCCACGATGGCGGCGCCGACAGCGTTATCGACGCGGCATACCGTTTTGTGCGGCATGAGCCCGGCGTCGATGTCGTGCTGTTCGGCACTGGCGACCGCGAACACCTGCGCAGCAATATCGCCTCGATCCTGAAACCGCCGTTGCCCGAGACCGACCGCGATCGGCTCGCGATGCTGTTCGGGCACCTCGTCGGGGTTGGCCTTGACGCGCCGCATTTGTCGCGCACCGGCCGCGTCACAAGCGGTTGAGCATCGCGCTAGGCGGGGAGCTCCTTCGTGGCGAGCAGCGGCGCCCCGATAGTCCGGATTTGCGCGCGAGCGCGAAAGCGCAGCCGCAGCGTCAATGATATCGCGACGATCCCAAGCCCGAGCGCCAGCCCGAACCATAACCCCACCGCACCCAGACCAAGCGGGAAAGCAAGTAGCCAGCTGCAGACAAAGCCGATTGCCCAATACCCGATCGCGGCGAGCAGCATCGGCGCGGTGGTGTCCCGATAACCGCGCAGCGCGCCGGCGGCAATTACCTGGACGCCGTCGAAGATTTGGAACAACGCCGCGATCGTGAACAGCTGGACGGCGATTGCAATGAGGCCGGCATTTGCCGGGTCACCGAGATCGATATAAGCGCTGGCAATCGTGCGCGGCAGCAGCAACAACGCCACCGCCGTTGCCGTCATAAACGATGCGCCGAGCGCCACCGCGACAAAAGCGGCGCGGCGTGCCGCTGCCGGTACGCCGAGCCCGAGCTGGAAGGCGACCCGTACCGTCGCTGCCTGACCGAGGCCAAGCGGCACCATGAAACTCAGGCTGGCGACATTCAGCACGAGCTGGTGGGCACCGAGGGCGTCGGCACCCAGGAGACCCATCACGATGCCGGTGATTGCGAAGAGTCCGACTTCGAGCCCCAGTAGGGCGCCGATCGGCAACCCCAGCCGTAGGATACGGGGAATCTCGGACAGCACGCGGACGGCCAACCGCACCGGCATCCGCGTCGGCATTGTCAGCATGTAGCCGGCAAAGCAGAGCAGCGTCAGCCATTGCACGATAGCGGTCGCGCAACCGGAGCCGGCGCTGCCCCAAGCCGGTAGGCCAAAATGGCCGAAGATCAGAGCCCAGTTCAGCGCCACGTTGATCGGGATGGCGAGCAGCGGGACAAGCATGACGATGCGTGTGCGGAACATTGCGACCAGCAAAAAGCGCAGCACCGCAAAGCCGAGAAAGGCAGGTGCACCCCAGCGGATCATTTGCAGGTAATCGCCGATCTCCGCCGCCAGCGCCGGCTCGTAGCCGAGGGCAATCAACAGCCGTGGCATGATGGTCAAGATCGCGATAACCGGGACAGCCAGTACCGCAGCGACGATTAGCCCAGCGCCCGCAACGCGCCCGGCGGTCGGATGATCTTCGGCGCCGATCGCATGCGCCGCCAGCGGCGCCACTGCCGTCAGCACGCCCTGACACAGCATCAGCAGCATGAAATAAAGCACGCCGCCCAGCCCGGCCGCAGCGAGGGACGCGGCGCCGAGATAGCCGACCATGATCGTGTTGGTGAGGCCCATTGCCATCTGCGCCAAATTGGCGACCGCGAGCGGCGCCGCGACGGCGACAGTCGCGCGGATTTCCGTGGCTATGGGCGAGCGGTCGCGGATCATGACCGACATTAGGATGCTTCGCGGCGCTCGGGAATGCCACTCGCCAACAACTGCTACCGCGATCGTCGCGGTAGGTAGACGCAGCGCTGTATATCCCAGTCACCGGTGCCATAGCCGGTGGCAAACAGCTACGGCACGATCTCCTGCACCATTTCCAGGATCGCGCGGCGGCGCGGCACGCGATCGCCCCACACCCGGTCGAAATCGGCGACCAGCGGCTTGATCGTCTCGGCGGAGGTGGCGGTCTTCGCCGCTTCCACCGAGTCGAATTCGTAGAACGCGACGTGCACCGCCGGGTCGCTGCGGCTCCAGCAACGCCAGGCCCGCCGAGCCTCGAAGGCGCGCAATGCCCAGGGCAGGTGATCGGTCTCGTACCAATGATCGAAGCGCGCCCGCTCCGCTTCGGGCACCTCGGCGCGCACCGCGAGAAGCGCTTTCGCCATGTCAGCTCCTCCTGCCGCGCTCACGCGCCGGCGTTGGAGTCGTCAATCGTGAAGCCGATCTTCAGCACCACTTGATAGTGCTGGATCTTGCCGCCTTCGAGGTGGCCGCGCGTCTGCAGAACCTCGAACCAGCGCAAATTCCTCAGCGTGCGTCCGGCGCGGCTCACCGCGCTCTGAATGGCGTCCTCGATGCTGGTCTGTGACGAGCCGCTGATCTCGATGATCCGGTAGACGTGATCTTCCATCGCTTCCTCCCTCTCTTGTGGGCACTGTTGCGCAACGAAGGCGAAACGCGCCCGACACTCCATTAGCTCGTGGCACGCCGATAGCGTTTAAAGCCCCTTCGTTGTTCGACGCGCGCGATGACCCGCGTCGGGGGAGCTCGTCACCTTGGCCGCTCCAATCATCCTTAAATGACAGAAACCATACAGTGTTTTAGCGAAAATTAGGAAGTGTCCGCTACACACTCTCCCTATCGAGTTCGGCGTACCTTCAGGAAAAACACGGCGTGTGCTGTTTGCTTTTTCTTAACATCGTTGCCTCCGGCGGCGATGACGCGGAAGTTCGCACCGCGGATTGGCGCAAATGATCACCGTTTTCGTGATCGATGCCGATCCCGCGGTGCGGCTTACCGCAAAGCGCATCTTGGAAGCGGCAGGGTTTACGGTGATCGCGGTCGCCGATGCAGCTTCTGCTCTCGATCGGCTCGCAGCGCTAAGAGCGGATCTGGTGATCTGCGACATCGATGCGGCGGGGCCTACAGGCGAGGCGGCCGTCAACGCGATCGGCGATGTCGATCTGTCAGCGCAGATGCTGGTCCTTTTTCCAAAGCATCGCGATACGGCGGGCATGCTCCCTTACGTGCGGAACGCGCTCGGAAAGCCGTTCACAGCGAGCGAGTTGCTGACAAAGGTGCGGCGTTCGCTGGTCGGGCCAGCCCCGCGCCCTTAGCGCTGGCGCGGCGCCAAACAAGCGATCGTCGCGCCAACTATCACCGCCGTAATGCCGGCCAGGCGGAACATCGTGCGAAATGCCGACAGGAAGGCCTCAACCTCGCCGGCGCCTTGCGTCAGCGCCGCGCTCTCGAATGCCTGAAACCCCAATGTCAGGGCCGCTGCGCCGGTAACGACGCCGATCGTGCGGGTCAGCATCGACAAGCTGCCGGCGACACCCCGGTGAGCCAGTGGTGATGCCGCCATGACGATGTCCATGTAAGCGACCTGGAAGAAGCCGGTACCGATACCTTGCAGACCCAAGGACAGGACCATCAGCAGCGTTGGCGTATCGGGCTGCCAAGTGCCGACTGCAAACAAGCCGATTCCGGTCGCGAGGCCGCCCAGCGGAGCAATCCACTGTGCGCCTACCCGCGCTACCAGGGTGCCGGCGAAAGGCGACGCGACGGCCATCGCGATGAACCCGCTCGCGAGGACAAAGCCGGCCTGCAACAGCGTCAAACCGGTGTAGCGGACAAGGAAATAAGGTCCGATCAGCATGACCGAGAAGGTGACCAGGTAGATCAAGGCGCTGACGAGGTTGACCAGCGCAAACCGCGGGCTTCGAAACAGCTCGATCTGGATGATCGGCTGCGCCGCACGACCTTCCCAGAACACGAAGCCTAAGAGGCTCGTCAACGCGATCGCCGCCATAACAACTCCGAGATAATCGCGCTCAGCCAACCGCGGCAGAGTGTTGATAGCGAGCAATAGGGCAACGAGACCAAAGGCCAGCAACACGGCGCCGGCAACATCGAACCGCTCGGCATGTCCGGTCTTGCCGCGCGCCGGCAAGCCACGCAACAGCAGCAGCGCGACCAGTGCGATTGGTGCGCGAAACCAGAACACGCCGGGCCATCCCCAGCGCGCCACCAGCGCACCGCCGATCAGCGGTCCAACCGCCGAGCCGAGCGCGAACATCAGTGTGAAGATGCCGAGCGCATGGCTGCGCCGAGCTTCCGGATAGAGGCTCGTGACGATAGCGGGGGCGCAGCTGATGATCAGGCCCGCGCTGACGCCCTGCAGAAAGCGGAAAAACAGCAACCAGCCGAAGCTCGGCGCTACGGCGCAAAGCACGAAAGCCGCAACGCTCCAAGCCAGCCCGGCACGGAACACCAGGCCGTGGCTCCAGATATCGCCGACCCGCCCGAAGGCGAGCATCAGCCCGGCATGGGTCAGCACATAACAGATCACGACCCATTGAATCATCGCGATCGGCAGCCCGAAACCGCCGGTGATATCCGGAAAGGCGATGTTGACCGCGGTGTCGAGCGGCACGACCGAAATGCCGAGACCGACCAGCACGAGCTGGAACCCGTCGCGGAGTTTCCCCCGCACCGGCAGGGCGGCGTCGTTCAGCGATGTTGCCCCTGGGTCCATTGCGCGCGATGAAGACGGCAGTCACAGCGTTGGAGGCATAATGACCGCGCCGACCCACAATGCCAGCCCCGGCTTCGCGCTTGCCATACACGGCGGTGCCGGAACCTTGCGCCGCGACGACATGAGCGAGGACCGGGCGGCGCTCTATCACGCCGGATTGCGGGAGGCGCTCGCGGCGGGCCGCGACATTCTCGCCGCCGGCGGCAGCGCGCTCGATGCGGTGAGCGCAGCGGTTATCGCGTTCGAAGACGATCCGCTGTTCAATGCCGGGCGCGGTGCCGTCTTCACCGCCGCCGGCACGCAGGAGATGGATGCGGCGATCATGGACGGGCGCGAGCACCGGGCCGGCGCCGTCGCCGGAATCTGCGGACCGAGGAACCCGGTACTGGCGGCGCGCGCGGTTATGGAGCATTCGCCGCATGTGCTGCTGATCGGCGACGGGGCGCTCGCCTTCTGTCATGCACAAGGGCTGGCGTTTGCCGATCGCGATTATTTCTATACCGAGGCGCGGTGGCAGGCCTTGCAACGCACCTTTGACCGGCAATGCCGCGGTCTTGCCGAGGACACCGAAGACGACGAGGCGCAACGGCACGGCACGGTCGGCGCGGTCGCCCGCGACCGGGCCGGCAATCTGGCTGCCGCGACCTCGACCGGCGGGATGACCGGCAAACTGCCGGGCCGGGTCGGCGACAGCCCGATCATCGGCGCCGGCACCTATGCCGACAATGCGAGCTGCGCGGTATCCGCAACTGGTCACGGCGAGTTCTTCATCCGCTTCGGCGCGGCATTCGAGATCGCCGCAAGGCTGCGCCACCGCGGCCAGCCGCTCGCCGACGCGGCGGGCGAGGTGATCGAAATGCTGGGCCGGATCGGCGGCTCGGGCGGGCTCGTCGCCGTCGACCGCGACGGCGCTCTCGCCCTGCCGTTCAACTGCTCGGGAATGTATCGCGGCTATGTGACCGGCGACGGCATCCTCCACACCGCGATTTACGACGAGCCGTACCGCGCGTCGTGAGGGATCACGGTTGCGGCTGCGGCGCGGGTCCTTCGGGGCGGCGGCCGCGCTCAGCCATGAACTGATCGAATTCGGCCTTGTCCTTGGCGTGGCGCAGACGGTTCAGAAATTCGAAGAAATCGCGCTGTTCGTCTTCGAGCCGGCGCAACGTTTCGGTGCGATACTCGTCAAAGGCGCGGTTGCCGCTCGACGCCTGACGGTTGGGGCCGCACCAGCCGGAACCCCAGGGACCCCAATTGCTCGCGGCCGCTTGCATCCGCTCCACGCCCTGCTGCATGCGGTCCATGCGCCGCTGCCAGCGCTCCTGTCGATGCATCCAGCACCCCATACGACCACTCCCTATCAGATATCCGAGAACGACAAGGCCAATCGGCCACCACAGCAGAAAACCGACGATCATCAGCGCGATCCAGGCGGGCTTGCCGATATCGTCCAAGCGTGCCGCGATCGTCATGGCCGGAACTCCATGTTAATGTATTTCACATTCACATAGAAGCCGTCGAATGGGCTGTCAAGGGCCACCCAAAACCTTTAATGCGGTTTTGTGTGCTCGTCGGCTTCGATGATGCCGAGGCCGCGCAAATAGACGAGCACGCCGGCTTCGAGCAGCTCCTCCGGCGACATCGGCAGTTTGCGCCGGCCGGAATCGCCGCGCGCGAACAGTGACGCGATGCCATGCGATAACGCCCAGATATGCAGGCTCATCATCAGTGCCGGGGGTCGCTTCTCGGGCGGCAGGCGGGCGCAGAAGGTTTCCGCCGCGCGGCGCAGCACGGCAAAAGCGGCATCGGCGGCCTGGCGCAGCTCCGGGTTACCGTCGAATGCGATGCCGGCTTCGAACATCGCCGAGTAATAAGCCGGTTCGTCGTGGGCGAAGGCGAGATAGGCGCGCCCGACGCTTTCGAATGCGGCAAAGGCGTCCGGCCGCCCGTCATTCCAGGCGCGTTCGAGATGGGTTGTGAACAGCTCGAAGCCGCGCAATGCGACGTCGGCGATCAGCGCGTCGCGGTCACGGAAATGGCGGTAGGGCGCGGCCGAGCTGACCCCCGCCGACCGCGCCGCCTCCGCGAACGTGAAGCCGGCCGGCCCCTTGCGCGCGATCAAATCGAGCGCCGCCTCGATCAGCGCCTCGCGCAGATTGCCGTGGTGATAACCGCGGCGCTGGCCCGGCCCGTGTTCCGACCACCTCATGTCAATGATTATAACATCAGGTGGTCGGCAGATCGGGCGGGGGATCTGGCGATTATCAATCGGTCGTGTCTGGGGAAGTTCAGAAACCCAACTCGCTATGCGATCCGAGGCGTACAAATTCGAGGCTCTCTGCGTCCGGCTTCCGATAGATCAGAACGAGATCGGGTTTGATGTGACAATCGCGAAAATCTCGCCACTCGCCGGAAAGCGCGTGATCGAAGTAGCGCCGCGGCAGCACCTCATCGTTCGCCAGAAGCCGTACGACTTCAGCCAAGTCGATATCGAGGCTGCGTCGATGCCGACCGGATTTCTCTCGACGATAATCGCGCTTGAACTGTCGGGTATACTTAACACTCCGCATTGAGGCTCGACAGGAGGGCGTCGGGCGAATCGGTCTCAACGAGTTCGCCGCGGCGCGCCGCCTTCATCGCTTCAATTGTCTTCTGATTTGGCACCAGCGGCTCAAAGGGTAGCGACTTTTCCTGCGCGATCTTGGTGAGCAGGAGGCGGAAAGCGTCTGAGACGGTCAGGCCCATCGCAGCCAGCACCGTTGCCGCCTCCAGCTTGATCCGTTCGTCAATGCGGGCGCGTACGACCGTATTTGCAGCCATGGCTCACCTCTGGGCTACAATGTGGCTCAGTTTGCGCCAATTTCAAGCTGCATTTGTTGCCCAAAACTCACCCGCCGCAGCGCGCGATGAAGTCGAGGGTTGCCTTAGCGCTCTCTGCGGCGTGGGTTGCGGCAACATGGTAGGAATTGCCGGGCAACACGACGAGCGCCGAATCGCGAATCTGTTGCTGCCAAACGCGGGTTTCGGCGACCGTGGCGAGGCCGCTTTCCTCGGTCGTGACGACCAAGGTCGGGCAGGCGATCTTCGGCACATCGGCGCGGATGTCGGCGCAGGCGATCGTCCCCATAAAGCCGAGCTGGGTCGAGAGCGCGGTGCGGCCCATGAATTTGCACCACCATTCGAAGCCTTCGGGCGGAAAGGCGCCGCCGAGCCGGTTGCCCATATTCTGCCGCGCCCAATGCTCGACGCCGTGCTCCTCGAATTCACGCACCAGCTCCGGGACCCGCTCGGCGGCGCCGGCGCGCAAGGGCGGCGGCGTGCCGACGACGGTCAGGGTCTTGACCCGCTCGGGACGGCGAGCGGCGAAGGCGCGGGCGATCGTGCCGCCGATCTTGGCGCCGACCAGGTGAAAGCGGTCGATGCGCAGATTATCGAGCAGCAGGCAGAAATCATCGATCAACCGGTCGAGCGTCCACGGGTAATCGCGCGGCATCGGCGTCGATTGCCCAAAACCGCGCATATCCGGCCGCACCACCCGGTAGTGCCGCGCCAAGGCCGGGACCCAGCCGTACCAGGCGAGGCCGCTCTCAGCGTTGCCGTGCAGCAAGAGGATGGTGTCCGGCTGACGCCACGGGTCGGTGAAGTCATCGATCTCATAATGCATGACGAGGTCGGGGGTCGGGCGGAAGGTCGGCATCGGCGTTTCTCCCGAATTAAGCGGCGATCGAGCCTATACGTCGGCGAGCGTTGACATCAAGACATCAAACTCAATATGACTTGATGCATGAGAACCACGTTGACAATCGACGACGATGTTGCCGCTGAGCTTGAGCGGCTGCGGCGAGCGCGGGACGCCAGCTTGAAGGGCCTGGTCAATGACGCGTTGAGGTTGGGACTTCGCGAATTGGCTGGACGCCCAAAGCGAAAGAAGCCATTCCGGACACGGACATTTCATACGGGCGGTGTGCTCGTCAAAAGCATCGACAACATCGCCGAGCTTCTCGCGGAAATAGAGGGCGAGACGTTTCGTTGATCCTGATTGACGTCAACCTCCTCGTTTATGCGTCCATAGATGATTTCCCGCAGCATCGAACGGCGCGGGATTGGCTTCACCGTCAGCTGGGCGGCATGCCGCGAGTCGGGCTGCCATGGCCATGTCTTTTGGGCTTTTTGCGTGTGGTGACGAACAGGCGCGTGTTCGTTCGAGCGCTATCCACAGGAGAGGCATGGAGCCAAGTCGTTGATTGGCTCGGTTGCGAGGTTGTTTGGATCCCCCAACCAACCGAGCGTCACCCTGGAATTCTCGGCCAACTCCTCGCCTTGCCGGGAATTCGGGCTGAGCTGGTGCCTGACGCACATCTCGCGGCGCTCGCGATCGAGCACGGGCTGACGTTGTGCTCAACCGACGGCGATTTCGCCCGCTTTCCGGGCTTGCGCTGGGAAAACCCGCTCGCAACCTGACAAGACGCGCCGTCATCAAGCGAGTCGCGGTGCCGTGACCGGGATTTTGTACAGCTTTACGGCATTGTCGAAGACCAGCTGGTTGAGGGCCGCTTTGCCGAGCGCGGCCTCGGCCGGAGCGTGGCCCATTTCCTTTGAGTTCGGCCACGGGCTGTCGAGGCCCGGAAAGTCGCTGGCCCACAGGAAGTTGCCCATGCCGATTTCGGGCACGCGGCGGAAACCGCCCTCCTCCTCGACCTCGAAGGTGAAAAAGACGTGCTCCTTGACGATCTCGCTCGGCATGCGGGACAGCGGGATGTCGGGCGCAAAGACGCGGCTCGCCGGTCCGCCGAACTCGTATTCGCGGTCGAAGCGCCAGAACATGAAAGGCACCCAGCCGACGCCGGCCTCTTCGAGGACGAAACGCACGCGGGGATGCCGATCGCAAATGCCCGAGAAGACGACGGCGCTCATCAATTCCGCCATTGCACCCATCGGGAAGTTTGCCACCCGCATCAGCGCCTGGTTGCGGGCTTCCAGACCGGCGACCCCGACTCCGATCTGGCGCGACCCGCCGCTCGGATAAGCGTGCAGATTGACCGGCAGCCCGGTTTCCGCGGCGGCCGCCCAGGCCGGCTCCCAGATCTGATGCATGACCGGTTCGGGCGCGAACACCCAGTCGAAGATGATTCCGGTCGGCAGGCCGAACTCGGCGACCCGCAGCAACTCGGCGACCGCCTCCTCCGGCGTCTGGCACGGCAAGGGCAGCAGCATGATGAAGCGGCCGTTCGATTCCTCGTACAGCTCGCGCGCCCAGTCGTTGACCGCACGCACGCAGGCGGCGCGCAGCTCGGGGTTCTTGATCTGCGAGATCTGCTCGTAAGGGCCGTTGACCAGCTCGGCATCGACGCCGTCGCGGTCCATGTCCTCGCAGCGGTATTTGGCGCTGGCGGCCCGGAAGATGCCGGGCTCCGACTCCTCATCGAGCCCCGCCCGCGTGTAGCAATTGACCGGACCGCGGCCGACCCCGCGCCAGCCGACGCCACTCCAGGCGCGTCCTTCGACAACCCATTGCCGCGTGCCGTCGGACCCCTCGACGACGCGCGGCGCGTCATCCTGAAAGCGGCGCGGCAGGCGCTTTGTCCACAGATCGAAGGGCAGGTGCATCAGCCGGCAATGCCCGTCGGCGGACACCACGCCAAATCGTTTCTCCATGACGCTCCTCCTCCCTCGCTGGCGGCCGTCTTCTGCCGCGCATTGTTGTCCTCTCGCGCGCGCACGCGCGCGACACGAAGAAAGATCAGGGCCAACCCATTGATCTGCTTCGATTCCACTCCTAAAATGCAGCGAATAGCAGCCAGACCGGCCGAAATTCCCTCAGAACAGGGAATTTTTTGTAATTTAACAGGGAATTTCGCTCCGCTGAAAAACAGCCTTGCAGGCGCATCGAGAGCTGCTTCGGGATCGAGCGATTCTCATTTCTTCGCGTGGACGCGACGACACACCAGGGCATATGGCGTTCTCTTTTTGTTCCTTCAAGAGCCCGCGGCGCGAAAGCCGGCAAATCCATCGAGAGATTATCCGAGAACCCGGTAGAGGCGCACCTCCTCGGGCAGACCTTTCAACGCGCGAGTGCCGCGATCCTCGAAGCGCAGACCCGAGCCGGCGACGAGGTCGCGCACGGTGCTCGACACGATTGTTTCGCCGGCCTCCGCTTCGGCGGCGACGCGCGCCGCGATATGCACGGCGATCCCGGCGATGTCGTCGCGCCTCAACTCGATCTCGCCGGTATGTAGCCCGCTGCGCACCGCAATGCCGAGCGGCCGCACCGACTCGGAAATGGCGGCGGCGCAGCGCACCGCGCGCGCCGGGCCATCGAACGTTGCCATGAAGCCGTCGCCGAGGTTCTTGACCTCATTGCCGCGGAATCGTGCGAGCTGCTGCCGCACCGCTCCGTCGTGCCGGTCGAGCAAGGCGCGCCATTCGCGATCCCCTAATTCGGCGGCGCGCTTTGTCGAATCCACGATGTCGGTGAACAATACCGTCGCCAGAACCCGGTCCAACTCGACTTCGCAGCTACGCGAACCGGTCAAGAACTCCTCTGTCTCATCGACAATGCGGTCCATGATGTCGCGGTCGCCGAACGGTGAATGATCGATCCCCGGCAATTCCACATATTTCGCCCCGGGAATGTGCTCGGCGATATAGCGTCCAGCGCCCACGGTGACCCGGGTATCGCCGACCCGGTGCATGACCAAGGTCGGGATCCGGATCGCCGGCAGGATACCGCGCGCATCGACCTCCCCGCTCATTCGGAGAGAGGCGACGGCGCCAGCCGGGCTCGCGCCTTGGCGCTCCCATCGCGCAAAGTCGCGACGCATGCTCTCGTCCGTGACCAGCGTCGGGGCCATATATCGGGCCAAGTATTCGCCCGTCCCCCACACCCGCTCGGCAAGTTCGAGGTGGTGCGGCAGCGCGTCCGGCGTCAGCGTTGGATGCCGAGCATAGGTCCCGTAAAACACCAAGGCGCGTGTGCGCTCGGGATAAGTCGCGGCGAAGAGCATGCTCATCGCGCCGCCCTCGGACACGCCAAATAAGGCGGCTCGATCCGATCCGGTCGCATCCATGACCGCGCGCACATCGTCCATGCGCTCTTCGAGATTGGCAATGCCGACATGCCGGTCAGAGAGGCCGGTGCCGCGCTTATCGAAGGTGATCAGGCGAGAAAAACCGGCTAGACGAGAGAGGAAATATGCGCGTCCGGGTTGCTCCCAATTGAACTCGACGTTGGAGACAAAGCCCGGCACGAAAACGAGATCGATCGGGCCGCTGCCCAGCACCTGATAGGCGATGTGGACATCGCCGCTCTTGGCGTACCGGGTTTCCGGCGGCGTCATGGCCTCCTCCCCGCCTGTTTGGCCAAAAGGCTACAGGCGTAGGACGGATAAGCGAAGCGCAATCCGCCATGATCCGACCGTGGGTGTCTTCGGCGGAATGCGCTGCGCTTTTCCGCCCTACGGGATCTCTATCCCGTTCACGGCCGGACTTGGTCCGGCCATCCACGACATGCATCCGCCCTCCCGCTCGCTCGTGGATGCCCGGGCCAAGCCCGGGCACGAACGGCTGGCAGGGTGTTTCGACTACCCCGCGGCGAGTTTGCCGACGGCTTCGATAACGGTGTCCCAATCGTCGATTTCGCGGTCCTGCGGATGGACCATGATGTGCTGCACGCCCGCCTCGGCATAAGCGGCGACGCGCTCCTTCATCATGCCGACATCCTTGCCGTCCCAATGCGATCGGATCGAGATCGTGAATTCGGGCTCGGGCCGGTCGCGGCGCAATCGCGCGATGACCTCCTTTGCCTGCTCGGGGGTGACTTGGCTGCCGTGCCAGCCATCGCCGATCTTGACGGTGCGGCGGTGCGCCGCCTCGGAGCGGCTGCCGTGCCACATCGGGATCGGGCTCACCGGTTGCGGCAGCATCGTCATCTCGGAAGCGATGTATTTCGCCTCGAACGTCACCGGGTCCTGCGACCACACCGCGCGCATCATCGCGATGCCCTCGTCCATGCGCCGGCCGCGCTCCTGGAACGGCACGCCGAGCGCGGCGAATTCGGCTTCGAGCCAGCCGACCCCGACCCCGAGGATCAGCCGCCCGCCCGACAGATTGTGCAGGGTCGATAATTCCTTCGCGAGCGGCAGCGGATGGCGCATCGGCAATACGATGACGCTGGTGCCGAGCCGCACCCGTTCGGTGACGGCAGCGACCCAGGTCAGGGTCAGGATCGGGTCGTAGAACAACGGCGAGCGCGGGAACTGTTTCCTCGGCACGATGATGTGCTCGCTGACCCAGACGTCGCTGAGGCCGAGCGCCTCCGCGCGCCGCGCATGCCGCTTGATCAGATCCGGCGTCGCCTGGCTGCCGGCATGCGGCAGATGAATCCCGAGTTGCATCCTATGCCTCTCCCGTGCTGCTGTTCCCCCTCACCCAGCTCCGGGTAGGGCTCGGCTGCGCCTCGCCGACCCTACGCATCCCTCTCCCCCACTGGGGGAGAGGGCAGGGTGAGGGGGCGCAGCATGCATGCGGACGCCCTCACTGGCTAGACGGGGAAAGGAAGGATGCGCTTTCAGGACAAGGTGGCGCTGATCACCGCGGCGGCGAGCGGCATCGGTCGCGCCACCGCCGACATCATGGCGCGCGAGGGCGCGGTCATCGTTGCGGTCGACAACAATGAGGAGCGGCTCGAACGCACCGTCGGCGAATTGCGCGAGGCCAGCGGCCGGGCGCACGGCAAGCTGTGCGACGCGCTCGACCGGGCGCAGGTCGATCGCACCGTTGCGTCGGTCGCGCAGGAATTCGGCGCGATCGACATTCTCGTCAACGCGGTCGGCGGCAGCACGATCATTACGAAGCCCGGCGCCGATGTCGACGAGCTGAGCTTTGCCGATTGGCAGAAGCTGATCGACTTCAATCTGAGCGGCACGTTCCTGTTCACCCATGCGGTCGTGCCGATCATGAAAAGTCAGCGCCGCGGCAAGATCGTCAATCTCGCCTCGATCGCCGGGCGCGGCCTCAGCGCGTCGAGCAGCAGCGCCTATGCCGCGGCGAAGGGCGGCATCATCGCCTTTACCAGGAAGCTCGCCTTCGAGCTCGGGCCGTATAACATCAACATCAACGCGATCGCGCCGAGCCGCACCCTCACCGAGCGCATCCGGCCGCGCTGGAACCAGTCGAGCCCGGAGGACCAGCAGGCGGAGATCGACCGCACGCCCTTGCGCCGCGTCGCCGAGGCGCCGGACCAGGCGAAGGTGATCTGTTTTCTGGCCTCGAGCGACGCCGATTTCGTGACCGGCGTGACGATCGACGTGACCGGCGGGAACTGACCCTTGTCCGACAGAGATGTAGGCGGGTTGCGTGTAGACGAAACCCATCGTTCATTTAGTTCACAATGAGACAGCGAGACATCGAGATTCTGAGTAGCTGAACCTCACCGCCTCCCTGTCTCGTTGTGAATTTCTGATGGGTTTCGCTACGCTCAACCCATCCTACAAAAGGATCTGCGACATGGCGACTTACGTACTGGTGCACGGCTCTTATCAAGGCGGCTGGATCTGGCAGAAGGTGGCGGACCGGCTGCGCGGCACGGGGCACCGGGTGTATGCGCCGAGCCTCGATGGCTGCGCCGAGCGCAAGAGCACGGTGCGGCCCGGCATCACGACCGAGACGCAGGCCGAAGAGGTGGCGCAGCTGCTGTTCTATGAGGATCTGAAAGACGTCGTGCTGGCCGGCACCAGCTCCGGCGGCATGGTGGCGTGCCGGGTCGCCGAGCTGATGCGCGACCGCATCGGCCGCCTCGTCTTTATCGATGCGCTGGCCTTGCTCCCCGGCGA
>Ga0209474_10002013_pt1 | contig 19106 bp, 18 predicted proteins | sample GraSoiAngelo_145_FD_185902 | JGI IMG/M metagenome (GOLD analysis project Ga0209474, IMG submission 185902) | Grasslands soil microbial communities from the Angelo Coastal Reserve, California, USA - 14_1009_05_20cm (SPAdes) (version 2) | ecosystem: Environmental > Terrestrial > Soil > Grasslands... | reverse complement strand
CCGCTGCAGGATCCGCGAGCGGTTCAGATCGCCGCATGGGTTCGCCAGAACAGTAATCCGGCCGACCGTCTCTTCGTGTGGGGGCACTACAGCCCAATCTACTACCTGTCCGATCGCCTCCCGGGCACGCGCTACTACACGACGAGCGTACACGTGGGCGACTTCGACCCGGCGCATGTGCCCGACGGGTTCGACCCGCGTCCCTACGTGTCGGTGGGTGATGTGCGACAGACGATCGATGACCTCGAGCGCAGCGGCACGCGCTGGGTGGTCGACACGGCGCCTTCAGGGCTGCATCGGTGGGAACAGATGCCGCTCTCGGTCGTGCCGGGACTCGACGAGTACGTCCGGGCGCACTACGACCTGGTGGCGACGCCCGCGGGCGCCCGTGTATATCGCCGCAGATGAGCGAAGCGGCGGAGGAGTCCCTCTCCGCACAAGAGCTGCGTGAGGCGTGGCCGATCCTCTCACGAGAGGACCGGCTGGAAGGTTTGCGGCTCCTCCCCCGCGACACGGCCGAGGATCTCTTCTTCGACTTGCCGTCCACCGAGCAGGCGGAGGTGGTGTTGGGGTTGCCTGCTTCCGAGCGCCGCTCGTGGATCCGCCTGTTGCCGCCCGACGACGCGGCCGACCTCATCCAGGCGGCGCCGGCGCACGAGCGCGACGGGCTCTTGCAGCTTCTCGACGAGGCGACGCGGAAGGACGTCACTGCGCTGCTCGCGTACGAAGAGGATCGCGCCGGCGGGCTCATGCACCCGCGCTTCGCGCGGCTGCGGCCCGACATGACTGTCGAGGAGGCGATCACGTACCTGCGCGCGCAGCCGCGCGCCACGCTCGCGACGCTCTACTACGCGTACGTTCTCGATCAGGAGCAGCGCCTCCTCGGCGTCGTCGCCGTGCACGAGCTGCTCGCCGCGCCGCGCGGCGCGCGCGTGCGCGATGCGATGAAGACGGACGTCGTCACCGTCGGCGAGGACCTCGACCAGGAAGCGGTCTCGCGCATCTTCCGCAAGAGCGGGCTCATCGCCATCCCCGTCATCGACGCCCAACGACACATGAAAGGCGTGGTCACCGTCGACGACGTCGTCGAAGTCGTCAGCGAAGAGGCGACCGAGGACATCCAGAAGATCGGCGGTAGCGAGGCGCTCGGCGAGCCTTACCTGACCATCCGCTTCTCGCGCATGCTGAAGAAGCGGGCGGGGTGGCTGTCAGCTCTCTTCCTCGGCGAGATGCTCACCGCCACCGCGATGGGGTTCTTCGAGAAGGAAATCGATCGCGCGGTGGTGCTCGCGCTGTTCGTGCCGCTCATCATCTCGAGCGGAGGCAACTCGGGCTCGCAGGCGACCTCGCTCGTCATCCGGGCGATGGCGCTCGGCGAAGTGCGGCTGCGCGACTGGTTCCGCGTCATCCGCCGCGAGCTGGCAACCGGCATCGCACTCGGTTCGGTGCTCGGGTCGATCGGCTTCTTGCGAATCGAGATCTGGCAGAAGTTCCTGCACCCTTATGGCGAGCACCACGTCCTCGTGGCGCTCACGGTCTTCTTCAGCCTGATCGGCGTCGTCACCTTTGGGACGCTCGCCGGTTCGCTCTTGCCGTTCCTCTTGCGCCGGCTGAGATTCGACCCGGCGAGCGCGTCCGCGCCGTTCGTCGCCACGCTGGTCGACGTCACCGGTCTGATCATCTATTTCACGACGGCGAGCCTGATCCTGCGCGGAACGTTGCTCTAGCGCCTATGGTTCGAATCCGTCGCGCTTGCGCAGGATCTCCTTGAGGAACCAGCGCTCCTTCTGCTGCGCTTGCACGAGTCGGGTGAAGAGGTCGGCCGTCCCGATGTCGCCGGCATTCGCGGCGATCTCCGTGTCCCGGTGGAGCTCGGCGATGATGCGGTCGTGCGTTTCGACGGACTCCGCGACCATCTGCGCGACGTTCAGCTCTCCTTCGGAAGCCCGGACCGTGGCCGCGGCGAGAATGCGGCGCGGATCGGCGAGAGGGCCTCCCTCGATCATGAGGGCGCGCTCGGCGTACTCGTCGACTGCTTCGAGCGCGGCAGTGGCGTGCTCCTCGAAAAGAAGGTGGAGGTCGCGGAAATGCGGGCCATAGGTGAGCCAGTGGTACTTCTTCGTATTCAGGAATTGGACGAGCGCGTTCGCCTGCTGGCGGTTCAACGCGTCGATGACTGCCCTCTGCTTTTCCATGCCTGATCGGATGCCGCGCGTGCCGCGGCGATTCAGGCGTCGGGCGGCTTCACATACTCGAAATCGACCGGCCTTCCGTTGATCCCTTTGCCTGGAGGCGCGATCCAGCTCGCGATCTTTCCGCGCTCGTAGACGGCGTGCATGAGCGCCTGCACGTAAGCGCGGTCAGCCTCGGAAATGAGCCACTCGCCCTTCTTCGACTCGTATTCGGCGTCGGTAATGACCCGCCCTTCCGGGTCGAACTTCGCGGTTGCGTACGGGCCCACCCCGCGGTGGAAGCGGCGGTGCGGCAGGCGCAGCGAAAGACCCGTTACACCGCTGCGCAGCAGCGTTTTGTTCCAGCGATCGACGGCGCGCTGGCAGTCCTTCACGTACTCGTCGCGCAGCACTTCGTTCATCGCGTTCCGCAGGGGCACTTCCTGCTCGACGAGATTCCCGTTCTCCGGAACTTCGAGGCGATACGTGTCCGAGAGCGCCTTGTGCTCGGAAAGATCGTCCTCGCGGAAGCGTCCCTTGAGCCCGGCGGCGAAGAAGTCAGCCGCATTGCTCGACACCTCGCCGCCGAACAGATCGAGCGAGACGGAGAACCACTGGTTGAGGTAGCGCTGGATCACCTCGAGCGGCACCGCGCCCTCCTTGCGCGGGTCCTTCCCCTGCGCCATCAGCTCGGCCGTCCGCTGCACGACGCGATCGACGCCCATCTCGCCCACGAACAGGTGGTGCGCCTCCTCGGTGAGCATGAAGCGCGTGGTGCGCGCGAGTGGGTCGAAGCCGCTCTCCGCGAGCGCCGACAGCTGGTACTTGCCGTCGCGGTCCGTGAACATCGCGAACATGAAGAAGCTGAGCCAGTCGTCGATCGGCTCGTTGAACGCGTTCAGGATGCGCGGCTTGTCGGAGGAGCCGCTGCGGCGCGCGAGCAGCTCTTCCGCCTCCTCGCGGCCGTCGCGTCCGAAGTGCCGATGGAGCAGGTACACCATCGCCCAGAGGTGCCGCCCCTCCTCGACGTTCACCTGGAAGAGATTGCGCAGGTCGTACATCGAAGGCGCGACCTTTCCCAACCGCCGCTGCTGCTCGACCGAGGCGGGTTCCGTGTCCGCCTGCGTGACGATGATCCGGCGAAGCGCGTTGCGGTGCTCGCCGGGTACGTCGTCCCACGCTGGCTGGCCATAGTTGTCGCCGAAGCCGATCTTCCGGTCGCCGCTCTTCGGCACGAGGAAGATTCCCCAGCGGTACTCGGGCATGCGCACGTAGTCGAACGTCGCCCATCCGTCGGGTTCCACGCTCACCGCGGTGCGCAGGTACACCTGATGGGCCTGGAATCCCTCGGGGCCGACTTCGCGCCACCAGGAAAGGAAGTTCGGCTGCCACTGTTCGAGCGCGCGCTGCAGCCGCCTGTCGCTCGACAGGTCGACGTTGTTCGGGATGGATTCGAGCGACTGCGCCACGTTACGTCCTCCTCCAGTCGAAGCGCGGGCGCTCGGGCTTGCCGTACACCGTGAGCGCTCCCGTCTCGCCCGTCGCGTTGGGGCGGATGAAAATCCAGTTCTGCCACGCGGACAGGCGACCGAAGATCTTCGTCGCCATCGTCTCCGGGCCCGGGAAGCGGTAGCTCGCTTCCATCCCGGTGAGCGCGTCGGGGCTCAGCGAGGCGCGCTCCTCGAGGGCGACGCGCAGCTCTTCCTCGAAGTCGATGTCGTCGGCGAACACGGTCGCGAGTCCGAGCTGGTTGGCGCGCTCAGCGTCGATCGGACCTTCGCGTCCCGCGGCGACGACCGCTTTCGCGCGTGCCGGATCCGCGAGGAAGCGCGTGGCCAGGCGCGACAGCCCGTTCCACTCGGGGAGAAGTCCGTCGGAAACCGCGCCCGGCCAGACCTCGACCCCCTCCGCGTCGAGTACGTAGCTGCGATCGGCCGCGACGAGGAGCTCGAAGAGCGGCCCGGCGAAGCAGGACTTCTGATCGACCACCGCGAAGAAGCTGCGGGCCGTCACGTCCAGCCGGCGGAGCACGCGCTGCCACAGGAGGCGCGTCTCGCGCAGGATCCACTCGTCGCGCTCCGGGCCGGCGAGAAGCTCGGAGACCGCATGCGCCTTCGCACGATCTCCTTCGGTGCGGAGCAGGACGAGGCCGATGGTGTCGTGCTCGAACCGGAGCCGCAGCAGCGCATCGTCCAGCTCACGGGCCGCGCGGATGCCCCAACCGTTTGGCCCTTTCGCGAGCGCCTCGGCGGCATTCTTCGGCACTTCTCCTGCCGGAGCGCGCACGGTCAGCGTAGCGACCCGCTCCGCGGGGGCGATCTCCAGGGTCACGTGACGGTACTCGATGCGATCCGGGGAGATGCGCGGCTCCAACGCGTCCAGCTCGATGCCCGGACCGCGCGCCACTTTCGGCGCGCGCGTCGCCAGGTCCTTCGCGCGCTGCAGGATCATGTCCGCGAACTTGCTGCGCGGAACGACCACGTCGACCAATCCCCACTCCACGGCGCGCTTCCCCTTGACTCCCTCCGCCAGCGTCGAGAAAGCGTCCGCCAGATCCCGGCGCACCTTGCGCTTGTCGACGACGCGCGTCAGGCCGCCCGTGCCGGGGAGCACCCCGAGGAGCGGTACCTCGGGCAGCGCCACGGTCGACGAACCGTCGTCGACCAGGACAATCTCGTCGCACGCGAGCGCCAGCTCGTAACCGCCGCCCGCCGTCGCGCCGTTGCACGCCGCGAGGAAGCGGATGCCACTCTCGGCGCTGGCCTCCTCGATGTAGAGCCGCGTCTCGTTGGTGTACTTGCAGAAGTTGACCTTGAACGGGTGGGTTGCCGCCGCGAGCATGTAGATGTTCGCGCCCGCGCAGAAAATGCGGTCATGCCCGGACGTGATCACCGCCGCCTTTACCTGGGGATGCGTGAACCGCAGGCGCTGCACGGCATCGGCGAGCTCGATGTCGACGGACAGGTCGTAGGAGTTGCTCTTCAGCTCGACCTCGCTGTCCTGACCGCCGAACGGCTGCACCTTCATCGTCAGGCGAGCGACGTCGCCGTCGACGGTGAGCGTCCAGTGCCGATATCGGCTGGGGTGCGTCTCGAACGACGGCAGGCGCGCAGGGGCGGTCGAGGTCGTGTCCATGCGTGCGGCAAACTAACGCATCGCCTCGATCTCCGCAAGCAGTATAGTGCCTGATGATGGCTTGCCTTGGCGATTGATGTGCATTATAGTGCATCCATCTGAATGGCATCTTCCCGGATCAACCTGCTCTCCGCCGTGGGAAACGTGGTGCGCCGCGTACGTGAGGAGCGAGGCCTTTCGCGCCGCGCCCTCTCCGACAAAAGCGGCGTGTCGGAGCGGTTCCTGGCCGATCTCGAAACGGGTGCCGGCAACATCTCCGTCGCGCGGCTCGACGAGGTAGCGCGCGCGCTGGGAACCACAGCCGGAGCCCTGTTGAACGAGGCCGAAGGTCGCCCGCCACGGCAGGCGTCGGCGCTCCTCGCCGGACTCTCGCGCGAAGAGTTGCACGAAGCCGAGCGATGGCTCCGCGCGCGGTTCGGCCAGGGCGCGGGTCCGTTGGTGGCGCTCGTCGGGCTGCGCGGCGCCGGCAAAAGCACCATCGGACGCGCACTGGCGGAGAAGCTTTCGGTCCCGTTCTTCGAGCTCGATGCGCTGGTCGAGGAGGCGGCGGGCCTTTCGCTCGCCGGCATCTTCTCGCTCCACGGCGAGGCGTACTACCGGCGCCTCGCGCGCGAAGTGCTGACGCGGTTTCTCGCCGAGAACGAGACGGGGGTTCTCGCCACCGGCGGCGGCCTGGTGCTCGACAGAGAAGCATGGAAGCTCCTGCAGAAGCGTTGTCGGACGGTCTGGCTCCAGGCGGCCGCCGACGATCACTGGCAGCGCGTGCTGGCGCAGGGCGACCAACGGCCGTCTGCCGCCACCCCGCACGCCCGCGACGAGCTGCGCGCTCTGCTCAAGGCACGCGAGCCGCTCTACGCGCAGGCCGAGATGGCGGTGGACACCTCGCGCAGCGGGGTGGCTGGCGCCGTACGCGACATTCTCAAGCACCTCGAGGTCCGACGTGCGGCCGGCTGAACGAGAATTTTTCTCGAACGCCTTTTCACCGCCAGTGGTCGCGGCGTAGGATGCCCGACGTGCGCGCGCAGCCGACCGGGACCCGGCAGAGCATCCTCGAATCCCTGAAGAGAGATGGACCTCTTGCCATTGCGCAGCTCGCCGAGCGGCTCGGGATGTCGGGCGAGGCCGTGCGACAGCAGCTCGTGCAACTGCAGCGCGAAGGCTGGATCGAGGCGTTGCACGAGCGCGAACCGGCGCGCCACAGTGGCCGTCCTCCGACGCGATACCGCCTGACCCAGGCGGGCGATCACGTGTTCCCGAAGCACTACGACGCGCTGACCGTCGCCGTGATCGACGCGGTGGCGAGCGAGCTCGGGCCCGCGGCGCTCGAGCGCATCCTCTCGGCGCTCACGGAGGCCCGCGCCAGGCAATGGGAGCCGCGCCTTGCGGGGAAGTCGCTGCGCGAGAAGGTGGAGGCGCTGCGCGGGGTGTACGAAGGCGAGGATCCGTTCATGGACGTCGAGGAAGTGCCCGGCGGGTTCCGCCTCGTCGAGCACAACTGCCCGTTCCTCAACGTCGCGATGGATCGCCCCCTGCTGTGCAGCGTGACGGTGTCGCTCCTCTCGCGTCTTCTCGGCGTCGACATCGTCCGAGAGCAGCGCTTCCAGACGGGCGACGGCCGCTGCACGTTCCGCATCCTCGCGGATCGCGAGCGTTCCGCGGACGCGCCTGTGTTCCAGCGCGAGACGACCGTCACTTCCCACTGAACCGGGGCGACCGCCGCGCGTTGTACGCAGCGAGTCCCTCGGCGGCGTCGTCTCCTTCGAACAGTCGTTGCTGCAGCTCGCGCTCGAGCGCAAGGCCCTGTTCGAGCCCGACCTCGAGCCCGGTTGTCACCGCGCGCTTGATGAACCCGACCGCGCGCGACGCCTTCGCCGGCGGGACGAACTTGCGAGCGTACTCGAGCGCTGCCGCGCGGAACCCGTCGGCGGGAACGTCGAGGATCGCGTTGACGACCCCGAGCGTCTTGCCCTCCTCGACGGGAAAGGTCGCGCCTTCGGCCATCCATTCGATGGCTTTCGCGCGGCCCACGGCCCGCCCTAGCCGCTGCGTCCCTCCCGTTCCGGGCAGCACGCCGAGCGACACTTCGGGCAGCCCGATTTTGCCCGCCTCGCGCCTCGCGATGCGCAGGTCGCACGCGAGCGCGACTTCCAGACCACCGCCGACGCAATGGCCGTTGATCGCGGCGATGACGAGCTTGGGCGTCTGCTCCAGCCGGCACAGCGTCTCGTTCGCATGCAGGCAGAAGCTGTACTTGAAGTACGGATCCGCCTTTTCCAGCATCTTGATGTCCGCGCCCGCGCAGAAGAACTCCGTTTTCCCGTGCCGCGCTCCCGTCAGCACGATCACGTGCACGGCCGGGTCCACGCGCGCCTCGAGCACGTGCGCATCCAGCTCGCGCATCATCTCGTAGCTGTACGTGTTCGCCGGCGGATTCGAGAGCTCCAGCACCATCACGCCCTCGTGCTTCGACGCGTTCACCAGGGTCGTCGTCGTCATGCGGCGCCTTTTACCACTCTCGGTGATCGCTGCTTGAGGTCGGCAGCCATTCGCGGCGGCGGAGGCCGGCGTCGCGGAAGCGCAGAAGAGCTGCTGCTGGTTATCCGTCCCGGGCGGATAGTTCTCCAGTTCAACTGGTTGAATCGGCGACAAGCGGAATCAATCGCGTGCTTCGATCGTCCAAATTGCCGCCCGGCGGCCGGGCGACGGGCTGAAGCGCTGCTTCTGCGTCGCGCTGGTTGGGAGCGACGCCGAGATCGCAGTCGCCTGCGCGCCCGATCGGGTGCAGATTGCGGCGATGCCACCCGAGCCGAATACCGAGCGGCTTCTCGCAACGCTGGAAAAGCTGCTGGCGATCCCGTCCGCCGAGCTGGAGACGGCGCTGACACACGCGTGCGATGCGGTTGCGGACGCCCTGAAGGCCGACAAGGTCGACGCGTTCCTGTACGACGAATCGCGGGACTCGCTCGTCGCGCTTGGCACGAGCACGCAGCCGCTTTCGAATCTCCAGAAAAAGCTCGGCCTGGACGTCCTCCCGATTTCCAACGGCGGGCGCGTCGTCTACGTTTTTCAAACCGGAAAGACCTTCCTGACGGGCCGGCTCGATCAGGACGGCGAGGAGCTGCGCGGCGTCAAGACCGGTTTGCAGATCAAGTCGAAGCTCGGCGTTCCTCTCGAGGTCGGCGGCCGCCGCCGCGGGATGATGATGATCGCGTCGCTGCAGCCGGATTTCTTCCGCCCCGCGGATGCCACCTTCGCCGAGTTCGTCGCGCGCTGGGTCGGGATGATCGCTCGCCACGCCGAGTTGGTGCAGGAGATAACGCGGAACGCAGTCGAGCAGGGTCGCCGGGCCGTGGCAGAGGACCTGATCACCGTGCTGGCGCACGATCTGCGAAACTACCTCTCGCCAATCGGCGCGAGGCTGCACCTCATCCGCGGCCGTGCCGAACGCGACGGAAGGGAGCACGACGTCCGGGAAGCGGACACCGCGATACGCGGGGTCGGTCGTCTCAGCCGGTTGATCACAGACCTTCTCGACGTTGCACGGCTCGATCAGGGGATCTTCAACATCGACGTGCAGCCCGTCGATCTGGGGGGCATCGCGCGCGAAGTAGCGCGGGCGTTTTCCACTCCGGATCACGACATCGTTGCGCGGCCGATGACCGAGGTCGTCGTGGCCGGCGATGCTCAGCGCATCCAGCAGTGCATCGAGAACCTGATCGCGAATGCCGTGCAGCATTCGCCGCGCGGCGCGTCCGTCAACGTGACGGTGAGCATCGACCGGCGGGATGACCGCGCGTGCGGGTTGCTCGAGGTCCGCAACGAGGGTCCGGGGATACCCGTCGAGATCATGCCGCGGCTCTTCGAACGCTTTGTGCCAGGCCCCGGCTCGCAGGGACTCGGGCTCGGGCTGTACCTGGCGCGGCGCATCTCCGTGGCGCATGGCGGAGAGCTCGAGGTCGACTCGCGCCCGGGGAAGGGCGCGACGTTCAGTCTACGGCTGCCGCTGTATCGGCAATGAACGCGAACGTTCGAAGCGCCGCCGCGAGGTGAACGTCAAATTCAACCGGTTGAACGCTGCGCGAGCGCAGAACAGCGGCTGCTCGTTATCCGTCCCGGGACGGATAAATCTCTTCGAAGCTCCGGGAGAGAGGGGGGTATCCCGTCCATGCATGCGTACAGCTCGTACCGGCTGTACAACTTGGTCGGGTTGTACATGTGCTCAGCTGGGACCTCCTCCGCTCTCCCCGTTCGTGGTCTGGTCAGCGACGCAGCAGGCCCATGTCCTTCTCGAGCGAGAGGGACATTTCCATCGAGTCCGCCCACTCGCCGGGATTGTCGGTGATGAGCGCCGCGGCCGGATCGAGGAATCGGCCATCGCGCAGGCCCCCCGTTCGCGATTCGGCGCGAGCACCCTAGATCGCTTCGACGATCATCGACAGGCCCTGTCCGACGCCGACGCACAACGTGGCGAGGCCGTAGCGGCCCCCGCGCGCGCGCAGTGCATGGACGAGGTGCGTGAGGAGCCTCGCGCCGCTCATCCCCAGCGGGTGGCCGATGGCGATCGCGCCGCCGTCGACGTTCACGCGATCCGGATCCAGCTGCAGCTCCTGCAGGACTGCCAGCACCTGCGCGGCGAAAGCCTCGTTCAGCTCGACGAGTTCCAGGTCGCCGACACTGAGGCCAGCGCGCGCGAGCACCTTGCGCGTCGCGGGAACCGGTCCCATCCCCATTTCGCGCGGATCGACGCCAGCCGCTGCCGCCGCGACGATGCGCGCCATTGGCGTGAGCCCCAGCTCCCGCGCTTTGGCTCCGGAGGCAACGAGCAAGGCAGCAGCGCCGTCGTTCAGCGATGACGAGTTGCCTGCGGTGACGGTGCCCCCCTCGCGGAACACGGGCCGCAGCGCGGCGAGCTTCTCCAGCGAAGTGTCGGGACGAGGCCCTTCGTCGCGTTCCACCGCGCGATCGATTTTGCGCTTCTCCGCCGAGAGCTCGACGAGCGGCACCGGGATCAGCTCGGCAACGAGCGCTCCTGATTCAGCCGCACCGACGGCTCGGCGATGCGATCGCAGCGCGAACTCGTCCTGCGCCTGCCGCGAGATCTTGTAGTGCGTGGCGACGTTCTCGGCCGTGTCCCCCATGCTCTCCAGTGGAATCCGCTCCGCCATCCGCGGATTGGGAAAGCGCCAGCCGAGCGACGTGTCCCAGGTTTGCAGCGATCCGCCGGCATAGCCGTCCGCCGGCTTCGCCACGACCCACGGCGCCCTCGTCATGCTCTCCACGCCGCCCGCCGCGACCAGCTCCGCCTCGCCGGTCTTGATCATGCGCGCCGCCTGGGCCGCGGCTTCCAGACCGCTCGCGCACAGCCGGTTCACCGTCACGCCCGGGACGCGGTCCGGCAGGCCCGCCAGCAGCACCGCCATTCGCGCCACATTGCGGTTGTCCTCGCCCGCCTGATTCGCGCAGCCGAGGATCACTTCGTCGAGCTGCTCGCCGACGCCGTGCCCGACGCGCTCGAGGAGAGAGCGCAGCGCGTACGCGGCGAGATCGTCGGGACGCACCGACGAGAGCGCGCCGCGCAGCTTCCCGACCGGAGTCCGCAGCGCGTCGACGATCACCGCATCCCGAGGACCGTATCCGGCCACGTGGCCTCCTTGCGCTGCGCGCGCTATACCATCCGCGCATGGGTCCTCGCGAAGGCGACCGTGCTCCCGATTTCACCCTCGAAGGCGTGCCGGAAGGTCGGTACGGCCTCGCCGAGCAGCGCGGCAAGGTGGTCGTTCTAGCGTTCTATCCGGGAGATTTCACGCCCGTCTGCACGCGACAGCTGCGGCAGTACGAAGGAGAGCGCCAGAAGCTCATCGCTACCGGAGCCACGTTGTGGGCGATCTCCACCGACACCCTCGAGAAGCATGAGCGGATGGCCAAGAGTTACGCGCTGTCGTTTCCGCTCCTCGCCGACATCGGCGGCAAGGTGGCCCAAGCGTACGGCGTCCGGTCGCTGCTCGGCTCGGCGCGGCGATCCGTGTTCCTCATCGACCGGGAAGGGATCGTCCGGTATCGCCACGAGAGTCCGCTCTCGCTCACCTACCGCAGCGTGGACGACATCCTGTCCGCGCTGGAGCAGAGCGGGTTGATTGAAGCGCGTGCCGGCAGCTGAGCCGCCAGCACGGCGCCGACTTGCGATGCAGCAGCCCTGCCTGGCTGCCGTTACTTGCTGACGTCGTTCTTCGTCTTCTCGGCGCTGTCTTTGACGTCGTTCTTCGTGTGACGCGCCTTCGTCTTGGCGTTGCGCGCGGCCTTCTTCATGTGCCGCTTGGTCTTCGCCGTACCGGAATCGGTGTGCAGCTTGTCCTTCGCGTCGTCGACGGTGTTCTTCACCGAGTTGTCGACGTCCTTCTTCGTGTCGCTTTCGGCGAACGCCGGCATCGCCAGAGCGAGCGCCAACGCGCCGATGATTCCCTTGAGCATGGGGTGCCTCCTGCGGGGGAAGCTGAGCATCGGCTGTCAGGTCGGCAACAGATCGGCCGCACCTGGACAAAACGGCAGCGGGGGCACCTCGCTCCTGGAGGGCCCCCGCAGCGGTCGAGTCGGCGACGTTTACTTCGGCGTGCTCGGATTGGTCGTCGAGGTGTTGCTGCTGGAGTTGCTGTTCGTCGTGCTGCTCGGATTCATGCTGCCACTGCTGCTGCCCGTGCCGGGAGCCTTCGACGTGTCGGTCGTCGATCCCGTGGTCGGCGCCGCGGGACGCGCCTGATCGCCGCTCGATCCCGTCGTGCCGGTCGAGCCGGACACCGAGCCACTGCTGCTGCTGGTGCTGCCCGAACCTGTCACCGTGCCGGAACTGGAGCCGGTCGTGTCGCGGCCCAGGTCGCGCGGGGCGTTCGCGTCGGTGGACGTGGAGTGCCGCGACGATTCCGTCGCGCTGCGGCCGCTCGCGCGCTTCCGAGACTTCATCGAGCCTTGGACCTGGCTGCAATCGCACATGCAGTCCTTGCCTTCCTTGTCCTTGCCCATCACCTGGCTGGACGACGTGTCGCTGCTCGACGTCGAGGTGCCGATCGACGTTGTGTCGCGGCTCGAGGTCCCGGTCGTCGAAGAGTCGCGCGTCGAGGCGCTGCCGGAAACGCCTGTGCTGCCCGTTGCGCTCGTCGAGGCGCTGCCCGTCGACGGTTTCGCGGTGGTCGCGCTGCTCTTGTCGCTGTTGGATGAGGTGTCCTTGCTGGTCGCACTCGTGCCGGTGCTCGGCGTCGCACTGGTACTCGTGCTGCTGCTCGGGTTCGAACGATCGGCGCCCGTTTGTGCCATCGCTGCGGGAGCAGCGAGGGCCAGGGCGAGGATCGCGGTTGGCGCAAGCTTCATCGATATCCTCCGTTGAGCGGAATAGCTCGACGGACACGGTGGCGATGACTCGGCAGAGGGACAACGCACGGCCTCTCGCTACGACCGCTCGATGTTCGGGCGGGCGTGCGCCGAAGCGAACGAGGGAGGAGAGCTCGGGCTCTCCTCCCTCGCGGCAGAAACTGGGTTGTCTCGCTAAGCGGAGAAGCTCGACCCGCAGCCGCAGGTGTGCTTCGCGTTCGGGTTCTTGAAGGAGAACCCGCTCTGGCCGAACTGACCCTCGACGTAGTCGACCTCGACGCCCATCAGGTACATCGAGCTCATCGGATCGATGAAGCAGCGCACACCCTTGACCTCGAACACCATGTCGCCGGCGCGCTGTTCCTTCTCCAGGTCGAGGCTGTACTGGAACCCGGAGCAACCGCCGCCCACGACGGCGACGCGCAGGCCGGAGCCCTGCAAGTTCTCGCGCTCGATCGTCTCCTTCACCATGGCAGCTGCCTTGTCGGTGAGGCGCACGAGCGGAAGCGGCTCTCCCGTGGAAGTGCTCTGAGGCGCGACGTTCTGCGTGCTCTCCATCGTCATTCGTCCTTTCGGGCGGGGTTTCAACCGCTGAATATAACGTCCTGCGGCAATCCTGCAAACCAGCCGCGCGGCGGTATGCCCAGGCGACACATCATTCGATGCCCGTCGAGACGCGTCGGCGCGCTTTTTCGAGCACGGCCGCTAGGGGTCCACCGACCGCCCGCCGTCGATCGCCAGGATCTGCCCGGTCACGAACGGCTCCGACGCAAGGAACAACACGGCCCGCGCAACGTCCTCCGGGCTTCCGACCCGACCGGCAGGGATGCGCGCCACGATCCGCTGTTGACGCGCCGCCGACAGCGAATCGGGCAGGAGGACGGCACCGGGGGCGACGCCGTTCACGCGGACTTCGGGTGCCCACTCCAGCGCGAGCAGCCGCGTGACCGCCGCGAGCCCCGCCTTGGAAGCTGCGTAGTGTGCGGTGCGCTCCCACACCTGGGCCGTCCCGCACAGATCGAGCAGGTTGACGATGCACCCCTGCGTCTCTTTCAGATGCGGATACGCCGCGCGCGAGAGCTGGAAGGGGCCGGAGAGGTTCACGGCGAGCAGGGCATCGAAGCGTGCGCGGGTCAGCTCCGTTGCCGCGACCTCCTCGAACTGGGCCGCGTTGCAGACGAGCGCGTCGAGCCGGCCGTGCAGGTGCACCGCCTGCGCGACGATGCGCGCCGGATCGTCGTCGCGCGCCTGATCGCCTTGGACCAGCGCGGCACGCACTCCCAGCGCGCGCAGCTCGGCGGCCGTTTCCTCCGCTGCCGCGGCGGACGCGCGGTAATGCACCACGACGTCCGCGCCGGCCTGCGCGAACGCGCGCGCGATCGCACGGCCGACGCGCGCCGCGCTTCCCGTGACCAGCACCGAGCGCCCGCGCCAGCTCTCCCGCGGCTCGTCCACGTTGCGAGCGTAACATGTTGACAGTCGCAGCCACGCCGCGCACGGTGCGCTTCCGCGATGGGCAAGAAGACGAAGAAGGCCATGCCGTCTGCCGACACCGCGCAAGCGCCGCCCGACCCGCCTCCTACCGCCACCGCGCCGCCGGAACCGCCGCCCATCTCCTCAGCCCCGCTGCCGCTCACGGAGCTTTCCGCCGCCGACCTGGGCGCGTTTTTCGAGCTGTCCTTCCCCGACAAACGGCTCATCGAGCTGTGTCACGAGCTGAAGCTGCACACGCCTGGGTACCGTCTCGAGGCATTGCCGCCGGATCAGGTCGCCCGCGTTCTCGCCGACGAGTACCTCGCCGCAAAGGACGTGCGCCCGCATCTCGATGCCGCGCTGAAGGAAGCGCTGCGCGACCCGGTGCTGGAAGGCCGCGAACTGGCGGCTCCGGACCTGGGCCAGCTCGTCGATCTCGTCGTCGCGGGTGACCCGCTCCAGCATCTCGCCCGCATCGCGTGGCGCTCGCTGCTTTCCAGCGGCGAGGCGGAGAAGCGGATGGCGCTCGAGGCCTTGGACGAAGGTGTGCGTGCGCTCGACGCGCCGGCGCAGCAGAAGAAGCCGCCTCGCAAGGCGCCGCCGCCCGGACAGAAAGAAGCCGAAGAAGCGGTGAAGCGAGCCGAGCGCGCCGAGCGCGAGCGTGAGGCGATGAAGCAGCAGCTCGCGCAGGCTCGCGGCGAGATCTCCGCGCGCGAACAGCGGCTGGCCGACGAGCGAGCGGAGCTGGCAGAAGCGCGTGCCGAAGTGGCGAGGCTCTCCGCCGAAGTCGCCCGCCTGTCCGCCGCGGGCGAGGGAAGGGCACTCGCCGACGCGCGCAGGTTCGCCGACGAAGCGCGGGCGCTCGCGGAGAAGCTGCGCGCGTCCGACGAGGCGCGCGAGACAGCCGAGGAGCGCGTCGCGCAGCTCGAGCGTCGCCTGTCGCAAGCACCGCAGGCGATCGCCATCCCGCAGGCGGCAAACGACGCGGAGCTGCCGAGCGAAGAAGAAGCCGCGACCTTCCTGGTGCCGGTGCTGACGCGCGAGTTCTACGATTCGATCCAGCGCTGGGATCGCCGCATGCAACGCGCCGCGTTCGACAAGATCCACCGCCTCGCGAACGACTGGCGCCACGGCTCGCTGCGCGCGCTGCCGCTCGAAGGCGTCCCCGGCTATTACCGCATCCGCGTCGCGACAGACGTGCGGCTCATCTACCGCCGCGACGGAAGCCGCCTGGAGATCTTGTCTCTCATCGACCGCGAAGATCTGGACCGCTACATCCGCCAGGCGCGCACGCGCCCGGCTTGAGAGAGGAACCGCATGCAGCCGCCGCAGATCGATGCACAGGAGCTGTCGCGCAAGGTGGACGCAGGAACGAAGCCAGTCGTGCTCGACGTTCGCGAGCCGAAGGAAGTGCAGGCCGAAGGACTCATCGCCGGGTCGCTGCACATCCCGATGAACGAGATCCCGGCCCGGCTATCCGAGATTCCGCGCGAAGGCGAAATCGTCGCCGTCTGCAAGCGCGGCCAACGCTCCTGGAACGTCGCGCAGTGGCTTCGCCAGCAGGGCTACGACGCATCGAGCTTGTCCGGCGGCCTCGACGCCTGGCGCGCCGCGGGACTTCCCGTCGCACGTTAGACGCCGACGACGCGGTGCGTCCCGATCCGGAACGAGCGTCGACGAACCGCGGTAAGGGCGAAAGCGCGCTCGCGCCAATGCGCTCACCGCCGCGCGAAGCGATCTGCGTGTGGGCGGTGGTGATGGGCGTGCTCGTCGCCGTCCGGATCGCCGGAATCGCCGTCCCCGTGCTGCATCAGCTGGTGGGTGCGCTCGCTGTCGCGGCGTTCCTGTACGCGCCCATGAAGCCGCTGGAGCGGCGCGGACAGGATCCCTACGACGCCGGATGGCGCTTCGACCGCATTCGCGCGGACGTAGGTTGGGCTCTACTTGCGTGCGCGATTCTTCTGCCGCCGTTCACGTTCGCGTTCTGGTGGTTCGTCCGGGAGCTGCCACGATTCCCGCCGCAGGTCGCCGCGCTGCTAGCGCCGTACGTCGGATCGGCGCATCATTTTCGCTTCCGCCTCGCACCCGATCCGCTGGAGCTCGCCGGCCGCGTCGCGGGAAACGCCGCGGTCGCTTTCGCCGAGGAGTTCTTCTATCGCGGCTACCTCACACTCCGCTTCGAGGAGCGTTGGCCGCCGCGCACGCGCATTCTCGGCGTGCCGCTCGGACGCGCGGCGGTCCTCGCGGCCGCCCTGTTCGCGGTCGGCCATCTGCTCGAGCCCGCGCCGTGGAGGCTGGCCGTGTTCTTCCCGGCGCTCGTCTTCGCCTGGCTGCGCGGGCGCACCGGCACCGTGGCGGGTGCCGCGCTGTGCCACTTCCTTTTCAACGTCTGGCTTCTGCTGCTCGAGCGTGCTTCGTTCGCTTAGCCTTGCGCGGCTAGAGCTTCTGCGCTTCGAGCGACCGCGAGACCGCCAGCACTTCGCCTTCGGCGAGCTCGCGCATGCCTTCGGCGGGAGTCGGCTGCGGTCCGGAAACGAGCACGAAAGCGCGCACGACGCGGTGCGCACGGACACGTGGGTCCAACTCCTTGCTGGTTGGTCCGACCTCGTGCGCCGCGCATTCCCGTAATCCATCGATTCCGCCGGCGAAGAGCGCGTGCCCGCGGCGCAGCGCGCCGAGAACGCGACCGTTCGAAACGACCGCCGCGAGCGGCGGCAGATGCTGCCCGGCTTGCTCGAGGGCACGCTCCGCCTCGCCGACGGCGGCAGCGAGCGAGCGCGCTGCCGTCTGCGCGTCGACGTCGACGTCGTCGAGCCGGCCAGCGTCGCGCAGGCGAGAGAGGAACGTCAGAAAGATTGCCTCGGTGCCGGACTCGCCACGCGCGGCGCGCCGCAACGACTGCGGCAGCGCGGCCGTAAGCGGCGCCTTGGCCGGCGCGAGCGCGTCAGGCTGTCCCGCGAGCGCGAAAAGCCAACGCTTGAAGCGGATCGGCAACGTCGACTCTTCCTTGAACGCGCGCGACAGCGATCCCGTCGCGATGAGCACCGCTTCGCTCTCGACGCCCTCGGCGAGACGCTCGACGAGTTGCGGTGGCTGACTGGCGAGCGGGCGCTTACGCACCAGCACGTCGTCGCTCTGGAAGTATCCGACACCCGCCGCGGCTTCCGGCGGTCCGAGTGAAATGGTTCCCTTCAGCCTGCGCAAAATGCACGGCAACAGGCTCGCGTCGGTCTGATGGATGCTGATGAACTCCGCCACGGAGCTTGCCCTCCCGCAACAACTTGCGGCTCCTACGAGCGTAACGCACCTCTCCCCACAATGCCATCCACTGGACTGCGCAAGGTCTTTGACCCTCCTCAGACCGGCCCGTACACTCGAACGGCCGCGCGACGGAGGGGCTCACGTACATGGCCGATGGGGAGATCGCGATCGGAATCGATCTAGGCACGAGCTACAGCTGCGTCTCCATCATCGAGAACGGCCAACCCGTCGTGATTCCGAACGAGTGGGGCGAGCGCACCCACGCCTCGGTGGTCAGCTTCCTCGACGACGGCACCGTCCTGGTGGGCAACGCCGCGAAGCGGAACATCATCACCAACGCCGACAACACCGTCTACAGCGCGAAACGCCTCATCGGCCGCTTCTACTTCTCCGACGAAGTGAAGAAGGCCCAGGCGGTGATGCCGTACAAGATCATCGAAGGCGAGAACAACGCGGTCCGCATCCAGATCCGCGCCAACGTCTACTCGCTTCCCGAAATCTCCGCGCTGGTCCTCAAGGAGATGAAGGCGATCGTCGAGAACTACCTCGGCCACGAGGTGAAGAAGGCGGTCGTCACCGTTCCCGCCTACTTCAACGACAACCAGCGCCAGGCGACCAAGGACGCGGGACGCATCGCCGGTCTCGAAGTGCTGCGCATCCTCAACGAGCCGACCGCCGCCGCGCTCGCCTACGGATTCGGCAAGGAGATCACCCAGAAGATCGCCGTGTACGACCTCGGCGGCGGCACCTTCGACATCTCGATCCTCGAGATCGGCAAGGACGTCTTCGAAGTGCTCTCCACCGCCGGCGACACGTACCTCGGCGGCGACGACTTCGACGATCGCATCATGACGTGGCTCGCCGATGACTTCCTCAAGAAGCACGGCATCGATCTGCGTCTCAACAAGTACTGCCTGCAGATGCTCAAGGAAGCCTCCGAGCGGGCGAAGATCGATGTGGGCCGCGATGCGGTGGCGCGCATCAAGGTCGAGGGCATCTGCCAGGACCCGACCGGCAAGGTGATGGATCTCGAGGCGACGCTCACCGAGGCCGAGTTCAATCGCATGGTGATGGACCTCGTGCAGCGAACGTTCAAGGTGTGCGACGAGGCGCTGCAGTCGGCCCGCATGACCGCCGCCGATCTGGACGCGGTGATCCTCGTCGGCGGACCGACGCGACTGCCGATCATCCGCACCAGCGTGAAGCACTACTTCCAGAAAGACGTGATGGCGGGAATCGACCCGGACGAAGTGGTCGCCATGGGTGCGGCGATCCAGGCCGGATCGCTGATGGACTCGAAGAGCGACCACTACCTGCTGGACGTGACGCCGCTGACGCTGCGCGTGGGCACCGTGGGCGGCTACACGGACAAGATCATCGACAAGAACACGCCAATCCCAATCGAGCGGTCGAAGTCGTACACGACGAACCGCGACGGTCAGGACAAGGTGAAGATCCGCATCTATCAGGGTGAATCGAACAAGGCGTCGGAGTGCGAGCTCCTCGGCGAGTTCGAGTTCAGCGGGTTCCGCATCGCCTATCGCGGCGAAGTGCGCATCGAAGTGACGTTCGAGATCGATACGAACGGCATCGTGCACGTCACCGCCGCCGACGTCGAAACGGGTCAGAAGACCACCACCACCATCCGCCTCTCCTCGGGTCTGACGGAGGAGATGATTCGCGCGGCGCAGGCGAAGACGGCGGTCA
>Ga0209474_10002012_pt1 | contig 19122 bp, 27 predicted proteins | sample GraSoiAngelo_145_FD_185902 | JGI IMG/M metagenome (GOLD analysis project Ga0209474, IMG submission 185902) | Grasslands soil microbial communities from the Angelo Coastal Reserve, California, USA - 14_1009_05_20cm (SPAdes) (version 2) | ecosystem: Environmental > Terrestrial > Soil > Grasslands... | reverse complement strand
GACCGTCGGTCTCGAAGAATTCGCGCGACAGGCCGACGTGCTGGTGGCGGCGCTGGGCCGCCCTCATTTCGTGAAGCCGGACATGGTGAGGCCCGGCGCCGTGGTGATCGACGTCGGGGTGACGCCCATGGAGGGCAAGGTGAGGGGCGATGTCGACCCGGGCGTCGCCGAGGTTGCGGGCTGGGTCACACCGGTCCCGGGCGGGGTCGGGCTGATGACCCGGGCGATGCTGATGGCCAATACGCTGGCCGCGGAGGAAACGCGCACGTCCTGACCCCGTTTGAGGCGGCCGTGGCCCGGATCTCGGCTCCCGGCCGCTTCCGGGTCAAGATGGGGCTGGAGCGGACCCGGGCCCTGCTGGCCGAGCTCGGGCATCCCGAAGCCGGTCTGCGCGGCGCGCTGGTCACGGGCACCAACGGCAAGGGCTCCACCTGCGCGTTCCTGGCTTCCATCCTGGCCGTGCAGGGGCTGCGCGCCGGGACCATGCCCAGCCCGCACCTGAAGTCCTATACCGAGCGCGTCCAGGTCAACGGTGTGCCCGTCACGGAGGACGAGTTCGCCGCCGCCCTGGAAGCCATCGAGCCCGCCCTGGCGGCCGTTGGCGCGCGCATGGGGGAGCCCACCGAGTTCGAGATCCTGACGGCGCTCGCGCTCAGCTGGCTGGGACCGCGCGTCGATCGGCTGGTGATCGAGATCGGCATGGGCGGCCGGCTGGACACCACCAACGTGCTCGACCTCGGAGTCGCGGTGGTGACCAACGTGGCGCTGGACCATATCCGCCACCTGGGCGCCACCCTGGAGGCGATCGCGGCCGAAAAGGCGGCTATCGTCAAGCCCGGCAACCTCTGTCTGACCGCGGCCGAAGCCTCGGCCCTGGCCGTGGTGGAGGCGCGCTGCCGGGAGCTGGGTGCGGAGCTCTGGCGGGTGGGCCACGAGCTCGAGGTGGCCTGGCGCTGGCGCGGCTGGGATGGCTCCGAGCTCGACGTCCGGGGACCGGGTTTCGCCCATTCCGCACTGCCCGTACCGCTGGCCGGCTCCTTCCAGCCGGCCAATGCGGCACTGGCGGTGGCGGCGGCGCATGCGCTCGGAGACGCGCCGCCTGAAGCGGTGCGGGCGGGCCTGGCCGCGACCCGGTGGCCGGGCCGCCTGGAGGTCGTGGCGAGTTCGCCGCGGGTGGTGCTGGATGGTGGGCACAACCCCGCGGGCATGCGCCGCCTTGTCGATGACCTGCGTCATCTGATGGCCGATGAGCCGCCGCCGGTGGTGGTCTTCGGCGCTATGGCCGACAAGGACCTGCGGGGCCTCTTGGGCGAGCTGCGGCAGCTGCAGCCGGCGGCGGTGGTCTTCACGCGCGCGGCCTCGGCCGGCGCCCGCGCCGCGGATCCTCAGGATCTGGCGGATAGCTGGGGTGCCGGCGCCCGCGTGGTCGAGCCGGCACAGGAGGCCCTGTTCGAAGCCCGGGATCTGGCCGGCGCTGAAGGCACGGTCGTGGTCTGCGGCTCGCTGTACCTGGTCGGCGAGCTGCGTCCGGCTTGAGCCCGGCACACGCCCTCGCCTACCCGCTGCGGCGGGGCTCCGGCGGCGCCTGGCTGGTCGGGCTGCCCCTGCTGCTGCTCTTCCCGCTGACCTTCGTGCTGGTGTTCGGCTACGCCCTGCAGGCGACGCGGGCTTCGGTGGCGGACTCGGCATCACCTCCGCCGCGACCGCACCTCGACGGCCGGCTGCTGCGGGACGGCGCCCTCACCTTCGCGCTGGTGGCGGCGCTCACTCTGCCTTTCGTGGTGCTGGTCTGGATCGGCGGCGGCGCGATGTCAAACGTTTTACATCCGACTCGCGACGCCTTCTTCAACCGCATCTACGGCCTGCTGGCCGCCTGCCTTCTGATCGCCATCCCCTGGGGCCTTCTGCTGCTGCTCCTGCTCCCGGCCAACGTGGCCGCCTACTGCGCCAGCGGCCGGCTGCGCGATCTGCTCGACCCCGTCCTCGCCTTCCGGAGAGTGAGCGAGCGCTTCCTGGACTGGAACCTGGCCACGGTGGCGATGGTGACCGGCTGGCTGCTGGGCTTCGCGGCGCTCGGCCTGCTCTGCGTCGGCTTCCTGCCCGGCGCTTTCTACGCGATCCTTGTCTCTGCACATGCCACGGCGAGCCTCGCCCCGCGGACCGCGTCTCCATCCCCTGGGTGACGCCGCCGCGCTGGTCGAGCTCGGCCGTCGCGTCGACACCGCGCTGAATACGCGCGCCATCGGCCTGGCGGCCGCGCTCCGCAAGCGCCGGGGGGTGCGCGAAGCGGTCCCCGGCTACGCCTCGGTGACGCTGCACTACGACCCCGAGCAGGTGACGTTGGCGCAGCTCCAGGCCACCGTCCGCAACCTGTTTCGTTCCCGGCCGGCGCCGCCTGTCCCGGGCCGCCTGCACCGGATCCCGGTGACCTACGACGGTCCTGACCTGGAGGATGCGGCGCGCGCCCTCGGCCTCGGCATCGGCGAGCTGGTCCGCCTCCACACCACGCCCACCTACCGCGTCTTCATGGTCGGTTTCGTCCCCGGTTGGGCCTACCTGGGGCCCCTGCCGGAGCCGCTGCGGCTGCCGCGGCGCAGCGTACCCCGCACTCAGGTGCCGGCGGGCTCGGTGGCGATGGCGGGCGCCCAGACCGGCGTCTATCCGCTGCCCACGCCTGGCGGCTGGCACCTGATCGGCCGTACCGATCTGCCCATGTTCATCCCCGACCACGATCCGCCGCTGCTGCTGCGCACCGGAGACCGGGTCAAGTTCTTCGCGCGCAATTGAGCGAACAGCGTGCCGTGCTCCGGGTGGAGAAGCCGGGTCTGCACTGCACTCTGCAGGACCTCGGCCGGCCCGGTCACCGGCTGGCCGGCGTGCCGCCGGGCGGCGCCATGGACCGCTTTGCGATAGCGGCCGCCAACCGGCTGGTCGGCAACCCGGAATCCGCCGGCGCGCTGGAGGCGCTGCTGGAGGGGCCGGCGCTGGTGGCGCTCGAGGGCTGCCTGGTGGCGGTCGGCGGCGGCGATTTCCAGCCTCGTGTCAATGGCGTCGAGGCGCCGGGCTGGACCGCCTTCTGGCTGGCGCCCGGCGACCGCCTGAGCTTCGCCGGCCGGCGATCTGGGGCCCGCGCGTACGTCGCTTGCGCGGGTGGGCTGGCCGGCGATCGCTGGCTGGGCTCGGTGGCCACCTATCAGCTGGTCGGGCGCGGGGGCCTCGAGGGCCGGCCGCTGCGCGCCGGCGACGAGCTGGCGCTGGCGGCTGAGCCCGCGCATCCCGCGGTGGTCGGCCGCCGCCTGCCCGAGGACCGGCGCCCGGCCTACGGCGACGAGCCGGACCTGGCGACGATCCGCGGTCCCCACTTCGAGCGGCTGGGCGCTGCCTCCCGGCGCCGGCTGTTCAGCACCTGGTGGGAGGTCTCCCGGGAAGCCGATCGCATGGGCTACCGGCTGCAGGGCGACCCGCTCGAGCTGCGCGGCGAGGAGCTGATCTCCTTCGGCCTCGCCTTCGGGTGCGTGCAGGTGCCGGCTTCCGGGCAGCCGATCCTGCTCATGGCCGACCACCAGACGGCGGGCGGCTACCCGGCCGTGGCGGGTGTGGCGCGCGCCGCCCTACCGCTGGCGGCGCAGCTGCTGCCGGGCCGGCGCCTGCGGTTCCGCGAAACCTCGGTTACCGACGCTCAGGCCGAGTGGTGGACCTTGCGCGCCCAGCTGGACGCCATCGCGTGAGCACGGCCGATTTCGAGCAGTACGCGGACTACACCGAGTGGTACGTCTGGGCCAAGCGGAATCTCTCGATCGAGAGCTCGGTCTGCCACGCGGCAGCCGCCGCCGCCAGTGGCGTGATCGCCTCCGGCGGGACCCGCGAGCAGGCCATCGAGGCCGCCCGGCGCTCCTTCAGCAGCGGCGCCCACGCCCTGCCCGACCCGGCGGACGTCCGGCGCCGGACATATGCGGAATGGTTCGACTGGGCGCGCCGGGAGCTGGGCGGGGTGCGCGAGCAGCAGCACGCGGCGGCGGCGGCGGCCCTGCGCACGCTCGACCAGGGCCAGGGCGCCAACCTGGCCATGGCCAACGCACGGGCCGCCGCGGGCATGGGCGCCCCAGAGGGGCCGCCAGCGCCACCGACCGGCCCCAGCCCTGCCATGCCTTATGCGCCGGTGGGGGTGCCAACGGCGCCTCCACCGCCGCCGCCCGCGCCCCCGCCCTATTACTCGCCACCGGGTTATGCCTACGGTCCGCCACCGATGGCCGTCCCGGCCTCAACCTATGCCGGCTTCTGGCGGAGGCTGGCAGCCTTCTTGCTCGACACGCTGATCGGAGGTGCGGCCTGGAGCGCGCTCGTCAGCGCGATCACTCTGGTGGTCCTGGGGGTTCTGCTGGGCACTGGGAGCACGCTCGAGAACTACTCCAGCTCGGTGCCGGGGTGGCTCAGCTGGACCTTCTACGGCGTCGGCCTGGCCATGACCTGGCTCTACTACACGCTGCTCGAAGCCTCCCGCTGGCAGGCCACCATCGGCAAACGGGCGCTCCACATCCAGGTCACAGATGGCGCCGGGGCGCGCCTCACCTGGCTGCGCGCCAACGGGCGCTACTGGGCCAAGCTGCTGTCCTTCCTGATCCTCGGAATTGGCTTCCTGATGATCCTCTTCACCGAACGGCGCCAGGGCCTGCACGACCTGATCGCCGGGACGTTGGTCAGCCGGCGGCCACCTTCTTAGCCTCGGCGATGACCTCCTCGAAGTTGGGCAGCGGCTGCTCCTGCGAGCGCACCCAGGTCCAGCGCACGACCTGGTTGCGGTCCAGGATGAACACCGAGCGCCGTGGCATGCCGCGGTAGCCCTCGACGTCGTCGCGCCGCACGCCCCACTCCGTGACCACCGTGCGCTCGAAGTCGGCCAGCATCTCGAAGGGGATGCCGCCCAGCTGCTCCGCAAAAGCGGCGTGGCTGTAGACGGAGTCGACGCTGACCGCATAGAGGCCGATGCCGGCCGCCTCGATGTCCTCCCACCTTGACCGGAACTCGGTCAGCTCGGTCTTTCAACCCGGTGTGAAGTCGAGGACGTAGAAGGCGATGATGGTCGCGCCGTGGCGCTTGACGGCCTCGGCCAGTTCGACCTCCTGGCCGGCCGTCGAGGCCAGCTTGAAGTCCGGCGCCCGAACCCCCACCTCCAGCATCGGGGTGGAGTCTAGCGAGGCCCGGTTTTCAGGTGCCGGGTCCCGATCCCTTCGGCCTTCAGTGCCTCGCGGATAGCGCGCGCCACCTGGGGCGCGCCCGGCGAATCGCCGTGCAGGCAGATGGTGTCGAAGCGCTCTTCGCGCGCGAACCGCAGCGCCTGCTCGGCGGCCTGCTCCGGCGGCAGCACCGCCCCCGACTGGCTCCGCGGCATCAGGTTGCCGTCGGGCAGGTAGGCCCGGTCCGCAAAGCCTTCGCGAAAGGCCGGCACCCCGGCCCTCTCGGCCGCCGCCACGATCTCGAAACCGGGCTGGCCCATGAGCCCGGTCTCGAACTCGCGGGCCACCAGAGCCAGGGCGTCGGCCATCGGCGGCCGGCTCTGGCAGTAGTGGTAAAGGGCGCCGTGGGCTTTGATGTATGCGATCGGCGCCACGGCCGCCAGGGCGCCTACCTGGAAGCGCACCAGGTCGGCCAGCTCGTCGACCGAGAGCTCGATCTCCAGGCGCCCGAAGTTGGGCCGGTCGTCGTAGCCGGGATGGGCGCCGACCTCGACGCCCAGCTCGCGACAGCGCCGCACGGTGGCCACGACTTCGGTGGCTGAGCCGGCGTGCACGCCGCAGCCCACGTTGGCGCTGTCGATGTACGGCAGGATCTCGGCGTCGAAGCCGACCCCTTCGCCCAGGTCGGAGTTGATGTTCAGTGGGCCGTCTCTCCGCGGGTCAAGCGCACCGCGTGCTCGAGCGCCGGCAGCACCGCTTCCAAAGATTCGGTGGCCCCGCGCACGCTGCCCGGCAGGTTCACGATCAGCGAGCCGCCCCGCACTCCGGCGACCGCGCGCGAGAGCGCGGCCAGCGGCGTTTTCTGGAGCCCGGCCGCGCGCATGGCCTCGGCCAACCCCGGCACCTCGAAGTCGAGCACGGCCGCGGTTGCCTCCGGGGTCACATCGCGGGGGCCCAGCCCGGTTCCGCCCGTGGTCACGATGAGCGCATACCCCGCCACCACGGCGTCTTTGATGGCGGCGCCGATCTGGTCGCGCTCGTCGGGCACGATCGTCACCGGCGCCAGCTCGTAGCCCGCTTTTCTCAGCAACGACGCCACCGCGGGGCCGCTCTGGTCCGGGTTCTGACCCGCGTGGCGGCTGTCGGAGACGGTGATCACCACCGCCTTCACCGCGTCCAGGTGCCGCTCTTGCCGCCGCTCTTGCTGAGCAGCCGGACCGACTCCAGGTAGACGCCTTTTTCCAGGCTCTTGACCATGTCGATCAGCGTCAGGCCCGCCACCGCAGCCGCGGTCAGCGCCTCCATTTCAACGCCGGTCTGGCCGTCGACGCGCGCGGTGGCCGTGACCCGAATGGCGCTTGCCTCGTACTCGAATTCGACCTCCACCCCGGTGATGGGAAGCGGGTGGCACAGGGGAATCAGGTCGGGTGTGCGCTTGGCGGCCATGATGCCCGCGACCCGCGCCACCGCCAGGGCGTCACCTTTGGCCAGCTGCGCGTCGCGCACCGCACGCAGCGTCGCCTCCGACATCACGACCCGGCACTCGGCGCGGGCTTCGCGCCGGGTGACCGCCTTGCCGCCCACGTCCACCATGCGGGCCGCGCCCGCGTCGTCGAGGTGGGTGAGCGTCTGCCGGCGCGCGGCCATTCCCGAAAGGATATGCGGGTGCTGAAGGCCGTCCTTTTCGACTACGGCAAGACCCTCGTCGAGTTCGACTACCCGGAGACGGAGCTGCTGGTAGCGATGCGCGACGCGGTGCCGCTGCTCGGCCCGGGCGCGCCCGACGCCGAGACCGCTGTCAGCGAGGTGCTGCTGCCGCTGGAGCGCGAACTGGAAACCCTGGGCGAGGACGAGGTGGACTACCTGCAGGTCTATGAGCGGGCCTGGCGCCGGGCCGGCGTGGACGCGCCGCGCGCGGTGCTGTATCGGGTGCTCGACCGCGAGCAGCAGGTATGGGATGCGCACGTGCGCCCGCTGCCCGACGCCCTGCCCACGCTGGCCGGCCTGCGCGAGCGCGGGCTGCGCACGGCCATCGCCTCCAACGCGCCTTTCCCGCCCGAGATGATGCGCCGGCAGATGCGCCGGCTCGGATTCCTCGACGCCGTCGACGCGGTGGTCCTGTCGGCGGAGGTCGGACGGCGCAAGCCGGCGCCCGAGCTCTACCGCGCCGGCCTGCAGGCCGTGGGTGTGGGTCCGGACGAGGCGCTGTACGTGGGCGACCGCCTGAGCGAGGACTACGACGGACCGCGCCGGCTCGGGATGCGGGCGCTCCTGCTGAGCTCCTCCCCACCGCCCGGCGTGGAGGCGATCTCGCGCCTGGCCGAACTGCTGGAGCGGCTGTGAGCCGGCGGCGTCCCGGCCGGCTGTGGCTCTTCTTCTACGGCCGCCGCCGCCGCGGCTTTCCAGGGCTGCTGGTCGGGCTGCTGGGGCTGGCGGTGCTGCTGGGGTTGGCCTACGGCCTGCCCGGCGGGGCCGACTTCAGCCGCTGGGTGATTCTCGTCAGCGCCGGCGCGCTGCTGCTGCTGATCGTGGCTTCGCTGGCGCTGGTCGTCTTCGCCTGGCGGCGGCCGCGCGGCCGGCGATGAGAACCGCCGCCGCACCCGCGCCGACGCCGTTGTCGATGTTCACGACCGTGAGCCCGGTCGAGCAAGACTGCAGCATGGTCAGCAGCGCAGCGTGGCCCTCGCCGCCGGCGCCGTAGCCGGTCGAGACGGGCAGGCCGATCACGGGCTGCTCCACCAGCCCTGCCACCACCCCCGGCAGCACGCCGTCCATGCCCGCGGCCACCACCACCACGTCGGGGTCCCAGGCCACCAGCTCGGCCAGTGGGCCCAGCAGTCGGTGCAGGCCGGCCACGCCGATGTCGGCCTCCAGCCGAGCCTGATGGCCGCAGGCCTCGGCCAGCATCCGCACTTCCTCGGCGGTCGGGAGGTCCGAGGTGCCCGCGGTGATTACGGCCACGCGGCCTCCGCCCGGCGCGGGCTCGAAGCCCGGTCGCAGCACCCGGGCGGCGGCGGCGCCGTACATCAGGGTTCTGAGGCCGGCCGCGGCGACGGCCGCTTCCACTGCCTCCAGCTGTTCGGGGCTCAGGCGGCTGAGGCAGGCCTGGCCCTGGTCGGCGGCCAGGGTCACCGCCAGCTGCGCCACGTCGGCTGCTGACTTGCCGGCGGCCAGCACCACCTCGGGCAGGCCACGTCGGGCGGTGCGGCCGATGTCCAGCCGCGCCCGCCCGCCGAGGTCCTGCAGCTGCACCCGGCGCAGCTCAGCTTCTGCCTCCTCGAGGTTGAGCTCGCCGGCCAGGAGCCGATGTAAAACGTTTTTCATCGCCGCCCCTCGCCGGTGACCGACACCCAGAGGGAGCGCTCGCGGGGGCCGTCGAACTCGCACATGAAGATGGACTGCCACTGGCCAAGGGTCAGCGCTCCGGCCGTGATCGGGACGGTCGCGCTGGGGCCGACCAGCAGCGCCTTGATGTGGGAGTCCGAGTTGCCCTCGGCGTGCTCGAAGCCCGCCTCGCGCGGCACCAGTTCGCGCATGTGGTTTAGGAAGTCCTCCATCACCGCGGGGTCGTGGCCCTCGTTTACGGCGATCGCGCAGGTGGTGTGGGGAGCGAACACGGTGCAGGTGCCTTCGCGAATGCCGCTCTCGGCAATCGCCCGCCGCACCCGCTCGGTGACGTCGATCGCCTCCTCGCGACGACTGGTGCGCAGGCGGAGCTTGACCATCCGCCGATTATGGTGGCGGCATGGCGCGTCAGGAGCTGATGACCCGCCTGGAGGCGGAGGCGCGGGAATGCTACGGCTGGTCCAACGGGCCCGGCGACCGCTACGCCGCCCACAGCCACGGCTACGAAAAAGTCCTGTATTGCGTCGAGGGCTCGATCACCTTCCGCCTGGAGGACGAGGGCCGGGACATCCATCTCGAAGCCGGGGATCGGATGGTGCTGCCGGCCGGCAGCCGGCACTCCGCGCTGGTCGGTCCAGGCGGCTGCGTTTGCATCGAGGGACGCCGCTGACGCTGGGGGTACACTGGGCGCCGGGATGAGCATCATCGAGTTCATCCAGGACCGTGCCCGCTATTACAACTGCCCCGTCTGTGGGCGGAACCTCAAGGGCTGCGAGGTCCGCATGCTCAACCACGTCGACGATCGCTTCACGGTGCAGGTGACCTGCGCCTCCTGCCACGTGACCTTCATCGTGATCCTCGCCATCCAGGGCCAGGGGCTGGAGATGGTGCAGGATTCGGAGGTCGAGGTGGAGATCGATGACAGGCGCGCCGACGCCGCCGAAGGCGGCTACGAGCCAGGGCCCATCGAGCTCGACGAGCTGCTGGATGTCCACCTCACGCTGCGAGCCTTCGACGGTTCCCTCACCGACCTTCTCAAGCAGCCTGAGCAGCCCCGGTCCTAGGGCCTACCTCGACCACGCCGGCGGGGCGCCGGTGCTGGCCGAGGTGCGCGCCGCGCTGGCCCACCTGCCCGAAGCCAACGCCCAGAGTCCCCATGCCGAAGGCCGCGCCGCGCGCGACGCGCTGGACGCCGCCCGCGATCGGGCCGCCACCGCCGTGGGCGCACCGCCCGGCCAGGTCGTCTTCTGCTCGGGCGGCACCGAGGCGGTCAACCTGGCCCTGCTGGGAGCCGGTCGGCGCCTTCCCGCCGGCCGCTCGGTGGTGACCTGGGAGGCCGAGCACCAGGCGGTCCTGGGTGCGGTGCGCCAGCTCCAGGTCGAGGGCCGGCCCGTCGCCGTCCTGCCGGTGGACGCTGCCGCCCGGGCCATGGCCGCGGACATCCCGGCAGACTGCGGGCTGGTTTCGATCGGGCTGGCCAACAACGAGATCGGGACCCTGCAGCCGGTGGCCGAGATCGCCGCCCGGGCTCACGAGCTGGGCGCGCTGGTGCACCTGGACGCCTGCCAGGGTCCGGCCTGGGTGCGGCCGCCGCTTGAGCTGGTGGACCTGGCCTCGTTTTCGGGCCACAAGCTGGGGGCCGGGCACGGCGGCCTGCTCCTGGCCCGCCGCGAAGTCCCCCTTCAGCCGCTGCAGTTCGGCGGCCCTCAGGAATGGGGCCGCCGGGCGGGGCGTGAAGACGTGGCCGCGGCGGTGGCGGTGGCCACGGCCCTGGACGTCTGTGCGCGCTGCCGGGCGGACTGGTCGCTGGCCGCGCGGCCGAGGGCGGAGCGCCTGCGCGCGGCCCTGGTGGAGCTCGGCGCGCGGCCGACCGGCGCGGAGCCTCGCCTGCCCAACTTTGCGACCGCGGCCTTCGGCCGGGTCAAGGGCGAGGACCTGCTGCTGGCGCTCGATCTGGCCGGCATCGCGGCGTCCAGCGGGTCCGCCTGTGCCAGCGGCTCCCTCGACCCCTCGCACGTCCTGCTGGCCATGGGCCTCTCCATGGCCGAGGCCTTGGGCAGCCTGCGGCTGACCGTGGGTCCGCAGACGAACGACGCCGAGATCGACCGCGCTCTCCAGGCCTTGAGCGGCATCGCAGCCCTTGCCTGAAGTCGAGATCGAGCTCGCCCGGCGCCTGGAGGCGGGTGAAGAGGTGGTGCTGGCGACCGTCGTCCGCACGGACGGCGCACCGCCCTCGGCCCCGGGCGCCAAGGCGCTGCTGGCTCGCGAGAGCGCCCTGGCCGGCACCCTGGGCTGCTCGGAGTTCGACTCCGCCGCCCAGGCCGACGCCGCGGGGCTCCTGGACGCCGGCGAGCCCGCGCTGCGCACCTACCGCCACGACTTGGGCTCCATCGAGGTCTATCTGGAGCCCCACCGGGCCCAACCGACGCTGCTGGTGGTCGCCGACACGCCGGTCGGCCGGGCCCTGGCCCGCTCGGCGGGCGAGACCGGCTTCCGGGTACGTACGGCGGCCGGCCTGGACGATCTACCGGCCGACCTTGGCGACGACCTTTATGTCGTGCACACCAACCACGACGCGCCCGATCTTCCCGATGTGCTCGCCCGGCTGCTGGAGCGGCGGCTGCCGCCGCGCTACCTGGGCCTGATGGGCAGCCGCCGCCACACCGGCCACCACCTGGACGCGCTGGCGGCGCGCGGCTTCGATGCGGACGCATTGGCGCGCATCCAGTCGCCGGTCGGGCTCAACCTGGGCGCGCGCACGCCCGAGGAGATCGCGCTCTCCATGCTGGCCGGCCTGGTGGCGGTCCGGCGAGGTGGTCCAGGGGGCTGGCTGGACCCACCGCGCTCGTCATAGCTGCCACGGCTCTACGGCGCTGACTGTCCGCCCTTGAAGCGCTCCTAAAAAACCTCGCTCTGGAACAGGTCCTCGAGGGTCTCCCGACGCCGGATCAGCCTGGCCCTCCCGTCGCGAACCATCACCACGGCCGGCCGCGGCATGCCGTTGTAGTTGCTGGCCATGGCCAGGCAGTAGGCGCCGGCGGCGGGCAGCGCGACCAGATCGCCGGTCTTCAGCTCGGGCAGCCGCGCGTCGCTGACCAGGATGTCGGCCGACTCGCAGTACTTGCCGGCAATCGTCACCGTATGCAGGTCGCGCTCGGCCGGTTCGGGGTCGTCGACTTTGATCGCCTCGTAGCGCGCGCCGTAGAGCTTGGGCCGGATGTTGTCGCCCATGCCCCCGTCCACGGCGGCGTAGGTGCGGACTCCCGGGATCTCCTTGATGGCGCCGACCGTATACAGGGCCATGCCGGCGGGACCCGCCAGGGAGCGGCCCGGCTCCACCACCAGCTCGGGCACCGGCAGCCCGCGTTCCGCGCAGCCGCCGTACAGGGCCGCCCGCAGGGTGGTGACGAACTCGCGCGGCGTGGGCGGATCGTCGTCCTGGGTGTAGGCGATGCCCAGCCCGCCGCCGGCGCCCAGGCGGCCCGGGCTGAAGCCAAGGTCCCGCCGGAGCTCGGCGACCAGATCGAGCATGATCGCCATGGCCGCGGCGTGGGCGCGGAGGTCGAAGATCTGGGAGCCGATGTGCGAGTGCAGCCCCACCAGCTCCAGGCGGTCGTGGGCGAGCGCCTGCTCGACAGCCTGGCGGGCCGCGCCGCTCTCGATCGAAAAGCCGAACTTCGAGTCGAGCTGGCCGGTGGCGATGTATTCGTGGGTGTCCGGGCGCACGCCGGGCGAGAGCCGGACCTCGGCCCGCAGGCGCCGGCCCGCCGGCACCACCTCGCGCAGCATCTCGAACTCCTGGAAGCCGTCCACCACCAGGGTGACGCCCGCCGCCCAGGCCGCCGCCAGATCCTCGCGGCTCTTGTTGTTGCCCAGGAAGTAGACGCGCTCGGCGGGTAAGCCGGAGCGCAGCGCCAGCTCCAGCTCGCCGGCCGAGACCACGTCCAGCCCCAGGCCCTCCTCGGCCACGACGCGCAGGAACTGCGGGCTGGCGAACGCCTTGGCCGAGTAGAGGACGTGGCCGGCTTCGCCCATCGCCGCCCGGAACTCGCGCGCCAGGGTGCGCACGGTCTCCTCGTCGTAGACGTAGAGCGGGGTGCCGAACTCCCGCGCCACCGCGGCCAGGTCGCAGCCGCCGACCTCCATGCGGCCGCCAGCGCCCACCCGGTAGGTCACCGGGAGGAGCACGGCTACCGGGGTCTAGTTACGCGAACCGCAGCCGCAGCTGCCGCCGCAGCAGCCACCGCTCGAGGCGGGGAGCGCGCCGGACCCCAGCGAGGCCGCTCCCTCGGCCGCGCCGAAGGATGCGAAGCTGGAGACCTGGACCCGCGTCCGCGTCGACTCGCAGGTGGGGCATACCTGGGCGCGGTCGCGCTCGGCGAACGAGGTCAGCACCTCGAACTGCGACGAGCACTTCTCGCAGCGGTACTCGTAGATGGGCATCGAACCGGATTCTAGTCTGGCCGAATATGTCCGGCTGCTGGGCGGCTGGCCAGGATTGATCGGGCGCGGCGAGGACCCAGCGGCCCTGGTCGAGGATGCGCTGGTACTGCTCCCGCATCTGGGCGGCGCCGCCACCCTGGTAGATGTCGGCTCTGGCGGCGGCATGCCGGGCATTCCACTGGCGTTGGCCCGCCCTGAGCTGCAGGTGACGCTGATCGAGGCGGATGCTCGCAAGGCCTCCTTCCTGGAGCACGCGGGCGCAAGCCTCGGTCTCGACCTGCGTGTGCTCAACGAGCGCGCCGAGGTCGTAGGTCGTGGTCACCTGCGGGAAACCTTCGATGCGGCCTGCTGCCGCGCCCTGGCCGCGCTGCCGGTAGCGCTCGAGCTCTGCCTGCCACTGGTGCGCGTGGGCGGCCGCCTGCTGGCGCTGACCACCGAGAGCCGCGTCGTGGCCGCCGGCCAGCTGGGTGGCGGACCCGCCGAAGTCCTGGCCGCGCCCAGCCGGCTGCGCAGCCACGGCCTGGTGGTGTTGGTGCCCAAGGTCGCGGCCACGCCGCGCGCCTATCCCCGTCGGCCAGGGGTTCCGGCCCGCCGCCCACTGGGTACATAAGCTGTAGCCGTGCAGGTACTCTCGCAGCCGGACACCCTGGTCGTGGGCGGCGTCGAGCTCCGCTCCCGCCTCTTCACGGGCACCGGCCGCCACCGTTCCGAGGAGGAGATGCTGGCGTGCCTGGAGGCGTCGGGCTGCGAGGTGGTCACGGTCGCCCTGCGCCGGCTGGACCTCGATCACCCCGAGCGGAAGACCCTTCTCGACCTCATCGACTGGAAGCGCTACCGCTGCCTGCCCAACACCGCCGGCTGCAGCACCGCCGAGGACGCCGTTCGGGTGGCGCGGCTCGCCCGCTCCATGGGCCTTTCCGACTGGGTCAAGCTGGAGGTGATCCCCGAGGGCATGCACCTGCTGCCCGATCCGGTGGAGACACTCAAGGCCGCCGAACAGCTGGTGAAGGAGGGCTTCAAGGTGCTGCCCTACATCAACGCCGACCCCGTCCTGGCCCGCCGGCTGGAGGACGTGGGCACCGTGACGGTGATGCCCCTGGGCTCCCCGATCGGCTCCGGCAACGGCCTTGTCACCCAGGAGCAGATCCAGATCATCATCGACAACGCCCGGGTGCCGGTGGTGGTCGACGCCGGCATCGGCGGACCCGCCGACGCCGCGCTGGCCATGGAGATCGGCGCCGACGCCGTGCTCGTCAACACGGCCATCGCCCAGGCCGCCAACCCGCCTCTGATGGCCGAGGCCATTCGCGACGCGGTCAGCGCCGGCCGGCGCGGGTTCCTGGCCGGGCGCATCGCGCGCAGCGCCCACGCCACCCCCAGCTCACCCACCACGGGCGTATCGCGCCGCTCCTGACCCTGCCGGCGGCTATGGCGCTGGTGGATTCGGCCAACGCCGCGCCCACCGCCGTGGCACGCGGCGCCACCATCCTCCAGCTCCGGCTCCCGGGCGCCGGCGGTCGGGCATATGAAAAGGAGGGGCGGGCGGTGATCCCGACCGCCATCGTGCCCGTGCTCCTGAGCTCCCGGGCCGACGTGGCGCTGGCGGTAGGCGCGGCCGGCGTGCACCTGCCGGAGTCCGACCTGCCGGTCGCCGACGCCCGCCGCCTGCTCGGCCGCGAGCGCCTGATCGGGCGCTCCGTCCACTCACGGGAGGCGGCGCTGGCCGCGGCCGCCGAGGGCGCCGACTACCTGGTCTTCGGTCCGGTCTTCGAGACCCCCTCGCACGCCGGCCGGCCGGCGGTGGGCCTGGAGGCGCTGCGCGACGTGTGCCGGGCGGTGTCGGTGCCGGTGCTGGCGATCGGCGGCGTCGACTTCGACCGGGCCGAGGAGTGCCACCGGGCGGGGGCGTCCGGCTTCGCCGGCATCAGCGCCTTCCGGTGAAGCTGACCGTCAACGGCAAGCCGGTGGAGCTGGCCGGACCCACGCCGCTGCTCGACTACCTGGCTGGACTGCGGGTCGATCCCCGATCCGTGGCGGTCGAGATCAACGACCGGATCCTGGAGCGGGAGGAGTTCGCCCGCGCCGCGTTGCGTGAGGGGGACGTGGTGGAGGTGGTCAGGATGGTGGGCGGAGGGCTTTGAGAAAGCGTCGCGACGTGGGCCGGTAGCCGTGGCGCTCGTAGAAGGCGTGCGCCCGCAGCCGCTGCTCACCGCTGGTCACCTCCATGACGGTGCAGCCCAAGTCCCGGGCCTGCGTCTCCACCGCGTCGAGCAGCGCCGCGCCCACGCCGCGTGAGCGGGCTGTTTCGGCGACCACCATGGCCGAGAGCCGGCAGTGCGCGCCCTCCGACGCGAACCAAGGGATGACAGCGTAGGCCGCCAGCCCGACCAGGCGCTCGCCCTCTGTGGCGACCAGCACCCACTCGCGCCGCGCGTCCATCTGCGACAGGCGGCGAGTCACGTCTTCGGCCTGGTTGGCGTACCCCAGCTCGCGCAGCAGCTCGGCCATCTGGGCTGCATCAGCGGCCTCAGCGCGGATCACTTGAGAAGCGCGCGGATCGCCGCCTCGGCCTCGGCGCGCTCGTCCCAGGGCTCCCGGCCGGCGGCGGTGAGCATGGTCCGCTCGTGGCCCTTGCCCGCCAGTAGGATGACGTCGCCCGGCTGGGCCATGGCCACCGCGCGCCGGATCGCCTGGCGGCGGTCGAGCACGATGTCGTAGTCCCGGCCCGGCTGGCGGCCGCCCACGCCGGCCTGCACATCGCGCGCTATCTCGGCGGGGTCTTCGTTTAAGGGGTCGTCTGTGGTGATCACGAAGTAGTCGGCCCCCTGCGCCGCCGCCCGGCCCATGCCGGGGCGGTCGTGGTCGCTGCGAGCGGTGCTCCCGAAAACCACGATCAGGCGCCGCTCGGCGAACGGCCGCAGCTCGGCCAGGGCGCTCCCCAGCGCGCCGGCCGAGTGCGCGAAATCGATGTACACCTTGAAGTCCTGCCCCATCTCGATCGGTTCCAGGCGGCCCTGGACGCCGCGGAAGGTGCTCAGGCCCTCGGCCACCTCCTCGACCGTGAGCCCCAGCGCCAGGCAGACGCCCGCCGCGCAGAGCGCGTTGTACACGTTGAATCGGGCGGGCAGCCTGAGCTCGACCGGCGCCTCGCCCACCGGGGTCAGGATCCGGAAGCGGGAGCCGTTGGCGTCGCCCCAGGTCTCCAGGGCCCGGATGTCGGCCTGGTTGTCGATCCCGTAGGACCAGCGGCGTTCGATGTCCGCCGTTGAGAGGCGGTCCCAGGAAACGTCGTCGCGGTTGAGGACCGCGGTCTTGGGGACGCCTTTGGGGGCGGCTTCGGCGCACAGCGCGATCAGCCGGGCCTTGGCCGCCAGGTAGTCATCCCAGGTCCGGTGGTAGTCCAGGTGGTCGATCCCGACGTTGGTGAAGGCCGCCACGTCGAAGTCGCAGGCCCCCACCCGCTGCTGGACCAGCGCATGCGAGGTGGTCTCGACCACCGCCGCCTGCATGCCCGCCTCCACCATCCGGGCCAGCCATTCCTGCACTTCGGGAGCCTCGGTGGTGGTCTGCCCGCTCTGGTTGTAGGTCTCCTCCGCGCCCAGCCGGAAGGCGACCGTGCTCATGGTCCCGGTTCGGCGTCCGGCCTGCTCCAGGAGGTGGCCGGCGATGTGGGTGGTGGTGGTCTTGCCGTCGGTGCCGGTGATGCCGGCGACCAGCAGCCGGCGGGCGGGGCGGCCGAGCAGGGTGGCGGCCAGCTCGGCCAGCGCCGGGCGGGTATCCGCGACCCGGATCCGCGGCGTCTGGGGCGGCACCGGGACCGACCGCATCACGGCCAGCGCCGCCCCCTGGGCGGCGGCGGTGGTGGCGAATTCGTGGCCGTCGCTGTGCAGGCCCTGGACGGCGACGAAGAGGTCGCCCGGCCCGGCCCGCCGGGAGTCGTAGACGACCGCGCTCACGTCGTGGTCGGGGCCGGCCTCGACCACCGCCCCCGGCACCCCCGCGGCCAGGTCGGCGAGTCGCATCCCCGGCAGCATAATCGGGGCGATGGCGAGCGCTCTGATCGGGGGCCGCCGCTTCGACTGGGGCTCTCGGGTCTACCTGATGGGGATCGTCAACGTCACCCCGGACTCCTTCAGCGGGGACGGCCTGGCCCACGATCCGGAGGCCGCCGTGGCGCTCGGCCTGCGCATGGTCGCCGAAGGCGCCGACCTGCTCGACGTGGGCGGCGAGTCGACCCGCCCCGGCCACACGCCGGTCAGCGCCGAAGAGGAGATCGCGCGGGCGGTGCCGGTGGTCGCTCGATTGGCCCGTGAGGCGCGGGTGCCGATCTCCGTCGACACCAGCAAGCTGGCCGTGGCCGAGGCGGCACTGGAGGCCGGTGCCGCACTGGTCAACGACGTCTGGGGCCTGCAGAGGGCCCCCGGCATCGCCGCCCTCTGCGCCCGGCGGGAAGCCGGGCTGGTTCTCATGCACAACCAGGCCGGCCACGAGTACGGCGACCTGCTGGCCGAGATCGCGAGCCGTCTCCGCCAATCCCTGGCCGCGGCCCTGGGAGCCGGGGTGCCGAGGGAGCGGGTGCTGCTCGACCCCGGCATCGGATTCGGGAAGACCGCCGAGCAGAACGTGCAGGTGCTGCGTCACCTGGAGCGTCTGCGCGAGCTCGGTCAGCCGCTGCTGGTGGGCGTCTCCCGCAAGGGTTTTCTGGCCCGCATCTTCGGACTCGAGGAACCGGAGGCGCGGGTCGACGGCACGGCGGCGGCGGTGGCGGCCGCGGTGCTCAGGGGCGCGGACGTGGTGCGCGTGCATGACGTGGCGCGCATGGCCCGGGTGGTACGGGTGGCCGAGGGGCTCCGGTGACGGTCGCCTATCTGAGCTTGGGCTCGAACCTGGGCGACCGGGAGGCGCACCTCTCGCAGGCGCGGGAGCTGATCGAGCAGGCCGGCGCTCGCATCCTGCGCGCCAGCTCGGTCCTGGAGACCGAGCCCTGGGGGGTCACCGACCAGCCCCGCTTCCTCAACCAGGTGCTGGAGGTCGAGTGGAGCGGCAGCGCCCAGGCGCTCCTGGCCGCGATGAAAAACGTTTTACATCAGGCCGGCCGCACCCCCTCCTACCGCTGGGGGCCGCGCGAGATCGACGTCGACATCCTGCTCTTCGGCGACCAACGGATCGACGAGCCCGACCTCCAGGTTCCCCACCCGCGCATGTGGGAGCGGGAGTTCGTAACCCGCCCGCTGGCAGAGCTGCGGCCCGACATACTGGAAAGGCGATGACCCGCAACGGCCACGGCCTCCGGGTGGCCTGGCTCGGCCATCGCTCTCAGCAGCTGGCCGGCGGCATGGCCACCTACTCGCACGAGGTCACGGCCGGACTGCGCCGCCGCGGGCACAAGGTGACCTTCTTCACGCTCAAGACCGGCGAGGACGGCGCGCCGGACCCGGAGATGGAGATGGTGGGACTGGAGGCGACCCCGCTGCTCCGACCCCTGGTCTTCTCGGGCGCGGCCGCCAAGCGAACACTGGTCGACCGCCTGCAGGCGCACGAATTCGACCTCGTCCACGCCTCCTTCTGGTTCTCCAGCCTCGACTTCGATCTGCCCCGCACCTGCCGGCGGCTCGGGATCCCCCTGGTGGCGACTTTCCACGTCGCTTTCGACAGCCGCTTCTCGGTCTGGGGCGGCATCACCAGCGCCGCCTACCGGCTGTATGCCCCCACGCTGGCCCGCTGCGACCGGGTGATCGTGTTCGGCGACGCCCAGCGCGGCGTGCTGGCCGAGTTGGGAGTGCCACCGAGTGCGATGCGGGTGCTTCCCAACGGTGTCGACGTCGACCGCTACTGCCCGGGACCCAGCGACTGGAAGGCCCGCCTGGATGGCGCCCGACAGCTCTTCGTGTTCATGGGCCGCGTCGACTCCGAAAAGGGCGTGGACGCCCTGCTCCGTGCTTTCCTCAGCGTGGATCCGGCCGCGGACACCCGGCTCCTGATCGTCGGACACGGCAGCGAGCGCCGGCGGCTGCAGCGCCAGTACCGCGATCCGCGCGTGGTCTTCACCGGCCACATCGCCGAAGCCGAGCAGCGGATCGCCATCCTGCGCGCGGCCGACGCCTTCTTCCTGCCCTCGCAGGTGGAGGGCCTCTCGCTCTCCATGCTGGAGGCGATGGCC
>Ga0209474_10002011_pt1 | contig 19126 bp, 20 predicted proteins | sample GraSoiAngelo_145_FD_185902 | JGI IMG/M metagenome (GOLD analysis project Ga0209474, IMG submission 185902) | Grasslands soil microbial communities from the Angelo Coastal Reserve, California, USA - 14_1009_05_20cm (SPAdes) (version 2) | ecosystem: Environmental > Terrestrial > Soil > Grasslands... | reverse complement strand
TCGAGCCGTACGACGTCGTCGAGCTCGGGCGTACTGGCCTCGAGCACGTTGGAGTCCTCGATGGCGATCATGCGGTGCCTGAGCCCGGGCGTGATGTGGAACGATTCGCCCGGCTGCAGCATCCGCTTTTCGAGCGTGGCCGCGTCGCCCGTCTGCAGCTCGAGACTGCCGGAGAGCAGATGGATCGTCTCGTCCTTCGATCGGTGGTACTGCAGGCTCAGCGCGTGTCCCTTGCGGACGTGCAGGATCTTGCCGACGTATCGATCCGTGTGCGCCCAGATCAGCTCGTATCCCCAGGGCTTCTCGACGCGAACGGGTTTGTGCTCCGGCATTCGATGATCCCCGTCAGCGCGTCGGCATCACGACGGCGGAAGTCCGCAGCTCGCGCTCGATGTCGCGCCGGTACCGCTCGGCAGCGTTCTTGTCGGGAAACGCTCCGACGCGGACGCGGTACCAGACGCCCTTCCCGGGCAGCCTCGCTTCGAGCACGTATGTCTGCAGGCCCGCGGCCGACGACCGCGACGCGAGCTGGAGGGCTTCCATCCGGCTCTGCAATGCACCCAGTTGCACGGTGTACTTGCCCACGTTCTTCGGCGGCGGGGGCAGGTCGCCCGGTTCGTCCGCCGCGACCGAGATCGGGGCGGGCGGCGCGGGCAGCTCCTTCTTCGCAGCGGGATCGACGCGCATCGCCGCCTGCGCAGGCGGGGCCACGTCGCGAGGTTCCGCGCGGTCCGGCTGGGCGACGACAGGCGGCGGCCTGGGATCGGACTTCGCGCTCGGCATGCGGCTGGCCTGGGCGCGCTGCTCGTCGAGAGCAGCCAGATCACCCATCGGCGCCGGTTGTGCCGAGCGGCGCGCGACCTGCATTCCGACGAGCAAGCCCAGCGCGAACATTCCGGCGAGCAGCAGGAGCGCGCCGACCGCAAGCGCCGCGATCTGCCGGTCGTCGAGCGACAGGACGATCCGTTCGCGAAGCCGGTGACCGTCGCGCAACATGCGGCGTTACGTACCATCGAGCGTGGGCCGCCGGCCAGAAAACGCGGCGGCAAATCTACGCGAGCGCTTCAGGCTCGCGCTCGGCTTCGTCCATCCTCTCCGGCGCCGACACTCCAAGGACCGCGAGCGCGTTGCGCAGCGTCTGCTTGAGCGCCCAGACGAGGTAGAGCCGCGCTTTGGTCTTCGCAGCATCGTCGGAGATGACCCGCTCCGTCTTCTTGTACTTCGTGTAGTACGCGTGGAACGCGGCGATGGTCTCCTGCAGGTAGAAGACGATCCGGTGTGGCTCGAGCGTGTGCGCCGCGCTCGCGACCAGGTCCGGGAGCTGCAGCACCCGCTTCAGCAGATCCATCTCCTCCGGGAGGCGCAGCGACGAGAGCGCGTCGACGTCGAACGACGGTGAAAGCCCGCGCTCCTCCTGCGCCTTGCGCAGGAGCGCCGCGCACCGCGCATGCCCGTACTGCACGTAGAAGACAGGGTTGTCGAGCGTGTGCTTGCGCGCGAGCGCCACGTCGAAATCGAGCGCCATGTCGCCGCGCCGGAGCAGGAAGAAGAAGCGGGTCGCATCTGACCCCGCCTCCTCCAGCACTTCGCGCAGCGTGACGAAATTCGCCGCGCGCTTGCTCATCTTGAACGGCTTGCCTTCCTTCAGAAGATTGACCAGCTGGAAGAGAATCACCTCCAGCTCCCCGCCCATGGCGGCGACTGCCGCTTTCATCCGCGCGACATAACCGCCGTGGTCGGCACCCCACACGTCGATGAGGCGCTGGTACCCGCGCTCGATCTTGTCGAAGTGATACGCGACGTCCGCGGCGAAGTAGGTCGGCTCGCCGGTAGTCTTGTAGATGGGCCGATCCCGATAGAGGTGTTACCGCGTGGTCTTCATGACGAGCAGCGGCTTGGCCGTGATCTCCTCGTCGGCATCGCGCTCGACTCCTTGCGGCGGCGGCAACACCTCTTCTGCCAGCACGCCCTTGCCGCGCAGCACCTCGACGGCATGCGCGATCGCCTGCCGGTCGTGCAGCGTCTTCTCGCCGAAGAAGTTGTCGAAGCCGATCCCGAACAGCTCCAGGTCCGGCTTGATCAGGTGATCGAGAATCCAGCTCGTCGCGAACTTGCGCAGCGGCTCGCGCAGCCCGTCGAATCCCCGCCGCAGGTCCGGCTTCGTCGCGAGCCAGGCGCGCGCCACCTCCTTGATGTACTCGCCCTGGTAGTCGTCGGGGGCCAGCGGTTCCACTGGAACGGTTCCATCCAGCTCCGTCGCTCGCGCGAACACGGCATGCGCCAGCCGGAACACCTGACCGCCCGCATCGTTCACGTAGAACTCGCGGAACACGTCGTAACCCGCCCACTCGAGCAGGTTGGCAATGGTGTCGCCGATCACCGCACCGCGGCCATGTCCTACGTGCATGGGCCCCGTCGGGTTCGCACTGACGAACTCGACCATGGTCTTGCGTCGCGCGCCGACGCCGCTGCGCCCGAACCGGTCGCGCTCTTCCCACACGGCGCCGAACGCGCGGTGCCACACGACGGGCGCGACCCGCACGTTCAAGAATCCGGGGCCGGCGATCTCGATCCTGTCAATCAGGTGATCGGGATCGTCGATGCGATCCACGATTGCCTGCGCCAGCGCGCGCGGGTTCGGGCGCGCCGCTCCGATCGCCTGCGCGTGCTGCTTCTGCAACACCATCGCCGCGTTGCAGGCGAAGTCGCCGTGCGCGGGATTCTTCGGCGCATCGAGCTGGATCCGGGCGTGCTCGCCCGCCGGCAGGAGGCCGTCGCGCGCGCAGCGGTCGATGGCACGCTCGAAGACGCGCGCCACCGCCTCCTTCACCATGAGGTCACCGGCGCTCCGTGCCGGTACTCCGCGTCGAAGAGGGGCCGCAGCCGATCCCAGCTCGCGTGCAGGTGCTCGACCATCACCTTGCTCTCGGCGACGACGGGCATGAAATTCGTGTCGCCGCCCCAGCGCGGCACGACGTGCCAGTGCACGTGGTCGGCGATGCCCGCGCCAGCGACGCGACCGAGGTTCATGCCGAGATTCGCTCCGTGCGGCGCGTAGGCGCGGCCGACCAAGCGCAGCGCGACGCGCAACATTTCGGCAAGCTCCAGGTAGTCCTCGTTCGGCAGCGCGTGCACGTCGCTCGCGTGCATGCGCGGGATCACCATCAGATGCCCGTTGTTGTACGGATACTTGTTCAGCATCGCGAAGGTGTGCTCGGTGCGACCGAGCACCAGGTTCTCGCGGTCGTTCTGCTGGCGCGGCAGCTCGCAGAAGATGCATCCCTTCGGTTCCTCGCCCCGCGAGACGAGCTCCATCCGCCACGGTGCCCAGATCCTCTCCACCAGCCGCTACTCCAGCAGCTGCGGCGCGAGCAGCTGCAGCCCCCCGCGCGCGGCGCCGCTCACTTCGTTCTTGATCCCAGCGGCGGCGCCCTGGAACGCGCCGCGCATCAGATCGCGCAGCGAGATCGTCACGTCGCGCGGCGGCATCTGCATTCGCGGCTCGCCGCTCTGATGCGCGAGCTGCCACGCCTTGGCGACTGCGTCGTTGAAACCTCCCAGCTCGTCGACGAGCCGCAGCTCCTTGGCGCGCCGCCCCGTGTAGATGCGTCCGTCCGCGAGCTTTCGCACCTCCTCTTCCTTGAGGCCCCGCCCCTCCGCGACGTCGCGGATGAACTGCATGTACACGTCGTCGGAGATGCCCTGCACCTCTTCGCGGTCCTGCTCGGTGACGGGCCGGAAAGGCGAAAGCGTATCCTTGTACTTGCCGCTTTTGAGCGTCGTCTCTTCGACTTTCACGGCGTCGAGCAACGGACGGACGTTGAAGTGCAGGAACAGCACGCCGATGGACCCGGTGAGCGTCCCCGGGCTCGCGAAGATCTCGTCCGCGGCCGCCGCGATGTAGTAGCCGCCGGACGCCGCCAGATTGCCCATGGAAACGACGACCTTCTTCTTCTTACGGAGATTGCGCAGCGCCGAGTAGATCTCCTGCGAAGGAGCGACGGCGCCTCCGGGCGAGTCGATGCGCACGACGACGGCTTTCACGTCGTCGTCGCGCTCGTACTTGCGGAGCAGCTTCACGATCTTGTCGGCATCGACGCCCGGCTCTCCGTCGCCGATCGCCCCTTTGCATTCGACGATCCCGACGCGGGGACCGACGCTGGTCGACAGCTCGGAGTCGAGCCCCGCCGCGGTCGTCGTCTTCACCGCGGACCAGGCGAGCACCAGGAACCCGAACAGCACCAGGAATAGCCCGCCGAAAATCACTGCGAGCACAACGGCAGCGCGCTTGTCCAATGCGACTCCTCGTCCGCCTTCAGAGCAGCTCTCCCGGCAACGGATGCCACAACCGTCCGCGAGAGGAAAGGCGGAATCGCCTCATTTCAGCCGCTCCCGCGCGTAGCGGACCAGCTTGCGCAGATCGTCGCGCGACGACGATTCGAGCGCCAATGCTCCGGCGACCCTCTGCTCGCCGTCGATCGCGACCACGCCGGCGAATCCGTCGCTCTCGACGTCGAGAAGCTTCGCCGCGGCGGCTGCGCCGGCGCCCACCGCGACCAGAAGAGGCTTACGCGCATCGAGGTCGTCTCGCGCGCGCAAGGATCGCAGCGCGGCCGCGAGGTCGTTCGCCTGAGTCTCGACCGGAACCGGGCGCAACAGGGGTCCGCGTGGATTCAACTCGACCACGGCTACGCCCACAGCCGCGAGCGCGACAGCATCGCGATCGAGCACAGGGCGCGCCGGATCCTCGGGGCCGCGGACGAAGAGCGCTACGCGCGGGCGCTGCGCGTTGCGGGGCTTCCACATCCAACCAGACAGCTCGGTGGCGCCGGGCCGCGCGACGCGCAGCGAAGCGGGACGTACGACGGCATCGCGCGCGAGTCCCGGGCGGGGGCTGCGCGTCAACCGGGTGGTCGTCCCGAACCCCGTCCGGAACTCGAACACGTCGGTCGTGTCGTCGGGCTGGCGCCAGGCGAAAAAGAGCCGGTCGCCAGTGCGGGTCCATTCCAGCGGAGACTCGCCCTCCGGCGCGGATTCGAGCGCGCCGCCGGGAGGCTGCGGCAAAGGCTGGGCGCGCAGGCCCGGAAGTTCCAGGACGGAAAACACGGTCTGGCCGTTCGCTTCCTCGGCGACGGCGAAACGATGTCCGTCTTCGGTGAGCGCGAACGCCTCGACCGGCCGTCCCGGTGCGTAGATGACCTTGCGCTCGCGCGACGAGACGGTGACGGCCTCCACGCCGAGCGTCTCACGGCCCGCATCGGTGAGGACGTACACAGTGCGCCCGTCGGGGCTCCAGCGCGGCAGTCGGAATCGCGCGGTGCCGTCGTGCGGCGTGAGCGGCTCGCCGCGCGCGCTCGCGAGATCGACGGTCCAGATGTTTTCGTCGCTCCCGCGGCGCGTCTGTACGAGCAGGGAGCGGCCGTCCGGCGAGACGGGCCCCACGGCGGCGAGCCCGCGCAACACTTCGTCGAGCGCAAGCGGCGCAATGCGCGCCGAGCCGGGCGAGGTGGTCGGAGACGGCGCCGGCGTCGCGGGGGCGGCAGTCGTGCCGCGCATCGTTGGTGGCGCGGGAACCGCGGTCGCGGGCCGCGACGGTTGCGGCGTCGTCGGCGCGGCGGGGAAAGGGCTCTGCGGGGCAATGACGCCGGGCTTCACTTCCGTCACCTTGCGCGCCGCATCGATGGTGATCTGGCGCAACGACGCCGACCCGTCCCCGATGATGCCGTAGAAGAGCTTCTTGCCGTCGCGCGTGAAGCCTCCCAGGAGCTGATCGCCGGGCGCGCGATCCAACTCCACCGCCGGTCCGGCTTGGTCGTTGAGCAGCAGCAGCCGGCGTTTGCCGTCGCGCAGCGCCACCGCGACCAGCGCGTGCGAATCGGATGGCGACCACCGCACGCTCACGATCCCGCCGGGCTCGGCCGTGAGCTGCACCGGATACCCCCCGTCCAGCGGGATGACCGCCGCCTGGCGCGATCCGAACAGCGTCGTCACGTAGGCGATCTGCCGGCTGTCTTCGGAAGGCCTCGCGCCTTCGGCGCTCCCGAGGTTCTCCAGCGCGCGCAGCACCTCGGGCACAGGCTCGTCCGCGGCGCTCGCAGCGACGGCGGCGGCGGAGAGCAAGATCGCCAATCTTTTCATCGCGCCTGTTTACCTGACGCGCGGGGCGCGTGTCCGCAGGAACGGACCGCGGGTCCACTCGCGGCCGCCATGCGCCGGTGGTGTGCAGTCGAAAAGCGGACGTTATGCATGGCTCGTCGGGGGAGCCCCACCCCGACAAGAGGACTTCCCCATGCGACGCAGCGCCCTCGTCCTTTGTGCCCTCACCTTCGTCGCGTGCGTCACGGAGTCGCAACAGGCGCGGCCGGCGGAGATGCCCCCCACCGCTCCTCCGGATCGGTCGCAGGCCGTCCTGAACGAGATCGACCGGCAGCAGCGCTGGACGCGCGAGGCGCTCGCCGCGCGACCACCGGCGGATGAGCTGCGCGCCGTCCGCGAGGGAGATGCCGAGGCGATCTCGGACACGCGCAAGCGGTTGCGGCGGCTGATCACGGCCGTCGAGCGCACGACCTGGATCCGCGACAACGTCCCCCCGGTGCTGCGCGGGTCCCCCTACTCCGATCGTCTCGTCGCGGCGTTCGATGAAGCGGGTCGCGACCGCAACGAGGCATTTGCCGCCGCCGACGAGACCGGTCGCGCGCTCGCCGAATCGCGCACGCGCGACGCCGTGCCGCTCGACGAGCTGAAGCGTGCGCTGCAAGTTGCGCACGCGGCGCGCGTCAGCGAGCAGAAGCTGGCGGCCAACCTGGGACGCGCCGCCGCGGCGCCGAATGCCGCATCGGACCCGCTGCAGCGCCTTGCGACGGTGCCGATGCCGCCCGACCCTCCCTTCGTCGCCGCGGCCGGCCGCTACATCGCGTCCCATCCGGCCGAGGAGCGCGCGCTCGACTCGTGGCCGGCGCAGCTCGCCCAGGAACGGACGCAGGTACGCGCCGCGGCAGCGGCGTTGCGTTTGCCCCAGCGCGAGCCAGCGGCGGACGCAGGCATGGCCGATCTCGGTCCCGGGATGGATGAAGAGAACGAGCCAATCATCGGACTCGAAGGCGAATCTCCGGACGGAGGGATGGGCGCCGATGCTGGCGTCGCGAACGCACCCGGCGGGACGTCGTCGGGACAGGGAACGCCCGCGGCAGTGCAAGTCTCCGGCGACTTGAAGCGCCTTCTTGCCCGGCGCGGACCACCGCTGCGCATCGCACCCGCGGCGGATGGCCTCACGGCGTTTCGCTACCGCGAGCAGCGACCCTGCGGCGTCGACCAGTGTGTCGTCACCGTGGACTACCTCTTCAATTCGGCGGGTCGGCTGATCCGCAGCGAAGTCGTCAAACCGTGAAGACGCGGCAGAGCGCACGAACTGAGTGTCGGGGACACCATACTCAACTCCTGTTGCGCGGAATCAAGTAAGGTGTCCCCGAATCTGATCCTCAAAGCTGAAAATCATAAATCGGGCCCAGCTCGAGCAAGCGCGTCAGTTCGTCGAGCGCGGTGAGGCTCTCGCGATGCAGGAGCGGGTCGCGCAGATCGTCGCCCGTGACGCGATCGCGGTAGTGGCGCTCGACCCACGCCTGGAGATCGGCGCCCAGCGAGTCGTCCCAGAAGACGCGTGCCCGGACCGCCTGCCGTTCGGCCTCGCTCAGCACGATTCGTTGCCGCAGGCACGCCGGACCACCTCCGTTTTCCATGGAATCGCGTAGGTCGAGGTAGCGGACGCTGCGCACGGGTCCTGCCGAGGCGGCGACGCCCTCGAGAAATGCGCGCGCGCGCGGTTCCTCACGCGATTCCTCGGGAGCGAGGATGGTCATCGTGCCGTCGGGGAGGGTGAGGAGCTGCGAATTGAATGGATACGACGCGACCGCGGCCGCGACGGGCAGCTCGGCCTCGGTCGCCAGATGAACCACGAGCGGACCGCGAAGAAGCTCGCGAAGTCGCGCGAGCAGCGCCTCGTGATCGACGAACGCGAACTCGTGCAGCAAGAGTACGTTGCCGTTTCCCACCGCGACGACGTCGGTGTGGAACGCGCCCGCGTCTATTCCGCGCGGGTGTTGCTGCGGGAAGAGCGCGCGGCTTCCGTCGACTTGGCCGAGCCGCGCGAGCGCCTCCGACGCTTCGCGCGACTGACGCGCGGGAAAGCGCAGCGGCTGGCCCGTCGCGGAAGTCGCTCCATACGCGGACCGTCCCCAGGCGAAGAGATGGATCGCCCGCGCGCCGGGTGCGACGAGCCGCGTGTGATTCGCGGCGCCTTCGTCGGAGAAGTGCGCTCCGCCCGGCAACGGGTCGTGAACGGCGAATCGCGCCTCGTCCGCGAAGATCGTCCGCAGCACGCGCGTGGTGGTATCCGCTTCCAGGACGCGGTGGAACATGGAGGCGAGGTTCGCGGGCACGACGTGCAGCCGCCCGTCGGCGCTGTCCTCCGACGGAATGCACGTCGCCGCGTTCGCGGTCCACATCGCCGCGGCGCTGGAGCAGAGGCGCAAGAGATGTCCGTCGCCCGACGCCGCCGCGGCGAGCACTTCCTCGTCGGTGCCGCGGAAGCCGAGCTGCCGGAGCGTGCGCATGCGCGGGCGTTCGTGTGGAGGAAGGACCGCCTGGCCGGCGCCGAGCGATGCGACCAGCCGCATCTTCGCGAGCCCCTGCAGTGCGGCGCGCCGTGGGTTGGCGCCCTGACCGGCGTGGGAAATGGAGGCGACGTTCCCGGTCGAAAGCCCCGCGTAATTGTGCGTGGGTCCGACGATGCCGTCGAAATTGATTTCGGGCACGGCGCCCTCGCGGACCGGCAGCTATCTCGCGCCGTAGAACCGGTAGACGATCTCCGCGACGCAGGCCGGCTTCGATTCTCCCTCGATTTCCATCGTGGCGATGAGGAGCGCCTCGATGGCGTTCGCTATTTCCTTCGCTTCGTTCAACCGGATCGACAGCCGGTACCGCTGTCCTTCCTTCAAAGGCGCGGGAAAGCGGACCTTGTTCAGTCCGTAGTTGATCACCATCGCGAAATTGCGCGGCTCCACGATGTCGAAGAAGAGCCCCGCGATGAGTGCCACGGTGAAATACCCGTGGGCGATGGGAGCGCCGAACGGCGACTCGCGGCGCGCCCTCTCGCGATCGACGTGAATCCATTGGTGATCGCCGGTAGCGTCCGCGAACCGCACGATGTCCTCGAAGGTCATCGTGCGCCAATCGGATTGACCCAACTCCTTCCCGGAGAGCGACGTCAGGCCGGCAATGCCGTCGATCACGGTTTTCGCCATGGCGCGAGCCATATCACGGGGCAGGTGCGCGCGGAGCGACCACCAGGCTCTGCGCAGCGATGCCAAACGGTCCGTCGAGATCGGAGAGGACGCTGTGCGCCAGGCCGATTCCGTCCGCGTGCGCCTCGGACTCGATCTGCAAGCCGAGCCACTCGCCGCGTGGCTCGCGCGCGAAATAGACCGTGAGATCCGGATTGACGAAGGTCCATTCCTGCGGATTCACCGGCGGGCACACGCCGCTCTCCGCGTCCGCCAGGATGAGCACCCGTTCGCACGGCGAAGTCGGTTCGCCGGCGACGAGCGGGAACAGCGGCCGCATCCAGCCATCGATGGGGCCGTGTCCCCACGTGCCGCGCGAGATCCGCATCTCGACGGCGGTGTGGTACGCCACGTCGTGGCGGAAGAACGAGAAGCGGAATGGTTTCAGCGCGTCCGGGTGTGGCAGCTCGAGAGCACGCCCGCGGCCGGGCACATCCAGTCGCTGCCGGCGCAAGCGCACTCCAAGCGCCCGCGCCACCTCCACGCCCGACGCAGTGAGCGAAGCACTGACCCGCTGCACCTGCCGGCCGGGGCGCACGACCTCGGCCGAGACCTCGAGGGCCGCGACGGGGACCGGCCGCAAGAATTCGACCGTCACCCGCGCTAGCCGAAATTCCGCCGCGTCGAGCCCTGCGCGTTCGATGGCGCCAGTCAGCAGCGCCGCGGGCGGCCCACCGTGCTGGTGCTCGTTGGTCCATGGCCCGCGCGTGCGATCGGTCGCCAACAGACGCGTTCCGTCGCGAACGAAGAAGGCCTCCACGCGCGCACCCTACCATCGCAGGCGCGAGCACGCGCCGACACCGACGTCACTTCGACGGCGAATACCCAGCGTCGGCAACCGCCTTCTCCAAGCGCTGCCGCGAAGCCTGTCCGTCGTCGTACGTGACGGTGACGGCGCTCTTACCGAAGTCCGCCGATGCGTTCGAGACGCCTTTCACCGCGCGAAGTGCTGCCTCGGTCTTGTACGCGTCGCCCTTGCTGTGCCAGCCCGCGACCTTGATCGTCTCCGTCTTCTCGGCCGCACGAACGAGCGCCGCGCACAGCAAGGCGCCGAGCGCCAGGCAAGTCCTCAGCCTCATGTGCGGAGAATAACGCCGCTAGACGGCCGCCGTACCGCGCTCAGTCGTTCAGCAGACCCAGCCGGACCGCGAGCCTGACGAGATCGACCGTGCTGTGCACGCCGAGCTTGCGCAGGATGCGAGACCTGTGCGTCTCGACCGTCCTTGTGCTGATGAACAGCTGCTGCGCGATGTGCTCGGTGGTGAATCCGCGCACCGCGAGGTCGAACACTTCGCGTTCACGCGCGGTCAGCTTGCGCAGCGTGAGCGGGCCTTCCTCGTCGCCCCTTCCCCGCAACTCCAACGCTCCCGCCACTTCCGGCGCCACGTATGTCTGGCCGCTCGCCACCGCTCCGATGGCGCGCGCCACCTCGGACATCGGCTGCCACTTTCCCGCGTAACCCATCGCCCCAGCTTCCAGGCAACGCGCGACGCTCTCCTCGTCGGCCTTCATGCTCAGCATGAGGATGCGGCGCTGCGGGTTTCGCCGCCGCAGCTCGCGCGCGACGGTGATCCCGGACGCTCCAGGGAGCACGACGTCGAGGAGCACGACGTTGGGATCCGTCGATTCGACCGCTGCGATGCCTTCGCCGCCGTCGGCCGCCTCGGCTACGACGCGAAACTCCCCCGACGCGCGGAGCATTTCGACGAGCGCCTCCCGGAACAGCCGGTGGTCTTCGATGATCGCGAGAGTCGTCGGCACGAGACCTCCCTGCACAAATTCCTACGGCTTTCCTCGTACGGAAATTCTATCGTCGCGCCGCGATACGCAACTTCCCCGGGGCGACGGACCGCGCCGCCGGTGCATACACTCGCGGCCGTGGTTCGGCCGGTCGCGATCGTCGTGGACCCGGCGCAGCGGGTCGGCAGATCCGTCCCGGGCTTGCTTGCTCGCCTGGGGTTCGAGGTGCACAGCGTCCGCGGCATCGCGCACGCCGCGCTGGTGCTGGCAGAATCGCGGATCGTAGCGCTGGTCGTGGTCAACGCCGACCCGCCCGCCACCGAAGCCAGCGATCTGTTGCCGATCCTTTCCGAGTTCCGCGCGGCCAGCCACGCGCGAATCGCGCTCTCCACGCGCGCTCCGCGTTCCGTTTTTGCCGCCGCTCTTGCAAAGAAGCGTGTGAAGGTGCTCGGCGACCCGATCGCGCGTGACGAGCTGCGCTCGCTGGAGGGTTTCGCGCGCGAGGCGGGCGGTTTCGGCCGAGCGCCAAACGCGGTGCGCGCGCGTGCAGCGAAACTCCGCGGCGATTCCATCAAGCTCTCCACCAGGGCACGGACGCTGGTCGGGCGCGCCAGGACGCTCGTCGCGCAGGCGAACGCAACCTGGCACGCCCATCGCGAGGACGACGCGGCGCGAAGCGAGCCGAGCGCGCGATGAACGAACAAGGTGGCGTGCCGGCGTCCATGCGCGTCGCCACGGGCGTCGCCGGCCTGGACGAGATCACGCGAGGAGGGTTCTGGAAGGGCGGCATCTACGTCGTGTCCGGCGGGCCCGGAACGGGCAAGAGCATTCTCGCGAACCAGATGGCGTTCCATCACGTCCGCTCCGGCGGTCGCGCCGTTTACGTGACGCTGCTCGCCGAGACGCACGCGCGGATGCTCGCGCAAGTGCAGACCATGTCATTCTTCGAGGCGGCGGCGGTCGGCAGCACCATCCAATACCTGAATGCCTTCGGCGCCATCGCAGGCGAAGGATTGCCGGGCCTGCTGCAGCTCGCACGGCGTGCGGTGCGTGATCACCGCGCCGATCTGCTGATTCTCGACGGCATGATGACGGCCGGAATGATCGCGCCGTCGAAGCTCGAGTACAAAAAGTTCATCAACGAGCTGCAGACGTGGGTCGGCATCGTCGGCTGCACGGTGCTGTTCCTGACCAGCTCGGCGCAAGGGCACGAATCGGATCCCGAGTACACGACCGTGGACGGCGTACTCGAGCTGTACACCGTCTTCCCGGACATGCGCGCCATCCGTCAGCTCCGCATCCTGAAGCTTCGCGGGACCGCGTACACCGAAGGGAATCACCACTACTTCATCAGCAACCACGGCGTGGGCGTCTATCCGCGTTTCGAGGGGCACGCGCGGCCACGCATCAAGGAACCGATCGGCATGCAGATGCGGTCGCTCGGCGTAGCGCGACTCGACGAGATGCTCGGAGGCGGCGTCCGTGAAGGGTCGATAACGCTCGTGCTCGGATCCTCCGGCACCGGCAAGACGACCGTGGGGCTCCAGTTCCTGGCCGCCGCGGCGCGGCGTGGCGAGCCCGCACTCCATTTTGGCTTCTACGAAGCTCCGGGCGCGATCGTCGCGAAGGCGGATCGCTTCGGCCTGGCGTTTTCGAAGCTGCGCGAAGGCGGCCTGATCCACGTCGTCTGGCAATCGCCCGCGGAGACGGTGCTGGACGACGTCGCTTCGTCCCTGCTCGAATCGATCGAGCGAAGCAAAGCCCGCTGCCTGTTCATCGACGGACTGGTGGGGTTCAAGGAGTCTCCGTATCTGGAACGCCTGCCGGGCTTCTTCTCCACCCTCTCGAAGCAGCTGACGTCCATGGACATCACGACGGTCATCAGCGAGGAGAGCCGCCAGCTATTCGTCGAGAACATCGAAGTGCCGACGCAAGGCGTATCGGCCATCTTCGAGAACATCATCTTCCTGCGGCACGTACAGACCGGCTCCGAGCTGGCGAGGCTCGTCTCGGTCATGAAGACGCGCGATGCGCGCCACGATCGTTCGCTGTGCAGCTTCGAAATTCGCGACGACGGCATTCACATCGGACCGCGCTTCGGGCCGGACGACAGCGCGATCACCGGCGTGGCCCATTCGGGCCCAAGTCATCCACACGATCGACCGCCGGAGGGTCGAAGGAAACGCTAGGTGGAAAACAAGTCCATCCTGCTGGTGGACGACGAGTTCTGCATCGTCGAAGCACTGGCGGAGGTGCTGCAGTGGGAGGGCTACTCCGTGCGCACGGCGCCCAACGGGCAACGCGCGCTCGAAGAGCTTTCGCGCGCGCCAGCGTCGCTGATCCTGCTCGACTACATGATGCCGGTGATGGACGGGCTCCAGGCGCTGGCCAAGATCCGAGGCGAGCCAGGTTGGCAGAAGATCCCGGTCGTCCTCATGACCGCCGCTACGCTGCCCGACACGGCATCCGGGTGGGATGCGCTCCTGAAAAAGCCCTTCGAAGCGACCGCGCTCCTCAAGCTTTTACGCCGGCTGCTACCGCCGCCAGCGGCTACCGCGGCAAGGTGACGACGAAGCTCGCGCCCTGTCCTTCGGCGCTTCGCACTTCGATGTGCCCGCCCATTGCCTCGACGAATTGACGCACGAGCCACAAGCCCAGCCCCAGCCCTGGGACGCGCGTCTGGGAAGGCAGCCTCTCGAATTTGCCGAAGATCCGCTCCCGGTGCTCGCGGGGCACGCCGCGTCCGTGGTCCGTGACCGTCAACGTCACCGCGCCGTCGGACGCTTCCGCGCGAATCTCCACTGGCTCACCAGGACCGTACTTCACCGCGTTCGAGAGGAGGTTCTGCACGACGAGCGCGAGGCGCGCGCCATCCCATTGGCCGACGAGCGTGCCGGACAGCGACACGTCGATGCGGCAACCGGCCCACTTCAACTCGTCGGAATTGGAATCGACGACCCGCTTCACCACGTCTCCGAGGTCGACTTCCTCCCGGACGAGGTGCAAGCGCCCGGCGGCGAGCTGGGACACGGTGAGGAACGTCTCGACGAGTTGCTCCAGCCGAGTGAGCGCGCGCCGGCTCTTGGTCAGCTTGTCGACGACCCATTCGTTCTCCTTCGAGTCGGCGCGCACGCGCGTGAGCACGACGTCGAGCCCGAGACCCACGGCATGCAACGGCGTCCGCAGTTCATGCGAGATCATCGAGATCACCAGATCGCGGACCTCCTCAGCTTCCGTCGCACGGCGCTCGAGCTGCTGCATGCGCTCGCGCAATTGCCGCTCTTCGCCGGCTTTCGGGTTGGAGCCTTTCGGTGCCATCCTTCTCACGTCCGGTCTCGACGCCAAAAGGTCGGGTACCTGCGCCCGTCAGGTCAATGCGCGTCGACACGTATTTGCCGCTGTTGACAATCTGCCGACCGTACGCGACATCCGCCGTGGACGCGGTGATCCCGATGCCCTTTCGCCGTTGCGCTGCGCTGGCCATTGCACTGGCCGCTGCCTGGCCGACCCGTGCAGGAGAGCGACGCGAGTTGGTCGTCTTCGCTGCGGCCTCACTTCGCGAATCGTTTGGTCAAATCGCAAAAGCCTTCGAGTACGGCCACCCGGGCGTCGTCGTCTCGCTCGCGTTGGCGGGATCCCAGGAACTGCGAACGCAGATCGAGAACGGTGCGTCCGCCGACGTGTTCGCGTCGGCCGATGCGAGGCACATGGAGCCGCTCGTCGCAGCGAAGCTGGCCGCCAGCGCGCACGTGTTCGCGCGCAACGAGCCGGTGATCGTCGTTCCGCGCGGCAATCCCGCGGGCGTGTCGAGCTTGCGCGAGCTTCCTCGGGCAAAGCGCATCGTGCTCGGCATTCCCGCCGTGCCCATCGGCGCGTACGCGCTGCGCATTCTGGACGCGGCGTCGAACCGGTACGGCCCGGATTTCCGCGCTCGCGTGGAGGCGCGGGTCGTCTCGCGCGAGGTCAACGTGCGGCAGGTCCTGGCGAAAGTCGCTCTGGGCGAGGCGGACGCCGCGATCGTCTATCGGACGGATGTCGCCACCGCGGCGGGCGTCGAAGCGATCGCCATCCCGCCCGAGCTGAACGTCGTAGCCAAGTACCCGATCGCGGTCCTCACGTCGGCGGGGCAACCCGCGCTCGCGCGCGACTTCGTCGATCTGGTGCTCTCGCCCGGTGGCCAGGAGATCCTGGGGCGCTGCGGTTTCCGGCCGGGAAACGGCGCGTGAGGGTGCGCGGAGCGAGCCTGTGGAGCCTCGCGCAGCTCTTCACGTCAGCGCTGCTCGTCGCCTTCCTGCTGCTGCCGATCGTCGGGCTGGTCGCGACGCTCAGCTGGGAAGAGCTCATCGGCGGCCTTCGCAACCCGTTGCTGATCCCGGCGCTGCGCCTCTCGCTGATCACCACCGCAAGCAGTCTCAGCATCGTCGTGATTCTCGGAACCCTGCTCGCCTGGCGCATCGCTCGCGTCCCTGGGCGGATCTCGCGCTGGATGGAAGCGATCGCTCAAGTGCCCGCGGTCATTCCTCCGGCCGTCGCCGGCGTCGGGCTGCTGCTCGCGTTCGGCCGGCGCGGCCTCTTCGGGGCATGGCTTTCCGCACACGGCCTCGGGCTTTCGTTCACGACCCCGGCGGTGGTGATGGCGGAGGCATTCGTCTCGGCGCCGTTCTTCGTCCAGGCGGCGATCGCTTCGTTCCGCCGCGTCGACGAGAACCTGCTTGTGGTCGCAAGCACCCTGGGAGCGTCGCCATTTCGCGTATTCCTGCGGGTCGCTGTGCCACTCAGTGCGCCAGGTTTGATCGGCGGCGCTGCCATGAGCTGGGCACGTTCGCTGGGCGAATTCGGTGCGACGTTGCTCTTCGCGGGGAATCTGACGGGCCGCACGCAGACGCTGCCGCTCGCCGTGTACACCGCGATGGAATCCGACTTGCGGGGCGCGCAGGCGCTTTCGCTGGTGATGGTCGCGGTCGCGTTCGCGGTGCTGCTCCTCCTGCGGCGGTTTGCACCGGGCGCTCCCGCGGCGGCAATGCAGGTCGACCGTGCTTGAGCTGCGCGTCGCACGGAAGGTCGGAAGGATCGATCTGCGCGTCGACTTCAGCGTCGGCCGCGAGACGGTGCTCATCGCCGGTCCGAACGGAGCGGGAAAGACCAGCCTTCTGCGATTGCTTCTCGGCGTCGTGGAGCCGGAGTCCGGGCGCATCGCGCTCGACGGCCGCCTTCTCTTCGATGCCGAAGCGCGAGTCGACGTGCCGGTCGAGCAACGACGCCTCGGGTATCTCCCGCAGGACTACGCGCTCTTTCCGCACCTCGACGTGCTGCAGAACGTGACGTTCGGCCTGTTGGCACTCGGGCGCACCGAGCGGGTGCGCCGTGCGACGGGATGGCTGGAGCGCCTCGGAGCGGCGCAACTCTCGCGCAGGTCTCCCGGCGAGCTGTCCGGCGGCGAACGCCAGCGGGTCGCGCTCGCCCGAGCGTTGGCACGAGAGCCGCAAGCGCTGCTGCTCGATGAACCCTTCGCGTCACTCGATGCGGTGGCGCGGCGCGACCTGCGCGCGGCGCTGCGCGGCTGGCTCGCGGAGTGGCAGCTCCCGGCCCTCATCGTCTCGCACGATGCGGCCGATGCCGTGCTGGGCGACCGCATCTTCGTCCTGGAAGCCGGCCGCGTGATCCAACGCGGCACTATCGACGAGCTGCGCCGCGCGCCTGCTTCCGATTTCGTCGCGGAGCTGTTCGCCGCGACGGAGCCGCGCGCTCCGTGAGGCGGTGGCTGTCCTCGGCGGACAGATCGAGACCGTACACCTTCTTCAGCGCTTCGATCTTCGCCAGCGTCTCGGCCCCAAACGCCGTCCGGCCGGCGAACGCGTGCAGCACGATGCCTTCCAGCAGGTCCCCGAGAGAGAGATCGAGCGTGCCCGCCAGCCCTTTGAGCACGAGGAGGATCCGCCGCTCGATCCGCACTCCCGTCTGTACGCGCGTGACGATACGCCGCGGTGCATCCCGCATCATCCGCGCTCCGGCAGGATGAAAACATCGCGCGCCTGGGAGGATCGAAGCAGCGCATCGACGTCGTAATGGCGCGCGAGGAGGGCACTACCGTCGAGCAGCTCCGGAAAGCGCGCCAACAGCTCCGCCGAGCTCGCGACGGACGATGCGCGCATCCGTTCGTTGATGAGTGCGAGGTACGCCCAGGTGACGGTCTCGTGGTAGCGGCCCGGAGCGCCATGCACCGCCGCGAAGCGGCGCAGCGAACGGCGGAAGCGGCAAGCCGCCTCCGCGAAATCGGTGTGTTTCGAGAGGCATGCGAACGCCGCGCGCACGTGTTCGCGGTGGCGGAACGCGCGATTATCGAGGCGGGCGGACTCGAAGGCTCCCAGTAGCTCGACGTCGCTCAGCTCGTCCGTTTCAGGTAACATGGTACCAAGGTACCACGGATGCCGTGGCCGCCGCAAAGCCGAGCGGAACGCAGCCCGTCACTCCGCGCGAAGAGCGGACATCGGGTCGATGCGTGCGGCGCGCAGCGCGGGAATACCGCTCGCTGCCAGCGCAACGGCCAGCAGCAGACCCGCGATGGCAGCGAAGGTGACCGGATCGCGCGCGCTGACGCCGTAGAGCTGGGAGGCGATGAGGCGCGCCGCGGCGAGCGCAACGACGGCGCCGATCGCCAGACCGATCGCCACGGTGCGCAGCGCGCTCGCGAGCACCATCCCGACCACGTTTCCGGCCGAGGCGCCTACCGCCATGCGGACGCCGATCTCCCGAGTCCGCTGCGCGACGGCATAGGCCGTCACACCGTAGATACCCACGGCGGACAAGAGCAACGCGAGGGCTGCGAAGACGCCGAGCAGTTGCAGCGGGAACTTGCGCGCCGCCAGGGACGTGGCGAGCACGTCCTGCAATGGCAGCACGCGACTGACCGGCTGCGCCGGGTCGACGCGCGACAGCACGTCCGCGACTTGTGCGGGCGTGACGCGGCCGCGTACCACGATCGTCACGAAATCAGGCGGTTCCTGTGCCGCGGCGAAGTAGAAGACCGGCGGCACGGGCTCGTCCAGGCCGTATTCGCGCGCGTCTGCGACGACCCCGACGATGGTCCGCCAGGCGTCCCGGTGCCGGTCGGTATCGACGTTGATGCGGCGCCCGATCACGTCGCGTCCGGGGAAGTACCGGCGCACCCATGCCTCGTTGACGAGCACCACGTTCGGCGCCTTCGCGTCGGCGGCGGCGGAAAATTCCCTGCCCGCGAGGACGGGCTGGCGCATGGCCGCGAAGTAGCCTGGTAGCACGGCGCGGAACTCGTCCGTGGGCAGCGGCTCTCCGGCGCGAGGCTCGTAGCCCTCGATCGAATACGTCTGTCCCCACTTCCCGCGCGTCGGGATCACGCTGATGCCTCCCGCGGCGTCGACGCCAGGCATCGCCGCGGCCGCTCCGAGGCCATTTTCGAAATACCGCTCGCGAACGTCCGGGTTCCCATAGGCGGGACCGGCCGGGGCCAGCTCCGCGGCGATCGCACCTTCAGGATCGAATCCAGGCGAGACGCGCAGCACCTGCGCGAAGCTGCGCAGCAGGAGTCCGGCTCCGACAAGCAGGAAGAGTGACACGGCGACTTGCGCGACGACGAGCGCGGTTCGCAAACGCGCAGCCGGAACGCCGGCGCTTCCGCGTCCGCCGTCCTTCAGCGATGTAGCCAGATCGACGCGACTCGCCCGGACCGCCGGCACCAGCGCGAACACGACCGTGGTCGCGACGGTCAACGCAGCCGAGAAGGCGAGCACGGAGTTGTCGAGCCGCACTTGCGCGAGATCGCGAATCTGCCGGGGCGCCGCCGCGAGCAGCGCGTCGAGTCCCCACCCCGCGAACAAGACGCCCAGGATTGCTCCCACGGCCGCGAGCAGCAGCCCTTCCGTCAGAAGCTGCTTGACGATGCGGGCGCGACCGGCGCCCAGCGCTGCGCGAACGGCGAATTCGCGCTCGCGCACGGCCGACCGCGCGAGCAACAGGTTAGCGACGTTGCCGCAGGCGATGAGCAGGACGAGGAGGACCGCACCGAACAGCAC
>Ga0209474_10002009_pt1 | contig 19130 bp, 11 predicted proteins | sample GraSoiAngelo_145_FD_185902 | JGI IMG/M metagenome (GOLD analysis project Ga0209474, IMG submission 185902) | Grasslands soil microbial communities from the Angelo Coastal Reserve, California, USA - 14_1009_05_20cm (SPAdes) (version 2) | ecosystem: Environmental > Terrestrial > Soil > Grasslands... | reverse complement strand
CGGGCACAGGCAACAACCCGGGAAATCGGTGAAATCGAGCTCTATTCGTAGCGTAATGCGACCAGCGGATCCACACGTGTCGCCCGCCAAGCCGGAACCCACGACGCCAAAAGCGCGACGAAAGTCAATGCCAGCGATGTGCCTGCGAACGTCAGCGGGTCGGTCGCGCTGACTCCATAGAGCAAGCTCGAAAGAACGCGCGTTAGCGCAAAAGCTGCAATGAGACCGCCGGCTACGCCCAGGAGTGCGAGCCGCAAACTCTCCCCAAGCACCATTCGCAGGATGTCTTGGCGCGACGCACCGATGGCCATACGCACGCCAATCTCCTGCGTGCGTTGCGTCACGTTGTAGCGGATCAACCCAAATAAACCTACCGCCGCCAGCAGCAGCGCCATCGTCGCGAATACGCTGAGCAGCGTTACCGCGGAGCGACGCGGCCCCATGGAAAGAGTGATGCGCTGATCCATCGTCCGCAGGTCGGAAACAGGCTGACTGGGATCCACATCGTGCACTGCGGCGCGAATCGCACCCGCTAGCGCCGCCGGATCACCGTTCGCGCGCGCAACCAAAAAGACTGCGGGAGAATTTTCCTGGTACAACGGAAAGTAATAAACGCCTTTACCGGAACCTTCCGTGCCAATATTGGACGTTTCCTCGCCAACCACCTGATAATGGCGCACATGCGCAACAATGCCGACAATGGTCTTCCACGCTTGATTGTTTCCATTGCAAATGCGCTGCCCCAGAGCATCCTGGTTGGGCCAATACTCTTGGGCAAGATTTTCGTCGATGATGGCCACCGGCTGGCCCCCGAGCCGGTCTTGATCCGTGAAGAAGCGGCCGCGAATCAGCCGAATGCCCATCGTTTCGAAATACCGCGAGCTGACTCCACGAATATCGCCGTGAGGCCCTGGATCACCCGGCGGAGCCACGCGCCCTTCAATGTTGAATGATGCTGAACCTCCAAAACCGCTGAACGGAAGCGGCACGCCCGCAGCCGCGGAGACAATACCGGCAGAATTGGAGAGCCTCTCCAAAGTGCTGTTGAGAAACGCTATCTGCTTCTCCGGCGTATCGTACTGGCGCTCCGGCAGAGCCAGGGCCGCGCTCATTAGGCCTTGCGGACGAAAGCCAACGTCAACCTCTTTGAGCTTGGCCAGACTTTTCAGAAACACACCGGCTCCTGCCAGCAACACCAGCGCCAGTGAGAGTTCCGCTACCACCAGCGCGCTGCGGAAGCGATGCCGCCCCGAGCTTCCTTCTCCTGTGCCGCGGCCCTGTTTCAAGTTTTGGTGGGGGTCGATAAACGCAATCTGCAACGCTGGCGCTGCGCCGAAAATGATTGCGGAGGCGCCGGCAATCAGAGCGGTGAAGAGCAGCACGTACAAATCCAGGTGAATGTCTAGGCCGGTGGAAAGATTTTCCGGAGCGAGCCACAACAAAGCACGAACTCCTTGCGACGCAAGCACCAGCCCGAGCGCCATTCCAACGAACGCCAGCGCCAAGCTTTCCGTGAGCATCTGCCGAGCCAGCCGCCATGGCGAGCCGCCGAGCGCCGTGCGTACGGCGAACTCTTTCGCCCGGCCCGAGGCGCGCGCCAGCAAAAGCCCCGCGACATTCGAACATGCAATCAGAAGGACCAGGCTTACGGCGCCCAAAAGGATTAGCAGCGGCGTACGCACGTCTCCATAGATAAACTCCGCGAAGGGGACTGCGAACAGGCCCCAACCCGAGGCTCTGGGATAGCCCTTTGTGCGTGGATCATCGCTGATGCGTTGTGAAGTCAAAGAGAGGAAGGCGGAGGCGTTCGAAAGTTTTGCATCGGGTTGCAGCCGAGCGATGGCGAGATAATTTTCGTTGAAAATGTTGTCAATGACAAAAGCATTGGGTGCAAGGCCCAGCGGAGCCCAAAGATCGGTTTGGCTTGGCCACTGAAATTCCGGTCCCATGACGCCAATAATTTTGTAGGGCTGCTGATTGAGCTCGACGGAACGGTTGAGGATGTCCGAGTCGCCGCCAAAAATTGTTTTCCACGTGTTGTACGACAGAACCACTTCGCGATTGGCATTTGGCTGATCTTCTTCTGGCGCGAACGCGCGGCCCAACAGGGGCCGTGCTTCGAACACGTCGAACCACTGCCAGGACACTCTTGCTCCACGCAGACGCAAAGGCCATGCGCCCGTGGCGTAGTTAAAGTCGCTCTCCGTCTCTATGGCCGCGGCGGCGAAGGTCTTCGTGTTGTCGCGCACGAAGGTATAGTCCGGCGCGGAAATCACAATGTTCTTGAGATTTAACTTTTCGTAGCGCGCGCGAATGGCCAGCAACCGCTCGGGGTGAGCTATGCCGTAAGGGTGCAGCAACAGCCCATTCACGACGCTGAAAATGGCGGTGTTTGCGCCGATACCCAGAGCCAGCGTCAGGACCGCCACAGCAGTAAAGCCAGGAGCTTTCACTAGCATGCGCAACGCATAGCGAATGTCCTGAAGCAGTGTGGTCATTGTGATGGCCTCCGGCCAGAGACAAAGATGAGCTTTAGCCCGGTTGCGCTGCGCCGGCCCCCACGCCGGATGTCGCTGTCTCGCCCACCACCCAGCCGTCTTTCAGTTGAATGATGCGGTGTCCATAGGACGCATTTCTCTCCGAGTGCGTGACCTGAATGATTGTTGTGCCCGCGTCATTCAATCGCTTGAACAGCTGCATGATTTCATCGCCTTGTGCGGAATGAAGATTTCCCGTGGGTTCGTCGGCAAGGATCAGTTTCGGATTCATGATCACCGCGCGAGCGACGCCCACAAGCTGCTGCTGCCCGCCGGAGAGTTGATTGGGAAATAAATCCTTTTTTCCAACGATATTGAAACGATCGAGCGCATCGCAAACACGGCTGACGCGTTCTTTGTGCGGCACATTTTTGTAGGACAGAGGAACCTCGAGATTTTCGAAAACAGTCAAATTGTCAATGAGGTGGTAGCTCTGAAAAACAAATCCAATGTTGGCCTTGTGCAATTCATTGCGCTTTTTGACGTTCAGTTTGTGAACCGGTTCGCCGTTGAAATAATATTCACCAACCCACGCGCCATCGAGCATCCCGATAATGCTGAGCAAAGTGGATTTTCCGGCGCCGGAAGGTCCCATGATGGTGACAAACTCGGCGGGCTGAATATCCAAATTGACGCGGCGAAGCAGGAAAAAACGGTTGGGGCCCGCTTCAATGGATTTTTCGAGATTGCGTAGTTGGATTAATGGCTCCAAGAGTTCTCCTTAGAACAGCCTCTCATTCATAGCGCAACGCGGCAAGCGCGTCTACGCGGGCTGCGCGGCGCGCAGGCAAATAGGAGGCCAGACCTGCAGTCCTGCAAGCAAAAACGGCAAGCCTATGAACGAAACTTGTGAACGAAATGGATCAGCGGCCTCTGCGCGCGGCGTGACGGAAGTCCTGCTGGACCGTCCCATAGCGGTCTTTCGCGTCAGGCTCCGACTTCGGCTTCCCGAGTCTCCTCGACGATGCGGCCGTCAAAAAGGTGGATAGTGCGCTCTGCAAAATTGGCATAGCGCTGATCGTGCGTGACCATGCAGATGGTTGCGCCGTTGCGGTGCAAGTCGCGCAAGAGTTCCATCACTGCCTCGCCGTTTTTCGAGTCGAGGTTCCCCGTCGGCTCGTCCGCCATCAGAATCAGGGGATCACCGACCAAAGCGCGCGCCACAGCGACACGCTGCTGTTGACCGCCCGATAGCTGCGACGGGTAGTGACGCAGGCGATGAGCCATGCCTACGCGCTCGAGCGCTTGCTGAACTTTCTGCTTGCGCTCGGCCGCGCTGGTGCCGCGATAGGTCAGGGGCAATTCGACGTTTTCATAGACTGTAAGGTCGCCAATCAGGTTGAAAGCCTGAAAGATGAAACCGATTTCGCGGTTGCGGATCCGCGTGCGCTCACTGATGGTAAGCTTCGCCACCGGCTGGCCATTCAGCCAGTAATTGCCATCGCTAGGCGAATCCAGCAATCCTAAGATCGAGAGCAATGTGGACTTGCCGCAGCCCGAAGGCCCGGCAATGGAGATGTACGTCCCTTTCTTGATCTCGAGATGGATTTCCTCGAGGGCGTGAGTCTCCACTTCGTCGGTGAGGAATACTTTCTTGACGCCTTCCATTTTGATGAGCGTGTCGCTGGTTTCTACCATGTGTTCTCCTTATCGAATTCGATTCCAGAAATCCGTTGCACTTGCAAGTTCTTACTCCCAAACCAAAATTAAGTTCCCTTACTCGTAGCGCAGAGCCACAATCGGATCGATTCGCGTGGCCCGCCGCGACGGCACATAGCAAGCGATTGCGGCGATCACCACGATTACGCTGAGCGATATGAGATACACGGTGATATCGCCGGCGTGGACTCCAAAGAAGAGAGACTCGCTAACGCGCGCCAGACCATAAGCCGATGGCAACCCGACTACCGCCCCGGCGAGAACCATCCAGCCCACTTCCTTGAATACCAATGCGCGAACATCCGCACCGGCGGCGCCGAGCGCCAGGCGGATGCCGATCTCTCGCGTCCGCTGAACCACTAGATAGGCAAGCACGCCATAAATTCCGAGCGCCGCAAGTATGGCCCCGAGTGCGCCAAAACTGGAGGAAAGCCCGGCGATCACGCGCTCGGCAAACAAATCCTCATCCACGACGCGGCTCACCGTCTTTAGTTCATAAACGGGCAAATTCGCATCCTGTTGCCGAACAACCTGTCGCATGTGGTTGGCGATCAGCAACGGATCCTGGTTGGTGCGCACGTAAAAAGTCATTCCAAAAAGCTTTCCGAACTGCGCATAGGGACGATAAAAGTACGGCCGTGCATTGTCTCGCACATGCGATTCCTTGGCGTCTTTCACCACGCCGACAATCTCAATGTCGGGCTTAACATCGTTGCCCGAACCCATCGCAAGGTGCACGCCGATCGGATTCCTATTCGGGAAGAATGCCTTCATCATCGTTTCGTTGATGATGGCAACTTTCGGGCTTGTCGCCGTATCAGCGTTGTTGAATTCTCGCCCCGAAAACAGCGGCACCTTCATGGTTGAAAAATAACTTGGACTGACCGCGTCGTAGTTGACGTGACTCTCGTCGGTGTCCAAGTTTTGGCGGCCTTCGACGGTGATGTTCGTTCCCATGTCGGTACCCGTCAGCACGGGGATTTGCGATGCTCCCACTCCCGATACGCCGGGAAGCCCCGCCAGACGCTGCCGCAATTGGTCCACCAAGGCAACGGTTCTAGTCCCGTCGTATCCGCTCAACTGCGGCGAAACGGAAAAAGTGATCAGATTCTCCGTGCTCAGGCCCAGATTCTGTTTGCGCAGATTCCACAGGGTTTGCGCAAACAAGGTGGCCCCCGCAAGAAGAAGAACGGTAAACGCCACCTGCCCCGCTACGAGAAGCTTGCGGAAACGCACGTGTCCTGGCCCCGCCGACCCGGTGGAACCCTGGTCCTTGAGGACCTGAGATACGCTCCCCCGCGCAACCCGCCACGCGGGAAGCAAGCCGAATACCAAGGCCGAGGCAGCCGTTGCGAGAGCCGCAAATCCTAAGACACTCGCGTCCACTTTTGAAGTGATACCCTGCACTCCTCCTTCAGAAACGACGGCTTGGGTCAAAATGTTCATTAACCAAGAGCCCAGAAGCAGGCCGAAAGCGCCCCCCGCTAGCGCGCAAAGGAAGCTCTCCACCATCAATTGACGAATCAAGCGGCCTTTGGTCGCTCCCAGAGCCGAACGAATAGCGAATTCCCGTTGCCGGGCTGCGCCCTTGGCCAAGAGCAAGTTGGCGACGTTGGTGCAAGCAATGAGCAGCACCAAACCCACCATGGCAAACAAAGCTTCGAGCGCCGGGCCGGAGTCCCGCTGGACGACGGTGCGGCCCTGTGCGCCGGGGTAGAGCACGACCTTCTTATTCAAGAACGCTTCGCGGTCTTTTCCGTGGAGATGGTCGCCGCCGCCCGCCAGATGCTCCATTTGCTGTTCAAGGAGGGGGTGGTAATCCACATTGATGGCCGCTTGCGCTTGATCCTTGGAAACTCCCGGCTTCAAACGAGCCAACACAGCCAGAAAGGAGTCGTTCCAGTCGTCCAGTCCGCTGCGGATGGGCGTCATCTGACCCTTCATGGTCATGGGCACGAAAATATCCGGCGTTTGGCCTACCTGGACGCCCGTGAATCCGGCCTGGGCCACGCCAACGATGGTCATAGGCGTGTCGTTCACAAGGATCGTTTGATTCAGCACGCCCGAGTCGCCGCCAAAGTGCTGCGTCCAGTAGCCGTGGCTCAGCACTAGTACGGGATGCGCTCCTTGGGCATCATCGTCTGCCGGGGTCAACAACCTGCCGAGGGCGGGGCGCACGCCCAGCGTCTGGAAATAGTTTCCGGTGACTAGCTCGCCGGAGTCGCGCTCCGTCTGGCCGTGGGTGGCGATGCTCGCGGCGAATTGATAGCGCGCGATCACGCCATCGAAGACGGCCGCATTCTTAGCCAGGCCTTTATATAAAGGATAAGAAAAGATCTCGGAATCGTCGCCGTCGCTCCAGACATGGCCACGCTTCGGGCCCGGCGATTTCAGGATGACGAGCTGTTCGGGACTTTGGACCGGGAGCCGCCGCAGTAACACTTGATTCAAGAGCGAGAAAATGGCGGTGTTGGCCCCTATTCCAAGGGCCAGTGTCAGGACCGCAATCACGGTGAACCCCGGATTCTTCAGCAGCATCCGGAGGCCGTATCTCACGTCTTGCCACAACGAGCGCATTGCTTCCTTTCAACCTCTAATTGCGGGCGTCCAAACCGTCATTCGTATCTCAACGCAACTAATGGATCTACGCGCATGCCTCGCCGCGCGGGCAGATAACACGCCGCGAAGGCAACCAAAGCAAACAAAAGCGCCGCTTCGATAAATGTCGGTGGATCATTTGGTGCGACCTGATAGAGCTCGGCGGCAAGCGCCCGAGTCGCGCCCAGCGCAACGAGCACGCCCACCGAAATACCGATCAGCGCCAACTTCAGTCCGTGGCTGATGACCATGCGCATCACCTGCGCCGGACTTGCTCCCAGGGCCATTCTAATTCCGATCTCATGGATTCTTTGTGAGACCAGATGCGTCATTACGCCATAGATCCCGATTGCCCCCAGAAACATGGCCAGAGCGCTGAAGAAAACCATCAGGTTGGCTACCACGCGGTCCCCGGTGTTTACGGCAGCTATCAGGTTTTCGAGTGGCTCGACTGAAGAGATAGGCTGGTCGCGGTCGACAGCCCAAATCGCATCGCGGATAGCTGTGGCCATTGTCGCGGAGTCACTGGAGGAGCGCACGACGAATCCGAAAGTCCTCGACGGAAATTGCGCCAAAGGAGCATAGATGTGCCACCCGGGACGCTCGCGCAAGTAGTAGGTCTTAATGTCATTCACTATACCCACAATCGTCGCAACGGAACGCTGTTCGCCCAATCGAAGCTTCTTCCCGATGGGATCTTCGCCCGGCCAAACCTGTCGGGCCATCGCTTGACTGATAATTACGGACGGAGAAGTTCCATACGCGTCGGAGGAATCGAAAAAGCGGCCTTTGACCAACCCAATCTGCATCGTCGAGAAATAATTCGCTGATACCGCAGTGAAGGGTGCGCCGCGTCTCTCACCGGGTTGAAGCGGCTTCCCGACCGCCTCGAATTCGATGCCCTGGCCGAAGCCGCCAAACGGGACATGACTCGCCACGGCGGTGGACCCAGCTCCAGGCAGGGCGCGAATGCGGGACAGGACTTCGTCGTTGAAATTTTGAAATTGAGACTCTTCTGTGTATTTCGTCTTCGGAAGCGCGAGCTGCGCCACCAGGACGTTGGCCGGATTGTAGCCCGGACTGGAGCGCACGGAAATGATGAAGCTCTTCACGAGCAACGTCGCCGAGATAAGCACCACTACCGCCAGAGCAATCTCGGCGGCTACAAGGATCCGCCGGAGCCGCGCGCCGCGTTTGCTGCCCGACGTCTGGCCGGATGCTTCCTTGAGCGTGTGATTTACATCAAGCCGCGAATTCTCGAATGCCGGCGCGAAGCCGAAGACCAATCCACAAAGCAACGTAATTCCTAGGGTGAACATCAGCGTGGAGAAATCCAGCTCGACGTGGCCATAATTCACAATGTATCCACGGATATGACCGGGAATCTGTGACTCAATCCAGCGCATGCCCCATGAGGCAAACAGCAGACTCGCCACGCCGCCGGCCAAAAACAGCAACAACGATTCTGTCAGGAGCTGCCCCGCCAAACGCCTGCGCGTCGCGCCAAGGGCTCCACGCACGGCAAACTCCCTCGTGCGGCCTGTCGCCCGAGCCAGCATTAGATTCGCGACGTTTGCACAGGCAATCAGCAGAACCAAGCCGACAATCACGAAACAAATCATTACTTCGGGCCCGCCTTCTTCCTTGCGAATCCTGTCCGTCATGGAACTGACGAGCCAAGTCAGGTTGGTATTTGTCTTCGGAAATTCCTTTTCGAGATGCGCAAAGAACGTTGCTGTTTCCGCCCGAGCTTGTTCTAGGGTTACACTGGGCTTCAGCCGGCCAAATGCAGGAAGCCAAACGTTGCCGCGGTCCGCGCGCTGATTATCGGTCAGCGCCAGCGGCGTCCACAAATTGGCGATGCCCACCAGCGGAAACTGAAATTCCCCAGGCATAACCCCGACAACCGCGTACGCTTCGCCCCCGATAGTAATGTTGCGTCCGATGATTCTCTGGTCTCCGGCGTATCGACCTTGCCACAATCCCTCGCCAAGAATCACAACGTGTGGAGCGCCTGGGCGGTCGTCATCTGGCGTGAAGGTTCGCCCCAAGATAGGCTTGGCGCCCAAGGTATCAAAGAAATTCCAGGTTACTCGACCGCCGTCGACCAACTCGGGACGCCCATCACCCGTGAGGTTCAAACTGGCGCTGGACCAAGCTACGGTTTGCTCAAACGAGGCGTTCTGCTTCTGAAAATCGAAGAAGTCCGCAGGCGAAGTGATGTGTTCGCTGGTCCATCCGTTTTTCTTGTCATGTGTGGCGAATACCATCAACCGGTCGGATTGCGGATAAGGCAATGGCTTGATAATCCAGGCGTTGATGCAGCTGAAAATGGCGGTGTTGGCTCCGATACCCAGCGCCAAGGTAAGGATTGCGACCGCGGTGAATCCTGGATTCTTGGCCAGCATTCGCGCGCCGTAGCGCAGGTCCTGCCAAAGCGTCTGCATCAGCCTCTCCCTGCCTCGCGACCCTTCTTCACTTTGCTAGTTTCCGCCCCGACCGCTTACGAGGAGCCACACACCTTATTTGTGCTTTACTTGAGCCGGATCCGATCGAAGTTATCCCACTGCGACATGTCGGAGAGAATCACCTTGTCCCCGACCTTCAAGCCGTCGCGAATTTCAATGGTGTTTACTGAACTGCGCCCGAGTACTACGTTTACGCGCACGGCCTCCGATCCGTCATCCACGAGCTTGAAAATTCCTATCTTGCTTTCCGGCTGGCCATTTACGGGACGGCCGACGTAAAGCACATCCTTCAAGTTCTCAAGCTCGATGGTTCCATCCACACTCAAGTCGGGCCGCGCTCCCAGCGGCAGGGGTTCAGTTATCCGAACGTCCACAGTCACCGTTCCCGCCTGTACCGACGGATCGATGCGCATCACGCTGCCATTTACCACGCCATTCCGCGTGTCTACGGTTGCCTTTTGCCCGATAGCAACATCTTTCGCCTGCGTTTCCGGTATCTTGATTTCGGCTTTCAATTTTTTCGGATCTGCTACCCGCGCCAAGTACGTTCCAGGTATTACTTGCTGCCCTTCTTCCACCGGGACAAGTTGCAGCACTCCTTCGATTCCTGCGCGAACGTGTAAGGCGTCGTACTGGCTCTTTTTCAAGTTATAGAGGGCACGCTGCTGTTCGACTTTCGCTTCCTGCGCGGCAAGCTGCGCGTTTGCAGAGTCTGTCGCCACGCGCGTCCGCTCTTCTTCCAGTTGCAGACGAATCTTTAGCTGCTCTTCTTTAACTCTCGAGAGTTCCTCAATGTGGCTGGACTGGATGCCTTCCTTAAACAGCTTTACGTCAACGTCATGCTGCAAGCGAGTCTGTTCGTAGTCGCTGCGAACAGTGGCCTCCCCCGACTTTTGATTCATTAATTGGCTGTTGACCTGAACCTTCAAGTTGGCGAAGTCGGCCTCTGCGCCCTTGAGTTGGTATTGTGCATCCAGCATGTCGCGTTGCAACTGCGGATCACTCAGTTCCAGGATAACCGAACTGGGGTGCACGATGGCGCCGGGGCGCAGAACAATTCGTTCGACTCTCACATTCGTCTGCGCGGGAATCCAGCGGATGTCTTCGGGCACCAGGGTTCCGAGCCCGTGGACTTCGCGCAGCATCGGTCCGCGCTTCACTTCGTCGGTCCAGATGGTCGCCCGGTCCACTGTAGGCGCCGCAGGGCGCAGGCGGGAGAGCCCGTAGCTCACACCGCCAATAAGGAGGAATGCCACCGAGCCGTAGATGATCCGGCGGATTTTCTTTGCACGTGCGTTGGAAGGTCTTTGAATGTCCATAATGTAATGCCCATTCCTTGGAACGCAAATACCATGCCCAAGGTTCCCTTTCCTAAGTCCCATAACACCAAGGAGTTAGCAGGCTTTCACAAGAAGAGCTTAGTTCCAATTACCCGATAATGGGATTGCCCGTCCCACCTCCGAACAGACTAGCCCTGCTGCGCCGAAGTGACAAGCCGCGGCCTAGCCGGGAATCCGGGGTGCCGCAAACTAGCTTGCGCTGCAAGCTAGTTTGTACGGTAATGTACTTTGCCCCGCCAAGTCATAAAGGCGAATGATAAAACTGCAATTTCGGCAGCGATCCCTGTTGGCGCCCGGAGATTCTTACCGCCAGGCAGAACCTGAAAGGCGGGATGAGGAGGCTCGGAAACAAAGACGCTCGTTAACTCGATTTTTGGTATGTAGAATGCTTACTTACCCCTAAGGAGTGAATCTACATACCTAAGAACTTATGTCTAAGCACAAAAAGCGGTATCAAAACCGGACAGAAATCCTGCAAGGCACCTTGGACATGCTGATCCTGCAGACTTTGCAGTGGGCGCCCCGCCATGGATATGCCCTGAGCAAGGCGATTCGCACAAACTCCGGCGAAATTCTGAAAGTGGATACCGGGTCGCTTTATCCGGCGCTCCATCGGTTGGAGCGCAAAGGCTGGATCGCTTCAGAATGGAAAACCTCCGAGCTTGGTCCCCGGCTACGAATCTATCGCCTGACGCAGGCGGGAAGGCGGCAATTGATGTCGGAGCGCTCGCGCTGGGAGCGGTTGACGGCCGCGATTGCGGGAATCCTGAATCCTGCCGAGAAGGAGAACGTGCCATGAAATGGGCATTTTGGCGGCGAGAGCGGCGGAATGAAGAACTGAAGGAAGAGATTGAGGCTCACTTGCTGCTTGCGGAGCGCGAGGCCTTGGAATCCGGCATGACAAAAAAAGAAGCCCGCCAAATCGCGCGCCGCGAATTCGGAAACGTCGGCGTCACGGAAGAAGTTACGCGAGACATGTGGGGCGGGCGCTGGCTCTTCGATTTTTTCTACGACCTGCGATACGCCGTGCGCGGCTTCCGCCAGCGGCCTGGATTCGTCGCAGTCGCGTTACTTACACTGGCGCTCGGCATTGGAGCGACCACGGTGATGTTCAGCCTGGTCAGTGGCGTGCTGCTGAAGCCGCTCCCTTATCAGCAACCCGACCGGCTCGTTGCCGTGAATGGTCACACGGAAGGTTGGAACGAGAAAATCTACGGAGAACAGAAGCTGGCGTATCTTGATTTTCTCGATTGCCGCCGCGAGAGCCATTCTCTGGACTTGGCAGCGTTGGTCTACAATTCCGGGACGCTCAGCGCCCCCGGTGCTCCTCAGTACGTGGACTACTTCGAGATCTCATCGAACTTGTTCTCCGTACTGCGCGTGCCGCTGGCGGTGGGCCGCGCCTTCTTGCCCGAAGAGGACAACATTGGCGCCGCGCGGGTGGCGATTCTAGGCTACAGCTTCTGGCAGCGCCACTTCGACGGAAAAGGTAATGTGCTAGGAAGTTCGGTGGTTCTCGATCAAAAAAGGTACACCATCGTCGGCGTTGCGCCCGCAGGGTTTCGGCTGTACGGGAACGAGCCTGAACTGTACACGCCGCTCGGCCAAGACGCGGCAGGCTATTTGCGCAATCGTGCGGCCCAACCGGTCCACGTCGTGGGGCGCCTGCGGTCTGGCGCAACGCTGAGGCAAGCCCAAGCAGAGGTAGGGCTGACAGGAAGTCACCTAGCGCAAGCTTACGCTGACACAAATAAGGGCCGGTCCCTGCAAGTCAAACGGCTGGAGCCGCCTGTTGGTGACGTGGGCTCCATACTCTGGCTGCTCTTGGGCGCTGTCGGGCTGGTATTGCTGATCGCATGCGCCAACGTGGCTAGCCTGATGCTGGCCCGCGCGATTTCCCGCGAGCGCGAACTAGCGATGCGGGTGGCCCTTGGCGCAAGCCGCGGCCGCCTGGTTCGTCAGTGCCTCACGGAGAGCGCGCTGCTCAGCCTCTTGGGCGGTGGTGTGGGTGTGATGCTTGCAAATTGGAGCCTTCATCCTTTTTTGACTTTCTGGCCCGGTGATTTACCTCGTGCCGAAGAAGTGCAGCTTGATTGGCGCGTGCTGGTTTTTACCGTTGCCATGTCCGTCTTGACCAGCGTCCTTTGCGGCCTGGCACCCGCATGGCGCGCACCCGTGCGCGAAGTGGAACAAACTTTACGCGCCGGAGCGCGAACGCTAACCGCCGGCACGCGCCGTTTGCACGCTGCCTTTGTCGTTTCGGAAATAGCGCTTGCGATTATTCTTCTGGTCTCTGCCGGGATGCTCGGACGTGCCCTCTTGCATGCAGCTTCACTCGATCCAGGCTTGGACATCCGCAATCTTCTGGTAATGCGCGTGGGGCTTTCTCCTGCCACGCTTGCCGATCCTGCCAAGATTCCCGCCGGATGGCAGGATCTGGTTAATCGCGCGCGGAACGTCCCCGGTGTGCAGTCTGCCACTGCCGTCGATATCGTTCCGATGCGCCAGGGCAACAACGAATACGGCTATTGGACGACTGCCGATGTCCCGCCCGAAAACAAGCAACCGATGGCGCTAGCCAGCAGCGCGACGCCGGACTATCTCAAAGTGATGGGCATTCCATTGCTCGAGGGGCGGTTTTTTGATGATCATGATCGCCTGGGAAGCGAGCCGGTAATCGTGGTTGATGACGTTCTAGCTAAAAGCGCGTTCGGAAAACAGGATGCCCTCGGAAAAAGTCTGTGGATCCCTAACATGCCCTGCCCTCAGCCAAACATAAACAAATTTGTGGAATGCTCTGCGCCGTTCAAAATCGCCGGGGTCGTGGGTCACGTGCGTTATTGGGGCCTGGCAGGCGACGATCAAGCTCAACTGCGCGCGCAGTTTTATTACCCTTTTGCCCAAGTGGCGCCACCATTTTTGAACCGCTGGTCGCAACTCATGTCCATCGCCGTGCGCACAACCGTTCCTCCCTTGACCTTAGTCGAACCTTTGCGGCGAGAATTGCGCGGAGCTGCGGGGGACCAAGTGCTCTATCAGGCCCACACGATGGAGGAGCTTGCGCATGAGTCCCTGGCCATGCAGCGTTTCCTATTGCTCTTGTTTGGCATCTTCGCCGGTTTGGCTTTGGTTCTTGCGTGCATCGGCATTTATGGGGTACTGGCATATTTGACGGGCCAGCGTGTCCCGGAAATCGGCCTGCGTATGGCTATCGGCGCAAGCCCCGCCAATGTCACTTGGCTAGTCCTTCGACAAAGTCTGGGAATGGTTTTTCTGGGCATAGGCATTGGCGCGATTACCGCCGTGGCAGCCGGACGCATTTTAGAGAGCCTGGTAGAAGGAATGCAACCTACCGTCCTCTCAACGCTTGTGACCATGGTTCCGTTTCTCGTCCTTGCAGCCATGCTCGCGAGCCTTGTTCCCGCGCGCCGCGCCAGCCGAGTGGATCCCATGAAGGCCCTACGCCAGGAGTAGGTTAAACGCCGTCTCATAAAATGGGCGCTAATCCTGCCAGACCAACGCTAAGCGCTTCAAGGGAAAGGATTTTCGGACGCCGCCCAAAATCGGATTAGGGCTTTCCCCTCGCCCGGCATAAGGGAAAGACCCCATTGACTGGACCCCCGTTACTCCTTATTTTAATTTGGCTGTACTTGTAGGAAGGGAGCCGACGCAAGGGTCTTCGGCTTCCAGGTTGTGAAGTTTACATTCCAGTTCGTTTGAAAGTTCCTCAGGTTTACCGGAACTGCCAGCCCCTGTAATTCCCAGTCATCGGGTGTAGAGCCTGATTCAAAATACAGCTTTCACCGCTATCGACTGAACTTGTTAATCCAACTCTGACTGCCAGGAGACAAGATGATTTACGAGCAACCTGTGGTTCTGAGATGGGGAAGTCCTCGTGAGCTTCTTCAATTATTCGTTTCTAAAAGCAACGAAGCGCGCTTGAGCGAAGACTGGCGCGTGAGAAAACTCAGAAGTCTTATTGACAGCGATCCCGCGGGAGCGCAATGGCGTCTTGACGAAATCTGCCGGCAACTTGACCTTTGTATTTCCGCCCGGCAGGCGCGCAGGCTTTTCAAAGCGTGCACGGGACTGGGAATTAAGGAATACGCAAAGAAAAGGCGGCTTGAAATCGCAGCGCAGCAACTGCAGGCCACGGATGAGCCGGTCAAGGCGATCGCCATTGACGCCGGCTATCGTCACGTGCGCAATTTCACCAGATGCTTTCTGAAGCAGTTTCACCTGAGTCCCATGAATTTCAGAAGGATCTGGCGCTACAAGGATGTGGCCGCGTAGGCATCGCGGCCCCTTATTCCGCAGGCAAAGCAAACGCGACATAGATACCGCCCGACCGCGATTTTGGATCCTTGCCCCCTCCCGCGGCGATGACGACAAACTGGCGGCCCTGCACCTCGTATGTGGCAGGCGTGGCGTTTCCGGCGAACGGGAGTGTCGTTTCCCAAAGAAGCTCGCCCGTGGATTTATCGTAGGCGCGGAACCTTTTATCAAAGTTGGTTGCGCCAATGAAGAGTAATCCTCCGGCCGTTACAATGGGACCGCCGTAGTTTTCCGTACCCGTGTTCGACATTCCCTTGGCGGCTAGCTCCGGGTATGCGCCCAGCGGAATTTTCCAGACATATTCGCCGGTGTTCAGGTCAATGGCATTTAGAGTGCCCCACGGAGGAGTGACCGCCGGATAGCCTTCGGGATCAAGAAACTTCTTGTATCCGGTGAAGCGAAACTTCATTGCGACCAGGGGCCTGCCGGAACCCTTGACTTCCTTGCTTTCACCGCTTGCGAGGTAATCAACCAAAGCAGACATCTGGTCGTCCGTTAGGTTGGGAAACCCAGGCATTCTGCCCTTACCATTTTTGATGGTCACTGCAATTTGTTTCCACGGTATGCGGTCAGCGACACCAATTAATGTAGGAATCGCGGGAGGCGATCCTGCCATCTTTTCGCCGTGGCACACGCCACACTGACTCAGGTAGATGCCCTTGGGGCTGTTTTCGCCAGTGTTCTCCGCGAGGGCTCCCGTCCACGCCATTTCGTTTGCGTTGATGTAAATGATCCCTGTTGCTGGATCTACCGCTGGTCCACCCCACTCCGCACCACCATCGAAACCGGGGAAGATGACGGTGTCCTTCCCAATGCTGAATGGAACGAATTGCCCCTCGCTGCGAAATGTTCGGAATTTCTCCACAGCCCACTGATGGACTTCCGGCGTTCGATTGGTCAGAAGATCTTCGGTTAGATTTTGGCGCGCAAAAGGAGCCGGACGTGTGGGAAGTGGCTGCTCAGCAGCGGTGGCTTCACCGGGTACATCGCTGGGAGGATACTTCTTGCACTCAATCGGGAACAGCGGCCTGCCGCTCACGCGCTCGAACAAATAAACGAACCCTTGCTTGGTGGTTTGTGCCACAGCCGCAACTTCTTTTCCGTCGTGCTTCACCGTGAGCAAGGCAGGCGCTGAAGGAAAATCGCGGTCCCAAACATCGTGCCGAACCGCTTGGAAGTGCCAAAACCTTTTTCCATTCCCGGCGTTTAAAGCGATCAAGCAGTTCGCGAATAAATCGTTTCCCAGACGATCTCCGCCGTAAAAATCAAAAGCCGCGGAACCCGTCGGCACGTACAGAATGCCGCGTTTGGCGTCCAGCGCCATGCCCGCCCAGTTGTTTGCAGCGCCGCTGGTCTTCCACGCTTGCTTCGGCCAAGTGCCGTAGCCATACTCGCCGGGGTGCGGAATGGTGTGAAACGACCAGCGAAGCTTGCCAGTTCGCACGTCGTAGGCGCGAATATTTCCGGGCGGAGCCGGCAGCGTCTCCGGATTGCGCCCGCCAACAATGACAAGATCCTTGTAAACGATCCCCGGACTCGTCAGGTAAATCGATTGCGACTTCGTGGGTTGCCGCCCCAGGTTTTCACGCAAATCAATGTGACCCTGCTTGCCAAAAGTTGGGAACGGCTTTCCGGTGGCGGCGTCCAGGGCATAGAGAAAGTTGGTGACCCCGACTAAAATCCTGCTGCTCCTACGGTCAGTCCAATAGGAAAGCCCGCGATCCGGTTGTGTTCCCTTGATTCCCGAATCAAATTCCCACTTAAGCTTGCCCGTGGCGGCGTCCAAAGCAAATACCTTCTGCGTAGGAGTAATTCCGTACAAGACGCCGTTGACGATGATGGGGCTGGTCTGCAGCCCGCCTTCTTCGTCCGTATCGAAACTCCACGCGACCGCCAATTGCTTTACATTGGCGCGATTGATTTGAACCAGACTGGAATAATGATTGTTCTCCGGGGAGCCACCGTACACGGGCCAGTCGACGTTTTTTTCAGCAGCTTTGGCGTTCGCTTCGCTCTGCTCCGAGTTTGCCGGTACATTTACCGAAACGACCGCGCTTGCGACCGCAGCGAGCGCCACCGCAATTCTCAGGATCATCTTTTTCGCATGGGTTCAACCACGGCCATTGACCAAGCGATCAAAGCGCTTCACCACGTCACGCAGATAGGCTTCGTCGCCTCCCTCGAGCTCGGTCACGGCGCTGCCCGAGTATCCAATGTCGGCAAAGGCTTGCCGCACCGCCGCCCAGTCCACGTCTCCGTCCCCCAGATTGACCCAGGCGTAGCCATTTTCTTTGCGTTTGAAATCTTTTACGTGAACCTTGACAATGCTATTGCCTAACGTGTGAATCCAATCTTGCGGATAGCCGTAAAGCAGCACATTGCCCACGTCGAACCAGGCTTTGATCCACGGACTTTGAAATTCACTGATGTACTTTGCCATTTCGAGGGGGCTCAGAAGGAATTTGTTCCAAACTTCCTCGATGGCGATAAATACCTTCAACTCTTCGGCGAGCGGGATCAGCGTGCGAATCTCTTTCTGCGAACGCGTCCACGCATCACGATAGGAAGTCTGGGGATTCACCACGGCCGGGACCAACAACACGGCATCGCAGCCCCACAACTTGGCGTTACGCAAGGAAGTGCGCATGCCCGCCAGGCTCTTTTCCACGACCGCGCGGTCGCTCGACGACAATGGATATTTCCAGTGATCCATGTTCATCACGGAGTCGATGCGGATGTTCGCGGCTTCGGCGGCCTTCTTGATCTCCTCGGCCTTGCTCTCGTCCGGCTCTGTCGGCACCTGGGCGACCTCGAAACCGACGTCCTTCGCCAATTTGAAGCGGTCCGCGGCGCTCAGCTTCGCGGGCAGCATTTCGTACCAAACGCCTTTCTTGATGGAGAGTGTTGGCGGAGATGCCGGAGCTTTGAAGGCAGCGCCAGCCACCAGAGAGTTCGCCAACGGTCCGCCGCCGAGACTAGCAGCACAAGCGGCGGTAACCGAAGATTTCAAAAACTCGCGGCGTGTTGGAGAACGCATCGGCAACCTCAGCGCAGTTTATTTAAGTCGATTTTCGAATCCCATACTTCTTTGGATTTCATCAGTTCGTCCCAAGTCACTTCGCGTCCCGTGTAAGCCGCGGTGCGCGCCATCATGCAGGAAAGCGCGGACTCAGCGCCTTTCGCGGCTTGGTTATGGAAATTCCCGCTGGTGATGCTTTCCACAAACGCTTTCTTCTTTTCACGGTCGGCAAATTCCAGGTTGGAAGTGAAGTTTCCGGTCACGGAGAAAGCCTGTTGCTCCGTGCCAGGCTTCTGCGTTAAAGGCGCTTGCCAGGGCTCATCACCCCAAATGCCAAGCGGCCCCGTGTAAGGCGACTGCGAAGTTCCTTTTGTGCCGAAGAAGCGTTCGGTCACGTCCCACCAGCCCTTGGCGAACTGCGTCGAGCTGAAAGTGACGTCCACATTTTCGGGATAATGGAATACGACGTTGTAATTTCCGTAGACGTCGCCATCGTCGGCTGGGCGGCCCAGGCGACTGCCTGCCGCAGAAACCCTTAGCGGATGGTTCTTGAGAACCCAATTGCAAATGTCAATGACGTGAATGTTCTGTTCGACGATGATGTCGCCGGACAGAACGCGGTCGTACACCCAGTTGCGCAGACGTTTCTCAACGGGAGATGCATTGGGCCAGGCTGGACGATCAATGTAGCCAGCCAGATAGTGCGCTTCGCCGCAGACAATATTCCCAAGCGCTCCGCCATGGATGCGCTTGACCAGTTCAACGAACGGCGGACAATCGCGAATCTGGAAACCCACATCGAGGCTGAGTTTGCCCTCGGCGCGTTTGCCAGTCTCGATCACCTTCAACGCGCCGGGCACGTCCACGGCGACGGGCTTCTCGAGGTAGACGTGCTTTCCGCCAGCGACGATGGCTTCCAAATGCTGTGGATGATAATACGGAGGCGAAGCAATCACTACGGCGTCCACCTCTTTGGAGGCAGCCATCTGTTGATAGGCTTTGGGGCCGACAAAAATCTGCGAAGAGTCAATTGCCGCGTAGCCCTTGCCCTGCTGCATATCATCGAAATGTTTTTTGGCGTTGTCCAGTTGATCCTGGAACATATCGGCCAGCGCCACGACTCGGGCGTTGCCGGTATCCACAAGGTTCGAGGCATCCTCCGTTCCTCGACCGC
>Ga0209474_10002008_pt1 | contig 19133 bp, 19 predicted proteins | sample GraSoiAngelo_145_FD_185902 | JGI IMG/M metagenome (GOLD analysis project Ga0209474, IMG submission 185902) | Grasslands soil microbial communities from the Angelo Coastal Reserve, California, USA - 14_1009_05_20cm (SPAdes) (version 2) | ecosystem: Environmental > Terrestrial > Soil > Grasslands... | reverse complement strand
AGCCACATGGAAGCGCGCGTCGATGTCAACGAGAACGATGTGGTCAATGTAAAGGTCGGTGACAAGGCCGAAGTGAAAATCGACGCCTACGGTGATCGTAAATTTCACGGCAGCGTTTACCAGATCGCTAACACTGGAAAGACGACCGGCACCGGCACACAAGAAGAAGTCACCAACTTTGAAGTGAAAATTCGAATCGAAGATACCGACGTGACGTTAAAGCCCGCGCTAAGTTGCACCGCGGAAATCCATACAAACGAGATGAAAGATGTCGTGGCTGTGCCGATGCAGGCCGTGACCATTCGCACCGGTGACAGCAATTTGAGTCCAGAAGAAATCGAAAAGAAAAAGCAAAAGATCGCGCAGCGTGACAAGGGCGATAACAATGCCGAGTTCGTCAATGAACGTGCCGAGAAAGCGGCACAAAAAGAAGAGCGCGAAAAAATATCCAAGGCCGTGTTCCTCAAAAAAGGAAACAAGGCACAGATTGTGAAAGTAACGACTGGAATTTCCGACGACACGTACACCGAAGTCAAAAGCGGCATTCAGCCCGGCGACGAAGTCATCTCGGGAAGTTACAGCGCGATCAGCCGGAAATTAAAGGACGGCGCCAAGGTGACTTACGACAAAGAGGGAATGAAGTGACGAGTGACAGGTGACGAGTGACGAGCGTTCAGATAGAAACCCTTACCATGAATGCGAACATCACTCGCAGTTACAAAGATCTTGTTGTTTGGCAGAAAGGGATTGCACTGGCAAAACTTGTCTATCAACTCACAAAAAATTTTCCATCTGAGGAAAAGTTTGGACGAGTCGCTCAGATGCGCCAAGCAGCAGTTTCCATCCCGTCGAACATTGCCGAAGGCCAAGCGCGACACACAACCGGCGAATTCATTCAATTCATCTCGCATGCGGAAGGCTCAGTAGCGGAACTGGACACTCAGCTAATTCTTAGCATTGAACTGAAACTCTGTCGGGACGTCGGGGCCAAAGCTGCTTTCGAAATGATCGCAGAGTTGCGCCGCATGTTGAACGTCTTGCGACGAAAACTCGCTGCGCGCCACTAACTCGTCACTCGTCACTTGTCATCCATCCCTAACAATGTCCGCCCGCTCGGGCCGGTCGTGATCGACATTGAGAACATCACGAAAGATTACGTGATGGGCGAGGAAGTCGTTCATGCGCTGCGCGGCGTCACCCTGAAGATTCACCGCAACGAATATATCGCTATCATGGGGCCGAGCGGCAGCGGCAAATCTACGCTCATGAACATGCTGGGTTGCCTCGATACGCCGACTTCCGGCCGCTACGAGTTCAACGGCAAGAGCGTCGCCGAAATGGATGACGACGAGCTCGCGGCCGTTCGCAATCGCGAGATCGGTTTCGTGTTTCAAACCTTCAATCTTCTTCCGAGATCGACATCGTTGCGCAACGTCGAGCTGCCGCTCATTTATGCGGGTATCGAGCCAGAACGTCGCATGGAACGGGCGACGCAGGTGCTGACAGACGTTGGCCTGGGCGATCGCATTCATCACAAACCTAACGAGCTTTCGGGTGGTCAGCGTCAGCGCGTCGCGATCGCGCGCGCGCTCGTTAACGGGCCGTCGATTATTCTGGCTGACGAACCGACGGGTAATCTCGATTCGAAAACCGGCGAAGAGATCATGGATTTGCTCGAGCGTCTATATGAGCGCGGTAACACGATTATACTTGTCACGCATGAACGGGATATCGCGGCGCATGCGCGTCGTACCGTGCATTTGCGCGATGGACTCATTGAGTTGGATCACGCCGGATTTATTCCTGAGCTCGACCTGCCGATTGCCGAAATGACATCGACATGAAACGTTTTCTCTACGAACTGAGCGAGAGTTGGAAAATCGCTGCCGCGCAGATGCGTTCGAATCTGACGCGCTCAACGCTCACGGCACTTGGAGTTATTATCGGCATTATCGCCGTCACATTGATGGGTACTGCCGTGAACGGGATATCCATCGGTTTCGATAAAAGTATGGCAGTGCTCGGCGACGACGTTCTCTACGTTACGCAATGGCCGTGGAAGCCAGTGGATGATTGGTGGAACTACCGCGATCGAAAAAAAATCAAAACTGAATACGCCGAGACTTTGAACCGGATGATCGCAGCGACACCGAACTCGAAGCTGGTCATCGCGGTGCCGACATCCAGTTTCATGCGATCGATTAAATATTCCGGCAACCAGGTGGACAACGTCTTCGTTCTCGGAACCACCTCGGATTTCATCGTAACATCGACGATTGATTGTACATCCGGGCGATTCTTTAACGAACTCGAGTCGCGGGGAGGCGCCAATGTTGTCATGATCGGCTATGACGTCGCCGATGCGCTTTTTCCTTCCCAAAGCCCGATTGATAAATCGGTGTTGATCAATGGGCAGTTGTTCAAGGTCGTCGGTGTAAATACGCGACAGGGCACCTTCCTCGGTTTGTTTAGCTGGGACTCTATGGTGGCGATACCGTTGGCTGCGTTTAACAAATATTTTTCCGCCAAAAGTGATTCGGACGTGCGCGTCAAAATAAAAGACAAGACCAAGCTCGCCGACGCCAAGGACGAGCTCACCGGTTTGATGCGGCGCGTGCGGGGATTGCCTCCGGAAAAAAAGGACGATTTCTCGATCAATGAGCAACAGGCATTCAAGAGCACGCTCGATCCAGTAAAAAACTCAATTGCGATTGCCGGTCTGTTTATCACCGGCCTATCGCTTTTCGTCGGCGCGATTGGCATCATGAACATCACGTTCGTCAGTGTGAAAGAGCGCACGAAAGAAATCGGAACGCGCAAAGCACTCGGCGCGCGGCGGCGAACGATCCTGCTGCAATTCCTGATCGAATCGACAGCCCTTTGTCTCCTCGGCGGGTTTATCGGGCTCGTGTTTGCTTATCTAATGTGCTTCGGGATCGGCAAAGCTTTTCCGTCTTTTCCAATCCATTTCTCGCTCGGCCTGGTCTTCCTTAGCATGATCGTCTCGATAATGACCGGTTTGTTCTCGGGGTTCGCGCCGGCGTGGACAGCGTCACGCCTCGATCCCGTAGCAGCGCTCCGCTACGAATGATTATTTTAACCGCAGAGGACGCAGAGGTCGCAGAGACTGTGAAGAATTCGAACGAACTGACAGAGGCGATCATCGGAGCTGCGATAGAAGTCCATCGCGCCCTCGGACCCGGATTACTCGAATCAACTTACGAGATGTGTTTATGCCGGGAGTTGAGTATCCGCGGAATTCCCTTCGCACGGCAGGTCCCGATCCCGGTGGAATACAAAGGAGTCAATCTCGACTGCGGATATCGAGCAGACATTGTCGTAGACGAGGCGATCCTTGTTGAGATTAAAGCAATTGATTCGCTGCTATCGATTCACGACGCCCAGCTGCTCAGTTATCTCAAGCTCGGTGGTTGGAAAATAGGATTACTCATTAACTTTAATGTTGAGCTGTTGAAACACGGCCTGCGGCGACGAGTCCTGGGGCTGAACGAAGAGGTGACCTTGTGATGCTCCTCCGCGAACTCTGCGTCCTCCGCGGTTAATAAAATGTTGTTTAGCGAGATCATAAAAATGGCGTGGTCGTCTCTCGGGACGAACAAACTGCGCTCCCTGCTGACAATGCTGGGTATTACCATCGGCGTGTTCTCGGTAATTTCAGTCATGACCGCGATCGGCGCTTTGCAGTACTCGATTGAGAACGGCATCAGTTTTCTCGGCTCCAACATCTTTCAGTTCGCCAAATATCCGGCCAATGTCAGCGCGGGCGGCGATGTCCGGGAGAAATTTCGCAACCGACACGACATCTCCTATAAGCAGGCGCTGCATTATTACCGATTGATGGAAGGCGAGGCGCGCGAGATTTGCCTCAAGGTTTTCGGGTACGAAGTCAAAGGGCAGGCAGTTTATAATGGCGTGAAGACAACTCCGAGTCTTCTGCTTGTCGGAACCAATCGAAGTTTTCTCACTGCGAATGCTTACACGCTCGGTTACGGCCGCAATCTGACCGATGAAGATGTCGATCTTTCGCGACGCGTGATCGTCGTCGGAAAGATAATCGAGAAAAGGCTGTTTCCGCACGAAACGCCGATCGGCAAAGTCATTCGTGTCAGCGGGCACGTTTACACGATCGTCGGCGTGCTCGCGGAAAAAGGGACCGCCTTCGGCCAAAGCCAGGACGACCTTGTGATCATGCCGATCACGCGCTTCTTCGAGGATTACGGTGAAGCGAAACGTACCGTGAACATCGCGACGCAAGCGTTCACGACAGATACCTACAATCACACGTTCGATCGTGCGCTCGGCGCCATACGAATCGCGCGCGGCCTGCGCCCGGAACAGCCGAACGACTTTGAGATTTATAGCAACGACTCGCTCAAAAGCGCGTTCACTAACGTGGCAGGCTACGTTCGAGTCGGCGCATTTGTCATCAGTTTCATCGCGTTGGTTGCAGCCGGCATCGGCATCATGAATATCATGCTGGTGAGCGTCACCGAGCGAACGAAGGAAATCGGCGTCCGCAAATCGATCGGCGCCCGTAGCCGCGACATCTTACGGCAATTCCTGACCGAGGCAGTTTTCATTTCCGAGGCCGGCGGTGTTCTGGGAATCATTCTTGGAATCATCGTCGGCGATCTGCTGGCGGCGTGGCTCAAGGTGGACCTAATTTTCCCTTATGGCTGGGCAATTGCCGGGCTTCTTGTCTGCTCGGCAATCGGCATCGGCTTCGGCCTCTATCCGGCCTACCGAGCAGCAAACCTCGACCCGATCGAAGCACTGCGATACGAGTAAGTACTGCTGATTACCGAGAGGACTCCGGCGCGTCTAAATCTTCGGCTGCCACGATCTGCCAGCGCCCGTGACGCCGGATCCAGGTGTCGGTCCAAACAAACCGGCCGCGCTCACCTGTATGTCGTTGCCAGGATTCGTTTCCTTGTGCGATCGCTGCGTCGCCGTAGAACCTTATTTTCACGTCGTTGAGATGATTCGAGACAAAATATTTTGGCGCGTTGCGAGTCTCAGAAATCATTTCGGTTTTTTCGTACTGCCGTCCTTTCGGATCCACACCTACAAAGTCATCGGCAAGGATGCGTTCAATCACAGTAGTGTCGCCACTGGCGACTGATTCTGCCCATTGGCGTTCGCTCTCACTAATGTAGCGCTCGGCCTCCTTCTGATCGTCATGCTGTGTGCACTGGCAAAGCATGCAGCATAGCACAGGAACAAAGCGGAACGCCCAAACTATGGACGCCGAGTTAGTCAAGACCAAGTGCTTTGAACGTCGCATCAACGTGTTTCAAGTGAATGTCGAGCGAGCAAAGATGATCAATCTCCGCCGGTGAAAGTTTTGCGACAATCTCTGGTTCGCGCTTTGCGTTTTCGGCAAATGTCCCCTCGCCTTTCCAGGTTTTCATCGCCGCGCGTTGCACGGCTTCGTAAGCGCTCTTGCGTTCCGCGCCTGCTCGTGTGAGAGCGAGCAGAATCGACTGGCTGAAATAGAGGCCCTTCGTCAGAGCGAGGTTTTGTGCCATGCGCTCTGGATAGACCTGCAACTTTCCGACGATGTCACGCAATTTCACGAGCATGTAGTCGAGCAGGATGGATGAGTCGGGCAGAATGATTCGTTCGGCGCTTGAATGACTGATGTCGCGCTCGTGCCAAAGCGCCACGTTTTCCAACGCTACGACTGCGTTGCCGCGAATGACTCGCGCCAAACCATTCAAACGTTCGCTTGTGATTGGATTGCGTTTGTGCGGCATGGCGGAACTGCCTTTCTGGCCTTCGCTGAAAAATTCTTCTACTTCCAGAACCTCGGTGCGCTGCAGATGCCGAAACTCTGTTGCCCAACGATCGATACTGGAGGCGATGACAGCGAGCGTCGCCATGAATTCGGCATGACGATCACGCTGCACGATCTGAGTCGAGAGTGTTGCCGGTTTTAGTCCGAGCTTTTCGCAAACCGCGCGCTCAATTTTTGGATCGATGTGCGCATGCGTGCCCACCGCTCCGCTTATTTTGCCGACGCGGATGCGCTCGCGCGTCTGTGTCAGGCGTTCTTCCGCCCGGCCGAATTCATCATACATCAGCGCGAGCTTCAGCCCGAATGTAATCGGCTCCGCGTGCACGCCGTGACTGCGGCCAATCATCGGCGTCATTTTGAACCGGCGCGCCTGCTTCGCGATTTCCGCTCGCAGGGAATTCAAATCGTCGAGGAGAATTTGGCATGACTCGTTCAGCTGCACGGCGAGGGTCGTATCCAAAATATCTGATGAAGTGAGTCCCTGGTGAATCCAGCGCGATGCCGGACCGACCGATTCGGCGACGTTTTCCAGAAAAGCGATGACGTCGTGGTTAGTTTGCTTTTCAATTTCCAAGATTTTCGGAATTGAAAATCGCGCGCGCTTCCGAATTTCCGCAGCGTCTTCTTTTGAGATCTGGCACAGCTCCGCCATCGCTTCGCAGGCGAGCACTTCGATCTCTAGCCAAATCTGGAACTTGCGTTCGTCCGACCAGATTTGGCTCATGGCTGGCCGGGAATAACGGTCAATCACTACATTAAGATAAAAGCGACCGAGTTACGCGAAAAGCGTTTTGTTTCATTAACACCGCGCTTTAGCGCTGTGCGGAGCGGGCAATGTGCTTTGAACCGCTTTAGCGGTTTTTCAGAAGATCGCAGGATTAAGAATCCTGCTGAAGCGGTTTTGATTTTGATCCTTGCCCGAAGCCACCTCGCTGAAGCGAAGTGTTAATGAGATCCGGAAACAAAATCGCTCAGGGAGAAATCACCGGAGCGAGCGTTGAAAACTGTTTAGCGCCGCCAGTGTTAGCAAACGCGGGCGCGCAGGAAACGCCCGTTGTCATGCACACGCACCTTGCCGCTGGCGAGAAGATCCGCCACCGCGGCTACCGTCTCTGTGTTGCTGTTGGTGCAGGAACTGACCGCCAGGATCAGATCACCCAGAGAAAACCTTGTGCGTCGCTTTAAAATTTGCTGATTTCGTTTCATCTTGTGTCCGTTTTTTCTATAGGCAATTCCCGTGCCACTCCCGACTGCGAATATCTCATCCATAAGTCCGATGCAGTTATTCATATCTGTTGACCTTAGCTCTGACCGCTCGGCGACACTTTTGTTCAATTTTTAAACACGAAAGTTTTGCGCGTTGTAGAGTCCGCTGTCTCAGCGGATTTCCGGGCATGCGGCCGACCTGGATGCGCTGAGGACAGCGCACGGATTGTCTATGGAGCCTTTTCGCGCAGACGCGGCTTCATCAGGCACTTCCCTTTTTACCAGTCAAACTCACAACCAGCAGATAAAGACAAGTGACGGCGACACAGGCGATCACGATGGTGTGAAAATTACCGCTGTCCTTCACTGCTTTAATCAAAGCCGTCGCATCCTTTGACTCAATCATTGGTCGCGTCAGCACTTTCTGGCCGAACCAGGCGAGTACGGAGCACCAAGTCGCCGATCCAGCCAACGTCATGATGCTGAATGTTGCAAAGTTCATCCGTATGATTCCGGCTGGGATAGAAATCAGATGGCGAATAACTGGGAGCAGTCGCGCAAAGAAAATGCCGCCCGCTTCGTAGCGGCGGAGCCATCTTTCAGCCCGCTCAAGTTTTCGCTCGCTGACAAGAAAATAGCGTCCCCACTGGGCGATGAAGATACGTCCAAGCCACAATGCAACCCAATACGTTATTGCCGCGCCAAGCCAGGAGCCGAAGGTGCCCGCAGCGATAACACCGTACATGTTCAGTTTTCCTTCTGTAGCAAGGAACGCCGCTGGCGGAATGACGATTTCGCTGGGCACTGGGAAGATCGAACTCTCCATAGCCATTAGCAGAATGATTCCGAAGTAGCCCCATTGCTCAACCAACTGAAACCAGACTTGAATAAGATGATGCATGTTGTCATTCCGAGCGAAGTCGAGGAATCTCTCGATATCTGGCCGGAATAAGTTTCGCCCTAGTTCAGTCCAAAAACTAAAATCCGCAATCCAAAATTCCAAAATGTCGATCTACCGGCGCGTTCTCGGCTACTACCGGCCATTTCTGTGGCAAACGATTTTCGGATTGTGCCTGGCGCTTATTGGCATAGGCCTGAACCTGCTTAAGCCGTGGCCATTCAAGATCATCGTTGACGATTTTCTGCGCGCAGGGCCAACGATACGGCCCGACTGGCGCATGTGGCTTCTCTTGCTGTGTCTGGCGCTGATCGGTATCCAGTTTCTCTGGGGAATCATCAATTGGAGCACAAATTATCTGTTCGTAAAAATTGGACTACAAGCGCTACTCAAGTTGCGCACCGACTTGTACTCGTATCTGCAGTCGCTCTCGCTGAAATACCACGACGCGCGGCGCTCGAGCGATTCCAGTTTCCGCGTGGCGTACGATTCGCAGTCGATTCAGACAATCTACAATAAGGGATTCACCAACATCTTCGGGGCGGTCATCACGTTGATCGGAACTTTCGTCATCATGCTGCGACTGGACTGGCAGCTTACGCTCGTCTCGCTTGGGATTGTTCCATTGGTTGTGGGCGCCATCTATCTTTTTGCCCATCGGATTCGCCGCCAATCGACCTCCATTCAAGAACAGGAGAGCGCCGTTCTCGCTCAAGCGCAGGAAGGCCTGAGCTCGATCCGCATGGTGCACGCGTTCGGGCGCGAGGATTTTGAAGTGCGGCAATTTCAGCAGCAAGCCCGCCAGAGTTTGCAAGCCAACCTGCGGCTGACTCTGACCAACGTGAACAGCGCACTCGTAATCAGCACGCTGATGGTGGTCGGCACGGCAGTCATGTATTACATCGGCACCCTCCATGTTCTGGCAGGTACGCTCACACTGGGCTCGCTTTTGATTTTCAGCGCGTATCTGCTGATGCTTTACCAACCGCTGGAGTCCCTCACCTATACCGCATGGGCAATGGAAGGCGCCACTGCCGGCGCGAAGCGCTGCTTCGAAGTTTTGGACCGGCAGGACGACGTGGTTGATTCACCCAAAGCGATCGCCATTTCATCGGCTAAAGGCGCAATCGCATTTCAAGCCGTAAGCTTTGGCTACGCCGCCGAGCGATATGTATTGCGTGATATCGATCTGCGCATCGAACCGAATCAAATCGTTGGACTGGCGGGCGGCACTGGAGCCGGCAAGAGCACACTGCTCAGTCTCGTGCCACGTTTTTATGATCCGACAGCGGGTTCGATCGCACTTGATGGCCGCGAAATTCGCCAGATCACTAAGAAAACTTTGCGGGCACAGATCGCGATCGTGCTGCAAGACACGTTGCTGTTCTCGACTACGGTTCGCGAAAATATCGCCTATGGCCAACCGGATGCGACGGAAGAAGAAATCATTGAAGCGGCACGCCGCGCGCAGGCCGACGAGTTCATCCGGGAGATGCCTCAGGGGTACGACAGCCTTGTCGGCGAGAGGGGCGGACATCTGAGCGTTGGTCAACGGCAGCGCATAGGAATCGCGCGGGCATTTCTGAAAAATGCGCCCATCCTGTTGCTTGACGAACCGACTTCTGCGCTCGATCCGGCCACCGAATCTGCGATTATGGAGACAATCAAAGAATTAATGCGGGGCCGGACAACTTTGATTGCAACCCATCGGCTGGCCACCATTCACAACCTGCATCAAATCATCGTGCTCGACCACGGACGGGTCATAGAACAAGGCCGCGGCCCGGACCTGATCGCGCGCGGAGGTGTTTACGCGAAACTTTATAGCTCGGGACATTTTCCTTCATGAGCAACGTTAGAGAAGACCGACACGTCGAAAGCGATTGGTGGCAGGAGCCGATCCCGGCAAATGTCGAGTTTGGGGAGGGATTTTATTGCGAGACCGCGCAAATCTTCCGGAAGCTTCGCAGCAAAAAACCGCACGCGGTAATTATCGGCAAACACGTTTCATGTTACGCGGGTTGTTCGTTTGCGATCGGCGAGGATGGCCATTGCACAATCGGCGATTTCACGCTGCTCAATGGTGCGCTCATCATGGCGGAGGAAAAGATCGAGATCGGATCGTATTGTCTCGTTTCATGGAACGTCGGTATCGCCGACTCCGATTTTCATCCGCTCGAGCCGGCGCAACGCCTGATCGATGCGCAAGCGCTGGCGCCGTATTTCAGAAACCGACCAGCCCGCCCCAGACTGAAGACCGCTCCGGTCAAAATTGCGGACAACGTCTGGATCGGTATGAATGCGGTGATCTTGAAAGGCGTCACCATCGGCGAGAACTCAGTTGTAGCCGCGGGCTCAGTGGTAACCAAGAGCGTCGAACCAAATACCGTCGTCGCCGGAAATCCCGCGGTCATAGTGAAGAAGTTCTAGCACCACGAAGACCACGGAGGACACGAAGATGGAATTTGATGAGTTATCGCGCAGTGTAATTGGATGCGCGATCGAAGTGCACCGCAACCTCGGACCGGGTTTACTCGAATCAACGTACCGTCAGTGCTTGGCGTGCGAGCTATCGCATGCCGGGATCCTATTTCAGATGGAGCTGCCGCTGCCTGTGCGTTACAAAAATATCCTCCTCGATTGCGGCTATCGCATCGACTTGCTAGTGCGTGGTGAACTGATCGTGGAGATCAAAAGCGTTGAGGCGCTTCTTCCAATCCACCAGGCGCAAATCCTTACATACATGCGACTCGCTAACGTTCCCATTCGGTTGCTTGTCAATTTCAATGTCACAAGGCTGCAGACCGGCATCAAGCGGTTCGTCTTGTAATTCTTCGTGCTCTTCGTGTCCTTCGTGGTTTCAAAATGAAACGCAAGCGTATCGTCGTCATGGGTTTTATGGGCTCGATGCCCATCGCGGGTGTGATTTGGCAACACATTCATTACATCGTGGGCCTGCAACGTCTTGGGCACGACGTTTTCTTCATCGAGGATTCAGCGCGCCTGCCGTACAATCCGGAAACGTTCGAAGTCACCGACGAATTCGATTACGCAGCAAAAGTTCTCGCCCGCCTGGCGCGCGACTTTGACTTCAAAAATCGCTGGGCTTATTGCGCGCGTTATTTGCCGGGCAATCCAACTGCAGGTCTGCCGCTGAAAAAAATTCGTCAACTCTATCGCGAGGCCGACGCGATCCTGAACGTTTGCGGGACACAGGAATTCAATGACGATTTACTGGTTTCCGATCGCATCCTTTACGTCGAGAGCGACCCTGGCGTCGAGCAAATCAAGATCGACAAGGGCGTAAAATCGACCGTCGAATATCTGCGACGGCATCGCGCGCTTTTCACATTTGGCGAAAATGTCGGGACGAAAAGTTTTCCGGTTCCGATGCACGGATTCAAATGGTTCCCTACGCGGCAACCGGTGGTGACCGATTTGTGGAGAACAAAGCGATCTCCTTCTGACGCTGCAGTTTTTACTTCAGTAGCCAACTGGTCCACGAGTGGGTTGAAAGATATTTGGTGGCGCGGACGGAAATACCTTTGGAGCAAGTCACGCGAATTTCTTCGGTTCATCTCCGCGCCAAAAAAATCAGGCGAAACATTTGAGCTGGCGACGAACATCGAGCACACCGCGACGCGCAGAAAATTTGAACGAAATGGCTGGCGCCTCCGTTGCCCGCTGCAAATGAGCGTCGATTACTGGGTTTACCGCGATTACATCCAGCGTTCCAAAGGCGAGTTGACCGTCGCCAAGGACCAGTACGTCCGGCTCAACACCGGCTGGTTCAGCGACCGGAGCGCCTGTTATCTGGCGGCAGGACGGCCAGTCATCATTCAGGAAACTGGCTTCACCAAAATTTATGGCGGGAAAGCAGGCCTCTTGTCCTTTCGATCATTGGATGAAATCGCCGAGGCCGTGAAAAGAATCAACGCCGATTACCCGAAACATTCCCGAGCTGCCTACGACGTTGCCCGCGAATTCTTCGAAGCGAAAAAGGTGCTTAAATCAATTCTCGATCGCGCGGACATTTGACTCCCGACCAGGCGCAATTCTTCATTTTTCTTGATTTAAATTGCGTCGCCGAGGAACCAAATGGCGGCGGGGCTCCGAATCTCATGCAAAACCGCCTTGGAGCGATGGCTGATCGTAAATCCACTGATTCCGCATTGCGCGACACAGCCGAACAGTTCCACATTCTTGTGGATAGCGTCGAAGAATACGCGCTCTACATGCTCGATCCGAGCGGCAACGTGGTGACCTGGAATAGAGGCGCAGAGAAAATCAAAGGATACACGGCGGCCGAAATCGTCGGCAAGAACTTTGCCTGCTTCTATACGGCAGAGGACGTTGCGGCGGACAAGCCCCAGCGGAATTTGCGCGAGGCTGCGCGCCGCGGACGCATTCGTGACCAGGGGCTGCGCATCCGCAAGGATGGATCTACTTTTGAAGCCGAAGTGGTGTTAACGGCGCTGCGGGACGCCGACGGCAACATTCGCGGATATTCCAAAGTCACGCGCGATATTACTGATCAGATTCGCAGCCGAGAACTTGAAGCAGAAAAAATGGCGGCCCAGAAGGCAAGCAAGGCCAAGGATGACTTTCTCGCGGCGCTTAGCCACGAGCTGCGCACGCCGCTGACACCTGCCCTGGCGGCAGCGACTTATCTGGAGGACAACGCGGCAAAACTTCCGCCTGAGTTCGCCGAAGACGTACAATTAATAAAACGTAACGTGAAATTGCAGGCACGACTGATTGACGATCTTCTCGATCTTACCCGGATCACCCGGGGGAAGCTTCACCTCGATCTGGAAAGTTGCGACGCGCACCTCGTCATTCGCAACGCAATTGAAACCGCGAGTTCCGCTATCGCGGCGAAGAAGTTGACGCTATCGACCAGATTGCACGCGAAAGAACACTACATTTTGGCTGAGTGCATCCGGCTTCAGCAGGTCTTTTGGAACTTGATCAACAATGCCGTAAAATTCAGCCCGCCAGGCGGACAGATCGCCATCTCCACTTCGAACGACGAGCGTGGCCGATTCCGTTTCGAAATTACAGATAACGGCATTGGAATTGAACCGAAACGGCTGGCTTCGCTGTTCGTGCCGTTTGAGCAGGCTGACGCTTCCGTGAGCCGACAGTTTGGCGGACTTGGCCTGGGCCTCGCGATTTCAAAGCATCTGGTTAATCTTCACCATGGCACAATCGAGGCGGAAAGCCGTGGCCGAAGTTTCGGTGCCACTTTCAAGGTAACGCTTAACACGCTGCCAGAGGGAGCCAGACAAATAGAGCTGGAGTCCAGGGCTCCCCGGCGTCCGCGAAAGCCTTTACGCATCTTGCTTGTAGAAGACCACCAGGACACACGACACACATTGTCGCGCCTGCTCACACATTTCGGGCACGACGTTTTAGTTGCGAGCAGCAAACAAAGCGCACTGGAACTACTGGGTGCGGGAGAAATCGACGTCCTCTTGTGCGACGTCGGCCTCCCCGATGGAAGCGGTTATGAAGTGGTCTCGCAAGCCAGGCGAAAACAGCCGATCAAGGCCATCGCAATCACCGGTTTCGGCACGGAAGAAGACTTCCGCCACTCGAAAGAAGCGGGATTCGATTCTCACCTCGTTAAACCAGTGGACCTTCACGAGCTGCAAACTGTTCTGGACCAGGTCGCCTGAGCCAGGTGCCGTTTGTCTCAAACGCAGTCCCGGGCTTTCAGCGCAAATTTTCGGCCTCGCAATTCCTTAGCAGTGATGCGAAATTGCGGCCACGTCAGTTTTGAACGCGCGATGCATGCCGCGTGTCATTCTGTGCGACAAAGCCGATTGCAAATTCAAATCCGAATCTTGATTTTCGATTACGCTGGTTAAGTTTTCAGCCTTTGCGCCCATGAAGCGTCTTGTTGTTATTGTTTACGTTGGCTTTTTGCTTGCGCCGTTTTTGCACGCGCAGGACAGCACCCCCGCGCCGCCTCCTGTTGAACCACAGATTCCGGGGCAGCAGCCGGGGCCATCGAGGTCGAGCCCGCCTGGGCAAGCGGTCGTTCCCGTTCCGGTTCCAGTTGCGCCGCCAAAACCAAACGGGCCCGTTCAGAAAAGTCTTGTTCGAATCACAGCCACAGCGGTAGAGCCTGATTACAGGGCGCCGTGGAACGCAGGTGGGCTTCAGCGCGGCGTCGGCGCCGGGTTCGTGATAAGTGGCAACCGCATTCTGACGAACGCGCATGTGGTGGCCAACAGCCGGTACCTCACCGTGGAGCGCGATGGCGACCCCAACAAATATCCGGCGACGGTGCAATTCATCGCGAACGATTGCGACCTGGCGGTCATCACCGTGCCGGCTCCGGATTTTGTCAAAAACATGATCCCGCTAAAATTTGGCGGGATTCCCGCGCTGGAATCCACGGTCTCGGCCTATGGTTATCCAATTGGCGGGGAACGGATGTCGGTCACAACCGGGATCGTGTCGCGGGTCGATTTCCAGCTCTACTCGCATTCGTCGATTGACCAGCATCTGGCGATCCAGATCAGCGCGCAGATCAACCCGGGCAACAGCGGTGGCCCGGTGATGCAGGACGCCAAAGTGGTTGGAGTGGCCTTCCAGGGTTATAGCGGCGATGTCGCCCAAGGCGTGGCCTACATGATTCCGACACCGGTGATCAAGCGGTTTTTGCAAGACATCAGCAATGGGCACTACGACGAGTATCCCGATCTCGCCATCACCTATGCGAAATTACAAAATCCCGCTCAAAGAAGATTTCTCGGATTAAAAGATGACGATCGCGGCGTGCTCGTGAGCTCTGTGGTCGCGGCCGGGCCATCAGACGGCGTTTTGCGACAGGGAGACGTCCTTCTGGCGATCGACGGGCATCCGATCGCCAGCGATGCGAACGTCGAAGTGGAAGGCGAGCGCGCACAGTTCGAGGAAGTCGTCGAAAGGAAATTCAAGGGGGACTCGGTCAAGTTCGATATTTTGCGGGACAAGCAGCCGATGACGGTGACAATCAAACTATACAAACCGTGGCCGTACTCGGTTCAAGGTCATAGCTACGACGTACGACCGCGCTATGTCCTTTACGGCGGTTTACTTTTTCAACCCTTAAACCTGGACACGCTGGAAGCATATCGCTTATCCGACCTTCGGCTTCGACATTTCTTTGAATATTTCATTCTGGACCAAATTTATTTGCAGCATCCCGATGTCATTGTGCTGAGCAATATTCTGCCGGATCCGATCAACACTTATCTGGCCCCGTATCGTGGCGGGATTGTAGATGAAGTGAACGGTAAGAAAATTCGGACTCTCGGCGAATTGGCGGACGCTTTTGCACAAGCCCCGGAGCGCTTGGTCATTCGCATGATTGGTGACGGCCCTCCGCTGGTGCTCGATCGCAATAAGGTGGAAGCTGCGCGCGAACGAATCAAGACGCGCTACAACGTAGCAAAAGAACAAAATCTTCAGGAACGGCCGGAATCAGGCGCGGAGAGGCAGGCGAACAAAACCTAAAATGCTAAGACACTCTCTCATTGCTTTCAGCATCGTTCTTGTCGCAGCTAGTGGAACGCTGGCGAAAAAGGAAACTGCTATTCCGCCTGCAGCGGCCAAGCAAAAACAGCTGGCGCTGGTTCGCGTCAATGTGACCGGCCAGTCTTATGATTATTTTCGGCCGTGGCAAAAGAAAGCGCCGTTTTCCAAACGAGCGCTTGGAGCGGTTCTTTCCAAAGGCCGTGTGCTTGTCACTGCCGATCTTGTTGGTAACCAAAATTATGTTGAGCTCGAGCGCGCCGAATCCGGCGAGAAAACGGCCGCCAACGTGCAGGTGATTGATTACGAGGCGAACCTGGCACTCCTCGAACCAACGGAGAAAGCATTCCTCGACGGAATTACGCCGCTCGAAATCACCCCTGATACGGTGGTCGGCGACCGGCTCGCCGCGTGGCAATTGGAACCGACCGGGGCCTTGATCGCGACAGAAGGTTTGGTGACAACAGTGCAAATGATGCCTTACCCGATCGAGGTTGGGCAATTCCTCACGTACCGCGTCAGCATCCCGATGCAGTATCGGGAGAACAGTTACACGGTTCCTCTGGTCAAGAATAACAAGCTTGCCGGATTGTTATTGCGTTACGATTCGCGCTCACAACTGCTGGACGCTATCCCGGCGCCCATCATCACACATTTTCTGAAAGAGGCCGAAAGCCAGAACTATCGTGGTTTTCCATCGGCCGGCTTCTCATTTTTCCCGACACGCGATCCGGAACTGCGTCAGTTCGCCGCTGAAAAGGGCAAAGGCGGCGGCGTTTACGTGACCAATGTGGAGCCGGGCACGCCGGCAATGAAAGCCGGACTCCAGGTTGGCGACATCGTGACGGGCGTCGGGAACAACGAAATCGATCAAAATGGCAACTATGTGGATCGGCTCTACGGCAAGATCGAGTTTACCAACTTGCTGACAGCGCATGCGTACGCCGGCGACGTTGTTCCTTTCCGCATTGAACGCAACGGGAAGCCGATGCAGCTAAATGTGACCCTCGAGCATCGCGACGCGAAGGACTATGTGAGTCCGCCATATAATCTGGATCAACCGCCCCGATATTTTGTTCTGGGCGGCCTGATCTTTCAGGAGCTATCCCGTCAATATCTCAAGGAATGGGGACCGAACTGGCAACGAGAAGCGCCCCAGCGTTTGGTTTACATGGATCATTTCCAATCCGAGCTTTTCCCACAGCGAACTCGGCGCGTAGTGATTCTGAGCCAGGTGCTCCCTGCCAACAGCACCATCGGCTACGATGACCTCGCGTATCTGACGGTGAAAAAGGTCAACGGCAAAGAAATCACATCATTGGATCAACTTGCGGAAGCGGTAAAACAACCAGTCGAAGGCGGCTTCATCAAAATCGAGACCGAAGAAGACCCAAAACAAATCGAGCTCGACGCAGCGCAAGTCGCCGCCGAAGCGCCCGCGCTCCAGGAAAACTACGGCATCTCTTCACTGCAAAGATTGCAGTAACTTGGCGACAAGCGCGCACTACCGTGGTTTGAGTGCGATTGTCACGCAGACCGTGCCTAACGAGAAGGAACTCAGCCACCGGAGTCGAGGCTCGCTTGCGGAGTGAATGTTCTAGTCATCCAAGGTTAATTTACGCGCGCCGGCTTAGCAGTGGCTCGAGCGCTTTGTTAGGCCCCGAGCGTTGCAAGTCACGGCTCTTTAGCACCTGTCTTTGGCGGGCGTGCCGTCCCGCTCCGAGGAACTACCTTGATTACCGTATCGCTTGGGAGCAAGATGAGCGACTCATATCCAATCTCGACGGGAAGCAACTTGTCATCTGCAGTCAGGTTTCCGGAAAAATGCTCCAGGACCAGGTTTCCATCCGAATCGTCCTTGTATTTGATAAACCTAAATCTCGGATAAAGCCTGTTAGGTCGAGGCCTTTCTCGACTCTCCTCATATGTGTAAAATTCATAGTCTTTCTCTGAAACATGCTTGATCAGCTTCCAAACCACAGCTCCTTGGCTTTCGTCGTGCTGCTCGGTAGGCATGAAAGGTAGCTCTGCGATAGTGAAATAGCGATCTAGCTCGGCAGCTTTGGATTGACTCACTTCCGTCCCGGTTTTTCCCCAATCATTGGATTCCAGCCATGGTCTGTCTTTCGGTTCGGCGAACGACGATCCGTTCGCCATTCTAATCTGCTTGACGTCTGGGTATCGATCGTACCGATAACGAAGATATTTATCTTTCTCAATTTCTAGCTCGACGTGGGCGATTAAGTGGTTCTGAGCCATCAATTCTTTGGTGTAGTGAATGTCCTTCGGGGCCAATTGGGGATTTTGCCCGGTAATCACCATTGGGAAAAAGAGCACACCACCAAGCATCCAGTATTTCCACATCAGATTGGATGCGCACCCTTTCATCGGCCTAACGAGAACAAGATCAGCCACCGCTGACGGCGGCAAGACTGACTTGAAATGCGTGTGTGTTAGCCATGTAAAACCGAGGCTGTACGCGGTGAAGCGGTTGGCTGCATCGGCTGGTTAGGTCTGACGCTTGCCCGCCAAAATCTCAAGAATGATTTTGCTATCATTGGGAACGCGGACGCCATGATAGAGGAACGAACGCGGAATGAGATTACACAACAGGTCTAGGGACTGCGACAGGATAATGAAGAATAGCCCCACGCGGATGAAAGTGTAATGCCATAGTAACGCGCAACCGAAGATGACCAAAATGTCCATCAAGGGGCCTCCAATCGTGATAATGAACATCTTGAGATCGTCCGTCGGAAGTGTGCTGAAAAAGGTCGCTCCACCGAACGGTAACGGCCAGCACTCAACCGCGCAGCCAAAGGCTCGAAAAGCAAAAAGGGGATTATCGTCATCGGGATAGCCGACAATGAAGTGACTCGGGGTCAACCCGACGAGTTTGGCCGCAAGGGTGTGACCGAGCTCGTGGATAAAAATCGCGACGAATGGCCACGCAATGATGCCGACCAAGGCAGCGAAAATCGTTATCGCTGGAATGAGAAGCGAGTCGTCACGCACGAGACCTAACGAGAATAAGATCAGCGACGGCTACCGGGAGCGAGCGCAAATCGAAGTGGAGGTGTTTTAATCATGGGAAAACGTGGTCGCGCAGCGGGTAGCCGTTCGCTGCGTCGCATGGTTAGATGGTTCGAGTTGCCTGAGGGTGAGGATCGCGCGGGCGTAATGACGTAACGGACAGAACCTCCACGCTCTGATCTGATGGAAAAACACGATAGCGAATCTCGACGCCATAAAACCGGAAGCTGTGTTCGGAAGGTGGTGCTGATGCGGCAGGCCACTCACGCGGATGTGCCTGCAACGCGTGAGCAAATGTTTCGAGCACAGACTGCTTCCACGCCTGCAAGCCCGGGGCTTCTCCGAAGATAAGTTCGAGCTGTCGCTCGAGGGCCTGCGGATCGCGAAACCGCCACAAATCGTCAGGTTGGGGTTCCTCGGTGCTCACCATCTAACGAGAATTAGACGAAAGTTCGTAATAAAAGGCGAACATTTCTTCGTCTAATTCGATTATCACAATTGTTCATCCGTCGCGTTGGTTGTCGTGCGCGGCTTTGACAAGAAGCGTTCGACTTCGTCGTTGTAGGTTTCGAATGGGTTGCCCATGACGAGAAAATCGCGGCTGTCGCACGCGATCGAATCCCAGTTGATCACATACGGGATCCCGCTGGC
>Ga0209474_10002006_pt1 | contig 19145 bp, 17 predicted proteins | sample GraSoiAngelo_145_FD_185902 | JGI IMG/M metagenome (GOLD analysis project Ga0209474, IMG submission 185902) | Grasslands soil microbial communities from the Angelo Coastal Reserve, California, USA - 14_1009_05_20cm (SPAdes) (version 2) | ecosystem: Environmental > Terrestrial > Soil > Grasslands... | reverse complement strand
CGCCCAGGGCAACACGATCGCATGGTCGTCATCGGGCAGCCAGGGGTTCAAGGGCTCGCGCAAATCGACACCGTACGCGGCGCAGGTGGCGGCCGAGGATGCCGGGCGCAAGGCCATGGAGCATGGCATGCGCACCCTCGACATCGAGGTCAAGGGTCCGGGTTCGGGCCGGGAGTCGGCCTTGCGTGCGTTGCAGGCGGTCGGGTTCGCGATCACCTCGATCCGCGACGTGACGCCGATCCCGCATAACGGCTGCCGCCCGCCCAAGCGCCGCCGCGTCTGACGCGGCAACCGCCAGCCGGCGAGATCGGGCTGGCATCGAGCGTGTATAGATAATTTCGGCGGCCAAGCCGCCGGCGATATGTCGCGGACGCACTCCGCTTTACCGACCGAGGTCCTCGTGCTGCAAAAGAATTGGCAAACTCTGATCAAGCCCAAGGCGTTGTCCGTCGAGCCCGGCGACGATGCCACCCGCGTCGCCACTGTCGTGGCCGAGCCGCTCGAACGCGGTTTCGGCCTGACCCTCGGCAACGCGCTGCGCCGCGTGCTGCTATCCTCGTTGCAGGGTGCGGCCATCACCTCGATGCAGATCGAGGGCGTGCTGCACGAATTCTCGTCGCTTCCCGGCGTGCTCGAGGACGTCACCGATATCGTCCTCAACGTCAAGAGCATCGGGCTGCGCATGCACGGCGAAGGCCCCAAGCGCATCCGCTTGCGTGGCTCGGGTCCTGGCGAAGTCCGGGCCGGGGCGATCGAGACCGGGCACGACATCGAGATCCTCAATCCGGATCTGGTGATCTGCACTTTGGACAGCGGCGCCCGCATCTCGATGGAGATGACCGTCGAGCACGGCAAAGGCTATCTGCCGGGCACCCAGAACCGGCCGGAGGACGCGCCGATCGGCCTGATCCCGGTCGATGCGCTGTTCAGCCCGGTGCGCAAGGTGTCCTACCGGGTCGAGAATACCCGCGTCGGCCAGGTCACCGACTATGACAGCCTGTCGATGCGGGTCGAGACCAACGGCGCGATCACGCCGGAGGATTCGGTGGCGCTTGCCGCCCGCATCCTGCAAGACCAGCTGCAGCTCTTTATCAACTTCGAGGAGCCGCGCCATGCGGTCGAGAAGGAGATCGCCGGCGAGCCGCTGATCAACAAGAACCTGCTGCGCAAGGTCGACGAGCTTGAACTGTCGGTGCGCTCTGCCAACTGCCTGAAGAACGACAACATCGTCTATATCGGCGATCTCGTTCAGAAGACCGAGGCGGAGATGCTGCGGACCCCCAATTTCGGTCGCAAATCCTTGAACGAAATCAAGGAAGTGCTCGCGAATATGGGATTGCATCTGGGCATGGAGATCGCGAACTGGCCGCCCGAGAACATCGAGGAGCTGGCCAAGCGCATCGACGAGCCGTATTGAGGCGCGGCAAACGGCCGGTCAGGGAGCGGGAGACACAACAATATGCGCCACCGAAAGAGCGGCCGCGGCTTCAGCCGCACTTCCTCTCACCGCCAAGCGATGTTCGAGAACATGGCCGCGTCGCTGTTGAAGCATGAGCAGATCCGCACGACGCTGCCCAAGGCAAAGGATCTGCGGCCGATTGTCGAGCGGCTGATCACGCTCGGCAAGCGCGGCGGCCTGCATGCGCGGCGCCAGGCGATCGCCACGCTGGGCGACCGCGCCCTGGCCGACAAGCTGCTGACCACCCTGGCCGAGCGGTATGCGGCGCGCGCCGGCGGTTACACTCGGATCGTCAAGGCCGGTTTCCGTTATGGCGACGACGCGCCGATGGCGGTCATCGAGCTGGTCGACCGCGACCCCGACGCCAAGGGCCAGGACTCCGGCCCGGTCGAAACCGAGACCGAAGAAGCGGAAGCCGCCGCGTAGGTTTTCGGACCGCAGGCGTCTCGCGCGTAATACAGCGGGTAATCAGAACCGGGCGTCCCGCCGCCGCGCGTCCCTGACCGCGAAGATTTCGACGTCATCTCCGCGTCGGCGGTACGAGACAATGTAGTTGCCGACGACAAGTCGGCGCGTTCCGGGGCGAGCGCCCGGGGCACCCGAATCGGGAAATTGCACCAGGCGCTGTTCGGCGCGATTCAGCGATTGCCGAAGCCGCTCCGCTGCCGATCGGCTATGCTCGGCGAGAAAGGCCTCGATTTCTTCGGCTTCCGCAGCAGCGCGTCGGGAATAGACGACGCCGGTTGTCATTTCTCGTGTGCGCGGGCCTGCTCAAGATTTGGCGATAATCTCCCGAAGCCGCCGATGCAACTTCTCGGATGAGACAACCTCTCCACGATCGAGCTCGGCTAGGCTCTCCGTGTCCTCCTCGATCTCGCGGCCCTCGCCTTTATCGAGATATTGCCTTAGCGCGCGCAGCATGACCCAGGAGCGCGGCCGCTCCAGCGCGGCGGCAATCCGGTCGAAGGCTTCGACCAGATTGGTCGGCACGCGAAGCGAGACATGGCTCGTCATCGGCTGGTCGTCGGGCACGCTCGCCTCCTGTGTGACACTGCGGCACAGCGTAACACATTCTGTGGGGCGGCTTACAGTGTCGGCTTCGCGCCAAACTCCATGCTGCAGTCATCTTCGGCATCGCTGACCGCGACATCGGAGACGCGGGCGCCGAACGGGCCCTCGCGGCAGGCCTCGATCATCCGGGCGACCGCGTCATCCTCGCCGATCACCAACGCCTCGACGCTGCCATCCGTGCGGTTGCGCACCCAGCCGCGCAGGTTGAGCCGGCTCGCCGCTTGCAAGGCCCAGGCGCGATAACCGACGCCCTGCACCCGTCCGGTAATGCGCATCCGCGCTCTCCGCATCGGACGCCGCCTCACTCGAATTCGAGGATCACCTGATCGACCGCCAGGCTGTCGCCTGGTTTGGCGCGTAATCGGGCGACCTTGCCGTCGCGCTCGGCCCGCAGCACGTTCTCCATCTTCATCGCCTCGACAACCACCAGCGGCTCGCCGGCTTTGACCTCTTGGCCTTCGGCGACGACCACCGCCGCCAATAAGCCGGGCATTGGCGATTGCACCAGGCGCGACGTATCGGCGGCGGCCTTCTCCGGCATCAGCGCCGCCAGTTCGGCGGCGCGCGGCGGCAGCACCTGGGCGCGGCGGACGACCCCGCGATGCACCAACCGGAAAGCGCGCCCCGCCAGCCGTTCGATCTGCACCGTCAGGATCGCATCACCGAGCCGCAAATGAAGCAAAGGCAGGCCTGGTCGCCAATCGGTCGCCGCGACGCAGGTCTTATCACTGCTCTCGATCCGGTAAGCCGAGCCTTCCGGTCGAACCGAGATCGCACAGGCCTGGCGGTTTAGCCGAACCACCAGATCCGACGAGACGAGGGCATCGTGATCAGCGATCGTGCTGGCGAGTTCATTGTCGCGCAGTTTGAGCTCAGCCAACACAGCTGCGATCAGGATGGCCCGATCGGCCGCGACCGGCTCGGCCGGCGGTATGAATCCAGCGGGAAAGATCTCGGCGATGAAATCGGTCGACAGCGCACCGGCTCGGAACCGCTCGCTGGCGGCGATCGCGCCAAGGAACGCGACATTGTGCCGAACGCCGGAGATGTAGAAGCCGTCGAGTGCGTCCTGCAGCTGCCCAATCGCCGCCTCGCGGTCGGCGCCATAAACGATCAGCTTGGCGATCATCGGATCGTAATAGAGGCTGATCTCGGCGCCTTCGAAGACGCCGCTGTCGATCCGCACGCTTTCACCTTCGGGAGGGCGGTAGCGGACCAGCCGTCCGATTGACGGCAGGAAGTTGCGGGTCGGGTCCTCGGCATAGACCCGCGTCTCGATCGCCCAACCCTGCTGCCGCACATCGTCTTGCCGAAACGGCAGCTTCTCGCCGGCGGCGATGCGGATCATCAGCTCGACCAGGTCGAGCCCGGTGACCAACTCGGTGACCGGGTGCTCGACCTGCAGACGCGTATTCATTTCGAGGAAATAGAAATTGCGCTGGCGGTCGACGAGGAACTCGATCGTGCCGGCCGAGCGATACCCGACGGCGCGTGCCAGCGCCACGGCTTGCGCCCCCATCGCGGCGCGTGTCTCGGCATCGAGGAACGGGCTCGGTGCCTCCTCGATGACCTTCTGGTGGCGGCGTTGGATCGAGCATTCGCGTTCGCCGAGATGCACGATATTGCCGTGCGCGTCGCCCATGACCTGGATCTCGATGTGGCGCGGCTGCTCGATGTATTTTTCGATAAAGACCCGCTCGTCGCCAAAGCTGGATTTCGCCTCGTGCTGCGCGCCGCTGAACCCGTCACGCAATTCGGCATCGTTATGCGCGATGCGCATGCCCTTGCCGCCGCCGCCGGCCGAGGCCTTGATCATAACGGGATAGCCGATCTCGCGGGCGATCGGGATTGCGTGCTCGGCACCCGGAATGACGTCGAGATGCCCCGGCACGGTGGAGACCCCGGCGGCCTGCGCCAGCCGCTTCGACTCGATCTTGTCCCCCATCGCGGCGATCGCCTCGGGCGGCGGGCCGATGAACACGATACCGGCCTTGGCGAGGGCGGTTGCGAATTCGGCCCGCTCCGACAAAAAGCCATAGCCGGGATGGACGGCCTCTGCCCCGGTGCTGCCGCAAGCCTCGACGATCCGGTCAATCCGCAGATAGCTGTCGGCCGAGGGCGGCGGCCCGATCAGCACCGCCTCGTCGGCTTCGCGCACATGCAGCGCTTCGGCATCTGCCTCGGAATAGACCGCGACCGTCGCGATCCCCATCTGCCGCGCCGTGCGGATGATGCGGCAGGCGATCTCGCCGCGATTGGCGATCAGGATCTTGCGGAACATGCCCGGCCTTACCGAGCGGAGCGCAATTATTTAGTCCGCATTCCCGGCGAAAGCCGGGATCCATCTCGGCGACCGCGGAGCCGCTGACGAATGGGTCCGGGCTTGCGCCGGGAATGCGGTTAAGGGTGGCCCGACCGAAGCGGGCGCGCAAAGCGTCGAGGAGTGCATCGGGCGGTGAGTGGCGGGCATCACAGCGGGATATTGTCGTGCTTCTTCCACGGGTTCTGCAGCTGCTTGCCGCGCAGCATCGCCAGCGCGCGGCACAGGCGCCGGCGCGTTGTCGCGGGCTGGATTACGTCGTCGATAAAGCCGCGGCTCGCCGCGACAAACGGGTTGGCGAATTTCTCGCGGTATTCTTGCGCGCGCGCCTCGATCGCGGCGGCGTCGGTGAGATCGGCGCGGAAGATGATCTCGACCGCGCCTTTCGGTCCCATCACCGCGATCTCGGCCGAGGGCCAGGCGAAATTGACGTCGCCCCGCAGATGTTTCGAGCTCATGACGTCATAAGCGCCGCCATAGGCCTTACGGGTGATCAGCGTCACCTTCGGCACGGTCGCCTCGGCAAAGGCGAACAGCAATTTCGCGCCATGCTTGATGATCGCACCGTATTCCTGCGCCGTGCCCGGCAGAAATCCCGGCACATCGACAAACGTCACGATCGGGATGTTGAAGCAGTCGCAAAACCGCACGAACCGGGCGCCCTTCCTTGCGCTGTCGATATCGAGACAGCCGGCCAGCACCATCGGTTGGTTGGCGACGATGCCGATCGTCCCGCCTTCCATGCGGGCAAAGCCGATCAGGATGTTGGCTGCATAGTTCGGCTGGATCTCGAAAAAATCGCCATCATCGACGATCTTCGCGATCAGCTCCTTCATGTCGTAAGGCTTGTTCGGATTGCCAGGCACCAGCGTGTCGAGCGACGGTTCTTCGCGGTCACGCGGGTCCGCCAACTGCCGCACCGGCGCCGGCGCGCGGTTCGAGCTCGGCAGAAAATCGATGAAGCGGCGCAATTCGAGGAGCGCCTCGACGTCGTTCTCGAAGGCGAGATCGGCGACCCCCGAGCGCGTCGTATGGGTGATCGCGCCGCCCAGTTCCTCCTGCGTGACGGTCTCGTGGGTGACCGTCTTCACGACGTCCGGCCCGGTCACGAACATGTAGGAGCTGTCCTTCACCATGAAGATGAAGTCGGTCATTGCCGGCGAGTAGACCGCGCCACCGGCGCAGGGACCCATGATCAGCGAAACCTGCGGCACGACCCCGGAGGCCAGCACGTTGCGCTGAAACACCTCGGCATAGCCGGCGAGCGAGGCGACCCCATCCTGAATGCGCGCGCCGCCCGAATCGTTGAGCCCGATGATCGGCGCGCCGACATTCATCGCCTGGTCCATGATCTTGCAGATCTTCTCGGCATGCGCTTCCGACAGCGAGCCGCCGAACACCGTGAAATCCTGGCTGAACACAAAAACCAGCCGGCCGTTAACCGTGCCATAGCCGGTGACCACCCCGTCGCCCGGGATCTTCTGCTCGGCCATGCCGAAATCCTGGCTGCGGTGCTCGACAAACATGTCCCATTCCTCGAAGGAACCGGGATCGAGCAGCAATTCGATGCGCTCGCGCGCCGTCAGCTTGCCTTTATCGTGCTGCGCCTTGATCCGGCGCGCCCCGCCGCCGGTGCGCGCCGCCCCGCGCTTTTCGTCGAGCCGCCGCAGGATGTCGCTCATCGCGCGAGTTAGCACCATCGCGGGGTGAAAGGCCAGAGTCGCGGGCCGATTGCTCGTGCCCCGTCCGCCACGGCAAAATGGCCGCGAACCGAATGCAGAGAAGGAGACCGAAATGGCCGAGAGCGAGCTCTATCGCAAGGGCGATGCGATGCGGCGGCAATTGATGGGCGATGTCGAGGTCGAGAAGGCGGCGCGCGGCGTCTACAGCGACCCCGTCATGCAGAAGTTCCTCGAACTCGTAAAGGAGACCGTATTTGGCGCGCTCTGGACCCGCCCGGGCCTCGACCTCAAGACGCGGGCGCTGCTTTGTGTCGTGTCCGATACCTGCACCGGCCGCGAGCCGGAGCTGGCGTTGCATTTACGCATGGCCCTGCGCCAAGGCTGGACCGAGGAAGAGTTGACCGAGGTGCTTCTGCACCTCTCCGGCTATATCGGCGTACCGATCATCCGCGAGTCGATGATGGTCGCTTCAAAGGTGTTCCGCGAATTCCGCGAGGAAAAGGCGTAGATCGCGGGCGACCGCCTGATAATCCCTCTCCCGCATCGCGGGAGAGGGGAACCGGCCGCGAAGCGGACGGTGGGTGAGGGTCTTTGAGCCGCGAGTACCCTCACCCGTCTTCGCGCTTGGCGCTCAGCCACCCTCTCCCGCAGTGCGGGAGAGGGCTCCAACTCAGGTTCGCTTGAAGCCTTCGAGTTCGCTGGCCGCCCAATCGATCGCCTGATCGATCGTTTTTCCGGACTGGGTACACTGGGCGATCATTTTCGCCATCGTCGCCTGCGAATAGATCTGGTTGGCGATGTTGGCCGGCGCCGGCGAGCCCGACACAGACTCGATGACATCGCCACGCGGCGGGTAATTCCAGATGCCGCCCTTCGGCGGGCCTTCCTCGGCCCAGGTCTTGAACTGACGTAGACTGCCAAAGCACGGGATATCGTAGCCGTGGCTGGCGGCAACCAATTGCTCGACCGAGTTCTTCTCCCACAGATGGAGCGCGAGGCTCTTCGCCGCCGCCTTGTTCGGCGAGAACTTCCAGATGCCCCAGAACGATGGCTGCGCCGGGTCGAAGCGGCCCTTGGGGCCCTTCGGCGATGAGAAGTGCCAGCATTGCTCCGCCACCTTGGGTGCGTCGCGTACCGCCACCGCCCAGGCAGATGGCGGATTCATGATCAGCGCTGCCTGGCCGGAGATCAGCGCCTTGTTGTTGCTCGAATCGTCCCAGGCGAACACGTCGGGCGGCAGGAACTTCACCAGTTTCTGGAACCATGCCAGCACCTGCTTCACCGCGTCCGACTTGACGGTGGTGTTGCCGTCCTTGTCGACCAGCTGGGCGCCGTAAGCGTTAAAGACAGCGCCGACCCAGTTCGCTGTGTCGCCGGTCTGACCGATTGCAAGGCCGAACGGGTGTCCGGCCTTGTGGCATTTCTCGGCCGCGGTCAGAAAGAAATCCCAGGTCCACTTGTCGGTCAGTTCCTTGTTCCCGCCGGTGCCGCCGGCCGGGTACATCTGCGTCAAGTCGAGGCCGACCGCCTCCTTGAAGATGTCGATGCGCCCGACGCAGGGCAGAGTCAGCGTGTTCTGGATCGCCGGCGGCGCGATCCAGTGGCCGTTCTGCTTGCCGACATAGGTCATTGCGGCGGTTGTTTCGCCATGCCGCTTGATCAGCTCGGCCCAGACATCGTCGGAGTTCTCGAGATTGTCGGTCTGCGCCGGCGCGTACCACAGCGGCAATGTGATCATGTCGTGGCCGGAACGCGCCTGCGCCTCGGCCGCGGCGGTCAGCATCAGCTTGTCGCCTTGCGAGGTGACGAAGTCGATCTGGAGCTCGACTTTCTCCTTGTCCGCCCATGCTTTGCAGAGCTTGGTCATGGCATCGTTGGCCCCCGGCACCCAATGGTCCCAAAAGGCCACGCTGAGCTTGCCGGCGGCGTGCGCGCCGCGCACGAAGGGAGCCGCCGCAAGTGCCGTCGTCGCCATCGCCGCGGTGCCGAGCACCCGGCGGCGCGTCATCGTCTTTTCAGCCATTTTATTCTTCCTCAAAGCCGGACCGTTGCTGATGGGGGAGCGCCGGCAGGCTCACTTCTGAGGCCCGCGCTGTCCCGGGATTGTGCGGTTAACACAAAACCGGGCATAGCAGCCGCAAAAAAAAGACCCGCGGCCGGGATGCGGCCACGGGTCGCGGCAACGGGGCTGCCGTATCGGGGAAAGCGCCGGGAGGAGCTCAGCTCCGGCTGAAGCCTTCCAGTTCCGAGGCCGCCCAATCCATCGCCTGCTCGATCGTTTTTCCCTGCTGGGTGCACTGGGCAATCATCTTCGGCACGGTCGCCTGCGCATATATCTGGTTGGCGATCTTGGTCGGCGACTCCGAATACGGGATCACCACCTGCACGTCACCACGCGGCGGATAATTGTAGATCGTTCCCTTCGGCGGCTCCTCGGTCTCCCAGGTCTTGAAATCGTGCAGCCCGGCGAATTGCGGGATGTCGTAGCCATGGCTAGCCGCGACCGTCTGCTCGACCGAGCCGCGCTGGCAGAGAAACGCCAGCAGGCTTTTCGCCGCCGGGATATTCTTGGAAAAGCTCCAGACGCCCCAGAAGAACGGCACCGCCGGATCGAAGCGGCCCTTCGGCCCTTTCGGCGATGGGAACGTCCAGCACTGTTCCGCGACGGGGCGCGCGTCGCGCACCGCCACGGCCCAAGCGGAGGGCGGGTTCATGATTAAGGCGCTTTGACCCGAGATCAGGGCCTTGTTGTTGCTGGAATCGTCCCATGCGAAGACGCCGTCCGGCAGGGACGGCACCAGCTTTTTAAACCATTCGAGGACCTGCTTGGTGGCGTCCGACTTTACGGTGACATTGCCGTCCTTGTCGGTCATCTGCGCTCCATAGGCGCGCAAGACGGCGTAAACCCACGCGACCGAGTCGTTGGTGACGCCGAGCGGCATGCCGAACGCCTTTCCGCCCTTGTGGCATTTCTCGGCCGCGCCAAGGAAATTCTCCCAGGTCCATTTATCGGCGAGCTCCTTATCGGGCGGCGCGCCTGCCGGGTACATCTTGGTCAAGTCCAGGCCGACAAATTGCTTGAAATAGTCGATCCGTGCACAGGGCGGCAAAGTCGGGCTTCCGACGGGGGCCGGCACCGCAATCCAATGACCCTTTTGCTTGGCGACTGTGGTGATGCCTTCGGGAACCTCGCCGTTTGCCTTGATCAGTTCGCCCATGACGTCGTCAAGCGGCGCCAGCGCGTCGGCCTGCGCGGCGCCTGCCCAGGCCAGGAACGTCAGCATGTCGTGCCCTGAGCGTGCCTGCGCCTCGGCCGCGCCGGTCAACAGCAGCTTGTCACCCTGGGAGGTGATGTAGTCGATCGTGACATCGACCTTTTCTTTCGCCCCCCATTCCTTGCACAGCTTGGTCAGCGTGTCGTTGGCGCCGGGAACCCAATGGTCCCAGAAACCGAGGCTCAGGCTGCCGGCGGCAAAAGCGCCGTGCACGAATGGCGCGCTGAGCGCGGTGGTGGCGGTCGCCGCGGCAGCGGTCTGCAATACCGTGCGGCGGCTAAGCGGCGTCTTCCCCATGTTCCCCTCCCTGTTGCGTATGACCGGTGGGTCCGGCTTCTTCCTCCCGGATGTTGACGACCGGGTCACCTCAATATTACCGAAACGAGGCGAAAAGCCATTGGTTTTTCATGCCGATCGCGTTCACACACATTAATCCCGGAGGAGAAGCCACTCGACGGGCTGGGGGAGCAAATCGCATCGATCGGTGTTCCTCCGGCAGCAGCGGAGGTTTTCGATGCAGTCGACGACCCAGGCCGCCACCGCTTCCGAAATCATCGCGATCGTCGGCCATCTCGATGACGGCGTTATCGCGCGCATCCTGGCCACCGGCGCAACCCCGGCGGTGGTGCTCGAAGCCTTCACCTGGGCGACAGCCGACGATCAGATCGGCACCGAGCTGCGGCACGGCCGGTCCGGCGCGGCCGGTGCCGTCTACGAAATCCTGATGCAGGAAGAACCCGACCCGGAGGAGCTGCGGCGCTAGGTTTCGCTCGCTTCGAGCCGCGCGGCTTCGGGACTGGTCGAGAAATGGGGCGCGAGACGCCAGAACAACGCGGCTACCGGCAGGCTTGCGATCCCCGATATCAGAAACAGCCCGGGCACGCTAATCCCGGCTGCCACCAGCGCCATTGTCAAGATTGCCGATAGCACCATCGCCGCGGCATTGATGACATTGTTGGCCCCGATCGTGCGTGCACGCCGGCGTTCGTCGCTGGCGGTTTGCAACAGCGCGTAGAGCGGCACGATGAACACGCCGCCCGATAGCGCGATCCCGAACAGATCGGCGAGGATCCGCCAATTGCCCGGGACGGCGAAAACATCGGCAATCAGGCTCAAGCCGGCGCTGGCTGACGGGGCCGGGCTGGCGAGCCACAGATCGATCGAGAACAGCGCGAGTCCCAGCATGCCCCACGGCACCGTTCGGGCGCTGATCTTGCCGCGCAGCAGCCGATTGCACAGTATCGAGCCGGCGCCGACCCCGACCGAGAAGACGGCGAGGAACAGCGTGACGACAATTTCCTCGCTGCCGAGGACAAACCGCACATAGCTGGGGAATTGCGACAAATAGAGCGCGCCGACCAGCCAGAACCACGAAATCCCGAGCATCGAACGGAATGGGACCGGCCGCTCGGCCGCGGTGGCGATCAGCCGCCCCGTCGCGTGCAGGAAATTCCATTGGAACGGGGCGGGTCCGGCGGCCGGGGCCGTTGGCGGGATCATCAGACTGGCACCCCAGGCGGCCAGCGCGACCACGATGATCAGGATCGCGACCGTGATCTCGCCATGGCCAGTCGCGATCAGCATGCCGGCGATCGTGCCGAGCAGGATCGCGAGAAACGTGCCGGCCTCGATCAGCGCATTGCCGAGCAGCAGCTCATCGGGGGCCAGGAGGTCGGGCAAGATCGCGTATTTGATCGGGCCGAAGAATGCTGCCTCGACCCCCATCGCGAACAGCAGCGCGAGCAACAGCGCGGTGCTGCCGGCGATGACCCCGGCCGCCGCGACCAGCATCACCGCGATCTCGATCAGCTTGATGATGCGGACGAGCCATGCCTTGTCACTGGCGTCAGCCAGTGCGCCGGCGCTCGCCGAGCACAGAAAGAACGGCAGGATGAAGAGCCCGCCGGCCAACGGGATCAACAGCCCGGCGGAGAGTGCGTCCGCGCTTTCGGCCCGATAGGCGACCATCAGCACCAGCGCGTTTTTCAGAGCGTTGTCGTTGAAGGCCGAGAGGAATTGCGTCGCGAACAGCGGGCCGAAGCGGCGCGAGCCGAGCAGCATCAGCGTTCCGCCGCCGTCACGCGAAGCAGTCAGGACAACCCCCATAGCCGGCGCTCACGAGCGCGAGCGCCCGCCGCATATCATCGCCCGCCACATATCATCGCAGTGCGTTCTTCGCCAAACCATGCGATGCCTCGGTCAGACGACCGTCATTGGTCCACAAGGCGTCGCAGCGATGGTGTTGAGCACAGGCGAGGTGCAATGCATCGGGAGTCTTCAGACCAAAGCGGGCGCGTAATTCCGCCGCTTGGAGGTACACCGGTTCAGGCATCGTTAAGGACACGAAATGATCGAAAAGCTCCGTATAAGCCCGCTGTAAAACAGGGTCGCCGCGCTTTATTGCGCCCACAAGGCACTCGCACTTGACCAGAGGCGAGATGCCGAAGCGCGTGTCGGCCTCTTCTATCGCCGCGGCAACCGCTTTCCCCCACCGGGGATGTGCTTCGATAAGATAAATTAGCAAGCAGGCGTCGAGATAGATCACTCCCAGGACTCTCGCTGTTCCTGGATCGAAGCATCGATTTCCTCTGCCGATCGCCGCGCGTACGCAGGAAGGGGATGGCTCCTGATCCAACCGAGAATGGTCTGTCCGCTGCCGACGTGTCCTTTTTTCGAAACGCCGTGGGCCGGTACGAGACGCGCTACAGGCTCGCCGCGATTGGCGATGACAACCTCTTCACCGGCCTGCACCGATTTGATCAGTTGCGACAAGCGGTTCTTGGCTTCGAGGATATTGACCTGCATGCCGCTTCCGTTATCCAAGTTTACGATCTGGCTAGATAATATGGCTAACTTGGCCGCATTGCAACCTGGCCAGGCGCATCCGGCCGATGCTCTTTCGACGGCGCGCCTTGTCGTCAGCCCTGCCGGGGCAATCTATGATCGCGTGATGCTGCACGCGAGACTCACCGCCCGATGCCGCTCGTTCTGTACAATTCGCTGACCCGCCGCAAGGAGACATTCGAGCCGCTCGATCCGGGGCGGGTCAGGATGTATGTCTGCGGCCCGACGGTCTACGATTTGGCGCATATCGGCAATGGCCGGGCCGTCATTGCCTTCGACCTGCTCTATCGGGTGCTGCGGCATGCCTACGGCGCCGGGCACGTCCGCTATGTGCGCAACATCACCGATGTTGAGGACAAGATCATTGCCGCCGCGCGCGACAGCGGCGAGCCGATCGATGCCTTGACCGCGCGGACCACCGCCGAATTCCATGCCGACATGGCGGCGCTCGGCGCATTGCCGCCGGATATCGAGCCGCGCGCGACCGCTTACATCCCGCAGATGATCGCGTTGATCGAGCGGCTGATCGCGGCCGGGCATGCCTATGCCGCCGAGGGACACGCGCTGTTCGCGGTCGCGTCGTGGCCGTCCTACGGCAAGCTGGCGCGGCGCAGCCGCGATGAGATGATCGCCGGCGCCCGTGTCGAGGTCGCGCCGTATAAGCGCGACCCCGGCGATTTCGTGCTGTGGAAGCCCTCGACTCCGGACCAGCCCGGTTGGGACAGCCCCTGGGGGCGCGGCCGGCCGGGCTGGCATATCGAATGCTCGGCGATGAGCGAAACCGAACTCGGCGAGACCTTCGACATTCATGGCGGCGGGCTCGATTTGATCTTCCCGCACCACGAAAACGAGATCGCACAGAGCGAGAGCGCGCATTCGGGCCACCCGTTCGCACGGATCTGGATGCACAACGAGATGCTGACGGTCGACGGCGTCAAAATGTCGAAATCGCTCGGCAATATCACGACGGTTCGGGAGGTCCTCGAGAAAGCTCCGGGTGAGGCAATCCGGCTGGCGCTGCTCTCGACGCATTACCGCGACCCGCTCGATTGGACCGAGCAGAAATGGGGCCAAGCGCGCGCAACTCTCGACCGGTTCTACCGCGCCTTGGACCTGCCGGCCGACCGGTCTGGCGAGCCATCGGTGCCGGGCGCCGTGCGCGACGCGCTCGAAGACGATTTGAACGCGCCGCTCGCGATCAGCCAGATGCACGAGCTCGCCGGCGCCATCAATCGCGCCGCGGATGCTGCGGAACGTGGTCGGTTGCAGGGGCAGTTGCGTTCAGCCGGCGCGTTGATGGGCATCCTCGAAGGCGATGCCGCCGCCTGGCTGCGCGGCGTCTCGGACGCCGAAGCAACCGAAATCGAGACGCGCATCGCCGAGCGGGCGCAAGCTCGGCGGGAGCGCCGCTTCGCCGATGCCGATCGAATCCGCGCCGAGCTTCTCGCCGACGGCATCGTCCTCGAGGACAAGCCCGACGGCACAACCACCTGGCGCCGGGAGTAGCGGTGGCCGGCACCGATCGCAGCCGCGATGGCCTGACCGGCGGGCCGGCGATCATCCTGGTCGAGCCGCAGCTCGGCGAAAATATCGGCACGGCGGCGCGGGCGATGCTGAATTGCGGGCTCGACGATCTGCGCCTCGTGCGGCCGCGCGACGGTTGGCCGTCGGACAAGGCGGTAAACGCGGCGAGCGGCGCCGACCGGGTGCTCGACAAGGCGCGCCTCTATCCCGACGTGCCGGCGGCGATCGCCGATTTGAAGCATGTCTATGCGGCGACCGCGCGCGACCGCTACATGGTCAAGCGCGAGCTGACGCCGCGCCGTGCCGCCGAGGAGATGCGCGGCTTTCTTGGCGCCGGCGAGGCTTGCGGCATCCTGTTCGGGCCGGAGCGAACCGGCCTCGTCAACGATGATATCGCGCTTGCCGACACGGTGTTGATGGTGCCGCTCAATCCCGCCTTCTCATCGCTGAACCTGGCGCAGGCGGTGCTGATCATCGGCTACGAATGGTTTATCGCCCGTACCGAACCACAGGCCGAAATCATGCATACCGGCCACAGCCGGCCGGCGAACAAGGCGGAGCTGCTGCGGTTTTTCGATCACTTCGAGGAGGCCCTCGTGGAGAGCGGCTTCTTGCGCCACCCGGACAAGCGCCCCAGCATGACCCGCAATCTGCGCAATTTGTTTCAGCGCGCCCAATGCACCGAGCAGGAGTTGCGCACCTTGCATGGCGTCATCACGGCGTTCATCGGGCCGCGGAAGCGCAAAGACGCCGCATCTTAGGCCGAAGTTGGTGCCGCTATCTCCTGCCACAGGCGCTGGATGTCACGGTAGCCGATCGGGGTAATGTCGCCGGCGGCGAGCCATTCGCCGACCGCGCCGCTCGCAAACAGCGCGTACTCGCGGGTGCGCCAGCCGGCATGCGCAGGGGCGATCGTCTCGATCTCATCCAGCGCCGTGGCATGCAGGGCGAACAGCGTGATCCCCGGACTCAGCCCCTCAATCGTCTCGCGATAGCGCTGCTCGACCACATCGGCCTCGACCGGCAGCGTGCCGCGGAAATGATCGATGACCGGCAGCCCGGCGGCATCGAGCCGCGCCACCGCCTCGGCGTAGCTGGCACGCTCCGGCGCCCAGCGGATCGCCCGCGGCAAGACCGGCACGACGCCGTAATCCAGCGCCAGCTGAACGTGCAGCTCGATCAGCTCGGGCAGCATCGCCGCCGCCATATGCGCATCGATATGCGAGGGTTTGATGCCGGCGGCGAGGGCGAGATCGATCTGGGCGCGCAATTCGGCTTCTGCAGCTTCGGGCACGAGATGCGCGCGGAAGCTGGCGGTATCGCGCCAGAGATAGCCGTCCTCGTCGATCAGGCCGGAGGCCCGGCTAGTCGTCGACAATGGGCGCCAGCGGTAGTGTTGCCATTCGCTGGTCAGGGTCAGATGGACGCCGAGGTCGAGCGCCGGGTCGGCAGCGGCTGCCTCGGCGATCTCGCGGAACCACGGGCACGGCACCATGACCGAGCCGCAGGTCACCGCGCCCACCGCGGCCAGTTCGAGAAAGGCACGGTTCGCGCCGTGGCACATCGCCAGGTCATCGACGTGCAGGATGACCGCGCGGTCGACGCCGAGTTTCGCGGCAAGGGTCATGTCAGCCCCGGGCTCAAGCGCTTCGAATCCGGATCACCGCTGAGTGGCATCCTGTGGGTAAACGCGACCGGCCAGTTTCATGCTACAGACCGGAACACGATGTTGCAGCGGAATTTGCGCTCTGCGCCTCCAGCCATTGCTGCGGAAACGCGTCCCGTGCCGACCGAATGGGCCGCAATCCGGGTGCTGATTGCCGGCCTGGCGCTGCTTGCGCTGTTCTGTATCCCGATCTTTTCGGCCGTGCTGCCGCCGCTATTCGATTACCCGAACCATCTGGCGCGGTTCTGGGTTCTTGCGATGGGGGGTAACGTCTTCTACGGGGTGCATTGGGCGCCGTTGCCGAATTTGGCCGGCGATGTGATCGTGCCAATGCTCGCCCGGCTGATGCCGCTCGATGTCGCCGGTAAGCTGTTCCTGGTGACGGTTTTTGGACAAATCGTCGGTGGCGCGGCCTCGCTCAACCGCGCCGCCAGCGGCGGCTGGCGGCTCTGGCCGTTGCTGAGCGTGGCCTTTCTGTACAACCGGCAATTTTTATGGGGGTTCGTCAATTACCTGTTCGGGCTCGGCGTTGCGCTCTGCGGCGCGGCGTTGTGGCTGCGCATGGAGCGGGCCCGCGCTTCGCTGCGTGTAATCGTCTCCGCGCTCGTCGCGCTGTTGTGTTTCTTCAGCCACCTCGCCGCGTTCGGTTTGTATGCCCTGATCATCCTCGGCATCGAGGTGCAGCCGGCAATCGCCGAACTGCGCAACCGGCGCTGGTCCGCTCTTGCTCGCCGTATGGCGCTGTTTGCCGCACAATTCCTGATCCCGGCCGCGATCGTCCTCGGCTCGTGGCGGGTTGCGGAGGGCGGGATCAGCTACGCCGGCTGGTGGCGCAAAGCCGATCTGCTGTTCAGCGTCTTCGACAATTACAGCCGCCCGTTCGACATCGCCTGTTTTGCGCTGCTGCTGATGCTGCTCGGCGTGCTCGTGTGGCAGCAGCGTTTGTGCATCGCGCCGCGCCTAGGGCCGGCGATTGCACTTGTCGTCGCGGCCTATCTGCTGTTGCCGAGCCAATTGCTGTCGGGTTCGGGCCTCGATCACCGGATCCCGGTTGCGCTGTTCGTGCTGTTGGTCGCGTCGGCGGCGCCCCGGTTTCCGAGCCGCAGGACGGCGATGATCGTCGGAAGCCTCGCAATCGTCGTGCTGCTGGCTCGGTTGGTGGTCATCGAGTCCGTCTGGCGCGACGCCGACCGCATCTATACCGCCGATCTCGCCGGGCTCGATGCGCTGCCGGCCGGTACGAAGCTCGCGGTCGCCTATCCCGGCGACGCCATCAATGCCACCACGACACCTGAGGTGCATTTGCCGACCGTGGCCGTTGCGCGGCGTGAGGCTTTTGTCCCGACTCTGTTCGCCTACCCGGCGCAGCAGCCGATCGCCCTGAATCCGCCCTATGACCGGCTCGCCGCGGCAGCCACGCCTTTCGAATTATGGTCGGCCTTGGTGACCGGCAACGCCGAGACACAGCAGCGGGTATCCGCCGCGCTGTCGCAATACGATGCGATCGTTTTTGTCGCTCGGACATCGTTCGTGGTACCGGCGCGGCATTGTCTGCGGCCGCTATCGGTACGTCCGACTTTCCAGATCTTTGCGCTGTCTCATAGCGAGGGTTGCCCTTAGCGGCACAGCGGCGGCCAGGCGAGGATGCGCTGCCAGCGCTGCGCGCGCGCTTCCGGCGGATAGGGCCAGCTCGCCCGTCGCTGCCAACCCTCGGGCCCATGTTCGAGAAGCGCTGCTGCACCGTCACCGGTGCAGGAAATTAGCGCGAGCTGGTAGCCGAGCCGCGCCGCCTCGGCGAGCGCTGCGTCGTCGGCGGTTTGCCGCTCCAGCAGGTCCAAGCGCCGGCGCGGCGCGACATCCGTAAGAACCCCGGAGAGCATGTCGGAGAGGCTGCCATTATCGCCGGGCAGCAGAAGCGCCAGCCGGTCGCCGTCCTTCACGTAAGGCTTCACGTTATGGCCGAGATCCCAGACCAGCGGCTGCGGCATCACCAGATCGAAGCGGAGGCGGTACGCGAAACCAATCGGCACCAGCAGCGCCAAAACGACGAGCGCCGTGCCCGCCGGTCTACCGAAGCGGGTTAGAAGCTCGTTTCCGAGCAGCAGATCCCGGACTACGAGCGCCAGAGCCAATACCAGCACCAACGCCAGATGCGTGTTGTAGCGGAAGAAGGAATGCGCCTCGGCGCTCATCTCGCCCGGAAAATGGGCGATATAAGCCGCCATCAAATAAAGATTGTAGAGGACGAAAGCGGCGGCGTGGAACGCTAGCACGCGGGTCGTCATCGTCCAGCCATGCCGGCGCAGCAATGGCGGCAAGCTTGCGAACGCCAGCACGACACAGCCGAAATAGACCGGCTTCTCGGTGATGATCTTGCCGATGCTCCGAAATGTCGCCGGGAGTGTGCTCCAGTTCCATTCGGCCATCGGCAATGGCGTCAGCTCTGCTACGCCGGCATGCGCCACGTAATAGCGCCAGACACCGTAAAGCAGCAGCGCCGGCAATACGGCAATCACAGTTGCGCGGATCAGCCTCGGACGGGCCACCGCGCGTTCGGCCAAGCCGGCGACAATGGCCGCGCCGGCCAGCGCGGCAACGAGACCGACGCCGGATTGCTTGGTGTTGACCATCGCCGCGAGGATCAAACACTGCGAGAGCAGATGTGTCGGACGGCTGCCCGCGGCGAGTTCCCGCTGTCCGACGGCGAACAGCCAGGCGGCGAACAAGACCGTGACCGCCAAGGCCGCTTCGGCATATCCCGAGAAGTCGATGCGCGGCACAAAACCGGGATTGAGCAGCGTCGCCAGCAAAAAGCCGAGCGCCGTCAGCGGCCAGGAGGGCACCTCGCGGTTTTCCGCCGACGGGGAGGCGAGAGCGCGCGCCAGCCCAAGAGCGGCCGTCAGTTGCAGCAATACATTGACGAGCGACAGGCCCGATGGCGGGTAGTCGGGATCAACCAGCGACCCGAGAAACGTCAGGAACAACCCGTTGTACGGCGAGGCCGGCAGGAAGGAGGCGCTCGGCGGCAGCCACGATGTCGGCAACCGCGCATAATCGACGAGGTAAACCGCGTTTGGCAGCAGGTAGGCGAAGGTGTCGGGCTGCGACGGCCGGATCGGCGCCATGATGATCCAGAGCGGCAAAGTCAGCACCAGCATCCGGCCGAACGCATGCCAATCGCCACGGTGCAATCGGGTTTGGGGGACCAGCTGCGTCGCTGCTGCCGCGATGACGAACGCGACCGCCGGCCAGCGCAGGCTGGCCGGTACCAGCACACCCCACAACGTCAACAAAATGCATAGGG
>Ga0209474_10002004_pt1 | contig 19169 bp, 19 predicted proteins | sample GraSoiAngelo_145_FD_185902 | JGI IMG/M metagenome (GOLD analysis project Ga0209474, IMG submission 185902) | Grasslands soil microbial communities from the Angelo Coastal Reserve, California, USA - 14_1009_05_20cm (SPAdes) (version 2) | ecosystem: Environmental > Terrestrial > Soil > Grasslands... | reverse complement strand
TACCCAGGCCGGCTGGATCGTCGCCTGGCCAAACGAGATTTGGATCGGAGTTGGCAGCGCCGTCGAGTGCCATCTGTTGGGCGGCTAAATACATTTGCCGGCCATTGTTCATGGTGCCGGTCATCTGGCCTTTAGTGAGCGCGCTGGTAAGAGCGGGCACGGCGAAGGCGGCGAGGACGGCGATAATCGAAATCACAACGAGCATTTCGATTAAGGTGAATGCGGATTGAGAGCGTGTTTTCATAGAGAGGAATAATGTTGGTTTCTAGAAAATATAAGCTATCAGGAAAGCGCCTTAAATGGCAAGCTTTTCTTTTTTAAATGCGAGTGTAGCCAAGGGCGGAAGGTTGACACGAAGGGAATGCCCCAAGCCCTGCCAGGGTTCGTCCGTCGCAGTGATCCCGCCGAGATTGCCCACATTGCTTCCGCCATAAGTTTCGGCATCGGTATTGATTATTTCCCGATAAAAACCCGCCTCTGGAGCGCCAATGTGGTAGCCGTAATGCACCACCGGCGTAGCATTTACAATAAAAACGATGGTCTCGCCCTCACGGGATTTCCGTATCCACGCGACAACGCTGTTTTCGGCATCGTGAAAATCAATCCACTCGAATCCTTCGTAACTATCGTCCAGGTCCCAAAGCGCCGGCTCACTTTTATAGAGATAATTCAGATGCTGAACCAGGCGGCGTGCCCCATCGTGCAGCGGCGATTGCACTAACCCCCAATTCAATGCCGCGTCATGGTTCCATTCGCGCCATTGCCCGAATTCGCCACCCATAAAAAGAAGTTTTTTTCCTGGATGTCCAAACATCCAGGCATAAAACATCCGTAAATTGGCGAACTTTTGCCATACATCCCCTGGCATTTTCGAGAGCAGCGAGCGTTTCCCATGGACAACTTCGTCGTGACTCAACACCAGAATGAAATGCTCCTGAAAAGCGTAGAGGAGCGAGAAGGTAATATTTCCCTGATGGAAACGTCGGTAAATCGGATCGAGCTGCATGTAAGCGAGGAAATCGTGCATCCAGCCCATGTTCCATTTAAAGCCGAACCCAAGTCCGCCGAGGTAAGTCGGGCGTGAAACGCCGGGCCAGGCGGTTGATTCCTCGGCAATAGTCATGATCCCGGGAAAACGCTCGTAGCAAACTTCGTTGAATCGTTTCAGGAAATAGACGGCATCAAGATTCTCGCGGCCACCAAAAGCATTCGGGATCCATTGTCCTTCCTTGCGCGAATAATCGAGATAGAGCATCGAGGCGACCGCATCCACGCGCAGACCATCGATGTGATATTGGTCGAGCCAGAAGAGCGCGTTCGCGATGAGAAAATTGCGGACTTCATTGCGTCCGAAGTTAAAAACGAGCGTGCCCCAATCCGGTTGCTCGCCCTGGCGCGGATCCATGTGCTCGTAAAGATCGGTGCCATCGAATTCAGCCAGACCGTGTGCATCTTTCGGGAAATGCGCCGGCACCCAGTCCATAATCACGCCGATCCCAGCCTGATGACAGCGGTCGACAAAATGTCGGAACTCGTCCGGTTTTCCGAAGCGGCTGGTAGGCGCGTAATAATTTGTCACCTGATAACCCCAAGAACCTTCGAAGGGATGTTCCGCCACCGGCATTAATTCGATGTGGGTGTAACCCATCTCGACGACATACGGCAAAAGGGTGTCGGCCAGTTCGAGGTAGCTGAGAAAACGATTCCCCTCCTCCGCTTTGCGCCGCCACGATCCGAGGTGGACCTCATAAATGCTCAGCGGACGACGCGGCATATTTTTCGAGCGGCGCGCCTCCATCCAGGCGGCGTCGGCCCAGCGATAATGGCTCAGGTCGTAGACCAGCGAGGCGGTCTCCTTGCCGTGCTGGCTAAAAAAGGCAAACGGATCGCTTTTCAGGAAAATCGCGCCGCTTCCGGTGCGAATCTCAAATTTGTAGTGCGCGTTTTCACCGATACCGGGAATGAACAATTCCCAAATGCCGCTGCCGATTAGCTTGCGCATGGCGTGAACCCGGCCGTCCCAGCCATTGAAATCCCCAACCACACTGACGCGCTGCGCGTTCGGCGCCCAGACCGCGAAGTAAACGCCGGTGTCGTCACCGATCTTACGAAGATGCGCACCGAATTTGTCGTAAAGGCGCCAATGTTGGCCTTCGGCGAAAAGATGAATGTCCACTTCGCCCATAATCACGCCATAGGAATAGGGGTCGCGCGCGATCTGTTCACTGCCATCCCAACGCTTGATTTTCAGGGTGTAAGGAACATCACGCGGACATTTCTCGAGAGTGGCTTGGAAAAGGCCGTCACCCTGGATTTTCTCCGCTGGAACAACCGAACCATTGTGCTCGAGTTTAATTGAAACCTCTCGCGCGTCGGGACGAAAAACGCGGACCAAGACATCGTCACGCAATCGATGCGGCCCGAGGATGCGAAATGGATCCGGATGCGCGCCTTGCAGAAAGGCGCGCAGCTCATCAGTCATGAGTACGGAAATATCGAATCGTTTCATCAGCGAAAAGGGCATCTTAGAGCGTATCGATAAAAAGTCATTCTTCGCTAGTCGAGGATGATTAAAATGGTCGGAGATGTCTCGACTTCGCTCGACATGACAAACGGGTCGTGGATGGGGCGGCACCTGCGGCAGTTCCTGTGCGATTAAGTTTGTTTTTGCATCGCGCCATTTCTAATTTCGCGCGCGATGCAGCGTCTTCTCCTCGTCATCGTTGTTGTGCTGGCGGCTTTGCTGCTGGCCCGCGATCCATACGTGGAAGAGGCGGACGCATTTTTTCTCGACTGGCTGTTGCGAAACACTCCGGCATCCGGTTATCGTGCGCCATTGACGGTAGTGGAAATCGGCAGCGGGCCGAGTGTTGAAACGCAGCCTAATCAACAGGCGCCGGGCAATTCTTCCGAGTCGCGTACTAGCGCGGGTGCGGTCTCACCGCTCGAGTTCGCGCTCTTTTTCCAGGCCATTCTCGAATTCAAGCCCACCGTGGTTGCAGTGGAGCCGCTCTTGAAATGGCGCGAGCGCGACAAGAATCAGGAACAGGTTTTTCTCGATCAGGCGATGCGGGTCCCCAAACTGCTGCTCTCGGCCGAACTAACGCCGACGCCCGACCCAGATGCGCCACCAGCGGAAATACCGGGCTTCCCCCATGTTACCGGGCGGCGCGGAGATCTCCCCACCTTCACCGGAATTCAGCGTCAACCCGACGAAGATTTGCGACTGATTTCCTCGATTGGTTACGTCAACTTGCCGGATGAAACGACCACGCGCGTGCCGTTGCTTTTTAATTATCGTGGCGAAGTTATCCCGGCCTTCGCTCTGCAAGCCTTCTTGACCTGGGCGCGCATTCCAATGAGCGAAGTGCAAATCGAAATCGGTTCCCACATCGCACTGCCAGGCGGTCGCAAAATTCCAATCAATTGGGATGGCACACTAATAGTAAATCCAAATTCCTCGAAACTCGGACGTCGTTTCGCATTGAATGAGTTGCTCTTGCTCGCGCAGCAACGGCAAAAGAACTCTGCATTGGAGAGTCTGCACGAGGATTTGATTCTTGCACGCACGCCTTCAAATCTACTGGCACCCGCCGACGTTTTCGCTGCTACCATCGCTACCTTGCAATCGAACCATTTTGTCCGTCGCGTTAGCGTGCTATTTGACGGCGGAGTGGTCTTGTTCGTCGCACTGCTCACCTGGCGCGCGGTCCGGGCCTCGCGGATCGACCTCGTTCTCGGTCTGATCGCTTTCACCGCCGCCTATTGCCTGATCGCTTTCACCTTAATGACACGCTACACAATTTGGGTTCCCGGGCTTGTCCCGTTGGGAACAGCCTGGTTGCTCGGTCTCCTTGCCTTCGTTTGGCCACGACCAAAACACAGAGCGGAAGCAACGGAAATCGCAGTCCCACCCCCGGCGCCGTAGCCTTCGCCGTAGCGTATGAATCCCGCACCGGAATCGACCGAGGAGCGAATCACGCGTCTGCACGGCCAGGGCATAATCGATCTGCACTTCGATTTACCCATGTTTTTGTACGACAACCGCAACCGCAAAAATGTCTTGGCGAGCGATTTTCTCCCGGAATTTGAGGCGGGCGATATCGGGACAGTGGCGGCCGGCATTTACATTGAGGATCAATATGTGCCAGACAAAGCGTTGCAGGTAGCCCTTGGGCAGGTGGCGCGAATTTATGTCGAGGTCGAGCGCTGCGATCGATTCACAATTTGCCGATCCTACGCGGAGATCAAACGCGCACGTGAGCAGGGAAAAATGGGGCTTTTAATTACGATGGAGGGGGCCGAGCCGCTTGGGACCGATCTTAATTTGCTCTACATTTTCTACGAATTGGGGCTGCGTGTGATCGGTCTTACCCATGCGCGCGGCAATGCCGCGGGCAGTGGCGGGATTTTTGCACCGACCGGATCGTCGCCCAAAGGGCTGACGGGCTTCGGATGTGAGCTGGTCCGGGAATGCGAACGAATCGGCGTGATTCTCGATCTTGCGCACATTAACCCGGCTGGCTTCGACGACATTTTGGAAAACATCACCGGACCAGTGATTGTTTCGCACACTAATGCGCGCAAATACTATGATATCGAGCGCAACATCAGCGACGAGCAAATTAAAATGGTGGGCGCGCGTGGCGGCGTCATCGGAATCAATTCTGTTCTTGTTAGTCCAAAAAAAGAAGATTCAACGCTCGATCGCTATGTCGATCACGTCGCCTATGTCATAGACCTGATCGGCATCGACGGCGTTGGTATCGGTTTTGACTTCTTCGAATTCATTTACCGGCTCTGGTCTGAAGACGAGCGGGTGAAGTTTCACCAAAAGTTTCCTAATGTGCACTTCATTCCCGATCTTTTGCATCATGGCCAGACTCGAAATTTGAGTAGCAAGTTGATCGAACGCGGATTCAGCGACGAGCAAATCGAAAAAATTCTTTTTCGAAACTGGATGCGGATTTTTGAGGAATTGCTTTAGCTAGGAATGATTGAAGTCGGTCGCGCCTGCCTGCGCTTCCTTTTCCTCTACTTCCTACTCTTAATCTTATCGTTATTCCGATATTTCGAATATGAATAGGATTAGGATCAAGAATAAGAGGAATACGAAGATCAAAGTAGTTCAACGACATGAAGTTCATTAATCTCACCCGTCTTACTGAGATCGGCGCGAACTCTTACTATCTCGAGGCGGGAGGCAGGCGGTTGATTCTCGATTGCGGGATGCATCCCAAAGATGCGGGTGAGAATGCACTGCCAAATTGGAAGCCGATCGAGGGCCAAACAATCGACGCGATTCTTATCACTCATGCGCATCAGGATCACATCGGAACGCTCCCGGTATTGATGCGCCACCAGCCGCTCGCGCGCGTTTTCATGACGGAAGCGACCAGCGAAATTGGATCTCTTCTTCTCCATAATTCCGTGAACGTAATGACGCGGCAGCGTGAGGAACTCAGCCTCACGCTTTATCCGCTTTTCGGCCATCGTGAGAGCGATCGCGCCATTGCCCAATGGCATCTCTGTCGATATCGGCAACCTTATACGACCAGCGGTGATCGGGTCGGTGATGATAGCGCGTTAACCTTCGAATTTTGGGACGCCGGGCATGTCCTTGGTTCGTCTGGAATCCTTTTGCGGGCGGAAGGGCGGACGATCTTTTACACCGGCGACGTCAATTTCGATGATCAAACAATCATGCAATCAGCGATTTTTCCGCAATCCGATATCGACGTTCTGATTATAGAATGCACCCGCGGCGATATTCCCGAGCCTGCCGGCTGGTCGCGCGCCTCGGAAGAAAAAAAACTGGCAGACGCAATCGAAGCAACCTTTAGCCGCGGCGGCTGCGCGCTGATTCCGGTTTTTGCGTTAGGCAAGACGCAGGAAGCGCTTGGGATGCTTTACGAATTTCGCCGCCAGCAACAATTAGGCTTTCCGGTCTACATCGGCGGACTCAGCTCGAAAATGACGGAGGTGTACGATCGCCGAGCCAATCAAACGCGTCGGCAATGGCCACGCCTGCAACTGATGCAAGATGTCGCGCCCTTTGTCTTGAACGGCCAGACCATTAACGATTCTCCTGCACGCCCCGGCCGCGTTTACGCGCTTTCCAGCGGAATGATGACGCCGAAAACGCTTTCCAATATTTTCGCACGCCGCCTGGTCGGAGTTCCCCAGCACTCGATTTTATTCGTCGGCTACGCGGATCCGGAATCACCCGGTGGAATTTTGCGCTCCGCCAAAAGCGGCGACAGCGTTTCGCTCGATCCTAACGAACCCCCGCAAACTTTGCGCTGTCACACCGAGCAATTTCAATTCAGCGCGCATGCATCACGCGAATCGCTCGTTACCTACGCGGCAAAACTCGGGCCGAAGAAAATTCTGCTCGTGCACGGCGATCCGCCGGCGGTTGGATGGATGCGGGCGCAGTTGTCCGCACAACTGCCGCGTTCCGATGTGATCGTGCCTACTCCGGGCGTGGAGTACGAGGTGTGATCCGGGGAGCGCGGGCTGCCAGCCCGCAGTTTTCGGCAGCTTGCCGAAACGATTCGCTGTTTGCATTCCTGCTGTAGCCACGGCTCTATGAGCCGTGCCCGCGCGCCTCACAGAGGCCGGCTACAAATGACGATCATCTCCTGGAACATCAACTCATTGCGCAAACGCCAGGACCGATTGTTCGGTTGGCTGGCGAAAGAAAAGCCAGATGTCGTTTGCTTGCAGGAAACAAAGTGCAGTGATGATCAATTTCCCGAGCTGGCACTTTCAGCCGCAGGTTATCGCTGCGTCTTTCACGGTCAGAAATCTTACAATGGCGTCGCGATTCTTTCGCGGTACGAGCTGCGAGAACGCCAGGCCGCGTTGTGCGACGAAAGCGAAGATCCGCAGGCACGAGTGATCGCGGCAACGATCAAGGACGTGCGCGTGTTTTCCATTTACGCGCCAAACGGACAGGCGGTCGGGGCGCCCGCGTTCGACTACAAATTGCAATGGTTCGTTCAACTGCGCGATTGCATCGCGGAAGCGCAAAAATCCTTTGCCCAGGTAATTGTAGGCGGCGATTTCAATGTCGCGCCAGAAGATCGTGATGTGCACGATCCTGCGCTTTGGCGCGGTGCCATTATGTGTTCGCAAGAAGAGCGCACCGCTTTTCGAGTCCTCGAACAAATCGGCTTGCGCGATACCCTTCGCATCCATCATGCCGAAGGCGGTCTTTTTAGTTGGTGGGATTATCGGATGCTGGCGTTTCAAAAAAATCGCGGCCTCCGCATCGATGCGATCCTAGCAAGCGAATCATTGGCCGAACGCTGCACCGCAGCGGGGATCGATCGCGAAATGCGCAAGGGCAAGGATCCGTCTGATCACGCCCCGGTGTGGGCGGAGTTTTCTCCTTTGTCATCCTGAGCGGAGCGCAGCGAAGTCGAAGGATCTCTAACTATTTGTCTGCGCGACCAGGTCCTGTCGTGATACTCAAGTCGCAAGCGATGCGTGAAAAACGGTGCGACCCGTCCTTGACTAGTTAGAGATTCCTCGACTGCGCTCGGAATGACAAGTAAGAGCTTGAATAATAACATCCCGCGACGGAGCGCGCGATCCACCTCTCCGTGAATTTCATGAATAGCCAAATGCGAGTTGCCACCCCGCCACCGAAACCGCTCATGATTTGGGATGGCGAATGTCATTTTTGCCGACGCTGGATTGAACGCTGGCGCGAAATTACTGCGGGCGAAGTCGAGTATGCATCGTATCAGGAAATCGCGGAGCGTTTTCCAGAAATTCCGCGGGAGCAATTCCAACACTCGGTTGTTTATATCGATAAGACTGGTCAGGTTTTCATCGCGGCGGAAGCGGTTTATCGGTCGCTATGCTGCCGGCCGTCGAAAAGATGGCTGTGGTGGAGCTATGAACACATTCCCGGTTTCGCTTCGGTTTCTGAATTGGGTTATGGCTTCATTGCGCGACACCGCGGGTTCGCCTCGGCAATCACTCGATTGTTTTGGGGAAAAGACGTTCGACCACCGACTTATTTTTGGGCGCATCGCTGGTTTCTGCGCGCGGTCGGTCTCGTCTATTTGATTGCCTTCGTTTCACTTTGGATCCAGATCGACGGTCTCGTTGGAGCGAACGGTATCTTACCAATCAGCGATTATCTGTCGCTCGCGCGCGGCGACATTGGATACAAAGCAGTCTGGATCCTGCCGACACTCTGCTGGTTTAATTCGAGCAACGCGTTCCTCCATTTTCTCTGCGGCGGCGGCGTTCTGTTCTCGATCCTGCTGATCTGCAGAATTGCTCCAGCTATTTCGTCAGGCTTTCTTTTCATTTCTTATCTCTCTCTTAGCATCGCAGGCCAGGCATTTCTTAGCTTTCAATGGGACATCCTTCTGCTGGAGAGTGGATTCCTCGCTATTTTTTTTGCGCCCTGGCAGCTTTGGCCGCCGTCAGCGACAGCGGATACACGATCGGTCTCTCCGGTCGCGATGTTTCTGCTCAAGTTTCTCCTTTTCAAGCTGATGTTCATGTCAGGCGTGGTGAAACTTACCAGCGGCGACAATTGCTGGGGTTGGATCAATCATTCATTTCATTGGAGCGCGTTGACCGCGCTTGATTACCACTACTGGACCCAACCGCTCCCGACCGTCTTCGCCTGGTTCGCGGATAAACATCCCGAATGGTTCAAAAAATTCTCGGTCGCGTTTTGTCTCGTTGTCGAAATCATCGTTCCGTTCTTCATTTGGGCGCCGCGCAGGCCACGTTTGATCGCAGCAGGCTTGCTAATCTTTCTGCAACTCGCGATCGCCATCACTGGTAATTACTGCTTTTTCAATTTGGTCACGATTGCGCTTTGTCTTTTGCTGATCGACGACGCGACCTGGCGCGCTGTCGCCGCGGTGGTAGGCCGCGGTTATTCGAATGTTGTTTTAAGAACCGCGGCCGGCGAGCGCGACTACAACTATGGTGCGCTTGTGGTCCTCATCATCACCCTGCCACTCAATCTTTGGCTCTGTTACACCGCATTAAAACCAGAAGCTGAGTGGCCAAAGCCACTCGTGACGGTCTACGCGCGCATCGAGCCCTTCCGAATCCTGAATGGTTATGGACTTTTCCGGGTCATGACAAAAGAGCGCCCTGAGATTCAAGTGGAAGGCAGCGCGGACGGAATCGATTGGGTTTCCTACGAATTCAAATGGAAACCGGGCAACGTGAATCGCGCGCCGCGCTGGTGCGCACCGCATCAGCCGCGATTGGATTGGCAAATGTGGTTCGCGGCCCTCGGTGGTCGGCGGCAGGAACCATGGTTCGAAAATTTCGTGATCCGCCTGTTGGAAAATGAGCCGGCGGTCACGCGATTACTTGCACGCAATCCCTTTCCCGATAAACCCCCGCGATACGTTCGCGCAATCTTGTTCAAGTATCAGTTCACTACCTCAGAAGAACGCCGAGCTAACGGTGCATGGTGGAAACGGCGCGAAATAGGCGAGTTTTTCCCGGAAGCAACGTTGCGCCGGTAGGTCGGTTGAACTTTCGACGCCTGCAGCCATTTTAAGGCGTGGCGAAGGAAGCACAGATTGTGACGGAAGGGACGGTGACCCAGGTATTACCGGGGACCATGTTCCGCATTGATCTGCCCGGCCAACGCAATGTCCTGGCTCATATTTCTGGTAAAATGCGCAAGCATTTCATCCGTATCGTGCCCGGGGACAAGGTGTCGATCGAGCTGTCGCCCTACGATCTGACGAGGCGCGGATTATTTTCCGCGAGCAATAGCCACAGTCGCAAAAGAGAGCCCGGCGCCTTCCCGTCCCCTTTTTTAAATGCACGACGGTTGGGGAAACCGACGCTGACGCTCCTTGTGGTAGCCCAGGGCGGCTGGCCGCGCGTCCGTAAGCGCAGCAGGCACTCCAGTTTCGTTTAAATAACGGGATGCGGAAAGGTTTGCGCGACGCGGTTTGCGACCGGATAATGCCGTAAACCATTAACCATTTGGAGAAAGATCATGGCAGAAGAAAAATCGAATGAAAGTGGCGCGACTAGCAGCGCGCAAAACAAACTGGAGAGCAGTAAAACTCATGCGCGCCGCGCAGCCGAAGATCTAAAATCGGCGGCAACGACGATGGCGGAGGATTATCGCGATAAGGCCACTCAGGCTTGGGACGACGCAAAAGTGCGCGTCCGTACCTTGCAGGAGGATGGCGAAGATTATGTGCGTGAAAATCCCATGAAAGCGGTCGTGACCGCACTTGGGATCGGTTTTGTTTTGGGCCTGATCTTCCGGCGTTAGCCGTTCATCATGGCTCGCGCGAGCGCGAGAGTGCGCAATCCGTCTGGACACGCCGGATTGATCGACAATGCGATTGGATTAATCAGCGCGCTGTTTGCCTACGTTGAGACTCGAGCCGCGCTGCTGGCGGTCGAGTCAAAGGCGCTGCTACTGCAATTGGCAGCAGTTCTCGCGTTTGCCCTGGGTGCGCTCATCGCGATCGTGTTCGGATACATTTTTATCCTCGCTAGCCTGATCGTCGGCATCGCCCATCGCAGTGGAATTTCGTGGACGTGGATCGCCCTTGGCGCTGGTTTACTGCATATCGCGCTGGCGTTTGTTTGTGTGTTACTGGCGAAGGCAAAACTGACCGGCCGACTCTACCCGGAAACACGGTCGGAATTAAAGAAAGACCAACAATGGCTGAAATCCCTCGAAAAGACCGGGCAGCAATAAAGAGCGATATCGCGCTTTCGCGTGATCGGATGGCAAGGGAGCTAAGCGGGCTGCGCTACGAACTAGATATTCCACGCAAGATAAAAAATTCATTTCGCGATCAAACTGCGATTTGGATCGGGGCCCTGGCGGCAGTAGGATTACTCATCGCGGTCGCTCCGGCGCGAAAGAAAAAGGTCTACGTCCGCGCGAAAGACAATTCTAAGGAAAACGGCAAAAGCTTGTTGGAGGCAGGAGCGCTGGTTGGCGTATTGAAATTTGCCGCGACTTTGCTGCGCCCAGCGTTAGTGAAGTTTGTGACCAGTAGGATTACTGGCTATTCAAGGACCAGATCGCAGGCGACGCGCTGATTTCTCGCGATTGCCGCGCTCGGCGCCGCCACTCCTCCGTCATCCCGAGCAAGCGAGGGACCTGACCTACACTGCTCGCTCACGCAAACTAATTTGCGTCGTCAACACCGTGCTCGCGAGGTCCCTCGCCGTCTGCGCGGCCCGGGATAACAGCGAGGGGCTGTAGGCATGCGCCAAAAACACTTGGTACGGACCGTGCGGTTGCCTGCCGCTTTTCGGTTTACCTCCTCGCGCTGCGGATGGCATGATCATAGAGTCCGATGAATGCCCGTTTGTTGCGTCACGTTGACGAATATCTCGCCATCGCCCAGGAGGCTGGCGCATCAGATGTTCACCTGGGGGTGAACGCTCCGCCGGTCTGGCGTCTGCATGGGACGTTACAGCCAATCTGGCCGGATGCGCCGCGCTTCAAGGCAGAACAAACACAAAACCTAGCCGACGCGTTTCTGAACGATGCGCAGCGCGTGCTGGTAAAGGAGCGTGGAGACGCCGATTTCGCTTACGCCAATAGCAGAGGAAGATACCGCGCCAGCGTGGTGCGCCAGCGTCTCGGGACGGACATCGTTTTTCGCATCATCAATACCCGCATTCGTACGATGGACGAGCTGGGTTTGCCGGAACACCTGAAGCTACTGACGCGATATCACAACGGCCTGATTCTCGTGACCGGATCAGTCGGGAGCGGAAAATCGACGACGCTGGCCGCGCTGGTGGAGCAGATCAATATCGAGCGACGGGAGCACATCATTACTTTGGAGGATCCTATTGAATACGTGCTCGAACCGAAAGGTTGTCACATTACCCAACGCGAAGTACACACGCACACTCGCTCCTTCGGCGTGGCTTTGCGTGGGGCGCTGCGCGAGGATCCTGATGTGATCATGGTTGGCGAGATGCGCGATCTGGAAACGATCTCGCTGGCCATCGCCGCTTCAGAGACGGGCCACCTGGTCCTGGGAACGCTGCACACCGGCACCGCCTCCCGTACCATCGATCGCTTGCTCGATGTTTTTCCGGTGGATCAGCAGGATCAAATCCGTATCATGGTCAGCGAATCCTTGCGTGGCATCATCAGCCAGCAACTAATCCCGCACGTCAGAGGGGCCGGTCGCGTGCTCGCAATCGAGACGCTGACAAACACTCCGGCCGTCTCCAACGTCATTCGCGAGGCGAAGACTTTTATGCTCCCGGGAATTATCCAAACCGGTCGCAAGCAAGGAATGCAACTAATGGACGACTGTCTTATCGAATTACATGCGCAAGGTTTGATCAGCACAGAGGAAGCGTTAGCCCGCTCCGATCAAAAACAAATAGTACGGCAACACATTAGGAAATGAAGAACCGCGGATGTCGCGGATAACACGGATGAAGAAGGAGATAATCCACGAAGAATTACGCGGAGACACTATCGGCGCAGCGATGGATGTGCTGAATGAGTTGAAACCAGGACTCGATGAGAAGCTTTATGAGCGTGCGTTAGTCATTGAGCTGAATCGAAGAGGTCACATCGTCGATTCCCAGCGCTCCTATCCTGTGTTCTATCAGAGCGAACTGATCGGGCATTTGTTACCCGATTTGATCGTCGATGACACTGTCATTGCTGATCCGAAAGCGCTATCGGCCTTTAATGAAGCGCACACCGCCAGATGATCGGGTACCTTGCGATCAGTCAATTGGATCTGGCCCTATTGCTGAATTTTAAAAGCGCCCGATTGGAATGGAAACGGGTCGTGCGACAAAACAAACTGGAGTCTGATCTTCCTGATCTCCATGCCTTGTAATTCTTATCCGCGACATCCGCGTAATCCGCGGTTCTGACATGCCTTATCTCGATCAGTTTCTTCAGGCAATTGTAACGGAAGGCGCCTCCGATTTGCATATTGGCGAAGGTCAGCCCCCCAAGATGCGACGGCATGGTGATGTGATGGCGATGCGCCCAGAGCCCGTGCTGCGCGATGAAGCGATACTGATGTTGAGTGAAATCGCCGGTCCGGCGAATTGGAAGATTTTCGACGAACGCGGTGATCTCGATTTCGCCTACGAGATGGACCGAGCGTCGCGGTTTCGCTGCAATTTCTTAAAGCAATCGAATGGGTATGGCGCCGTCTTTCGCTTAATTCCGACCAAGATCGCCAGCCTGGAGGAACTTGGGATACCAACGGTGGCAAAAGAGTTTGGCCATTTGCGCGGCGGGCTGGTCCTCGTGACCGGGCCAACTGGCTCCGGAAAATCAACCACACTGGCGGCGTTAATTGATTACATCAATATCAACTTCGCCCGACATATCGTCACAGTCGAAGAACCGATCGAGTTCGTTCATAACAACAAACGGAGCATCATCACTCAACGCGAAGTGCCGGCCAATACCCGCTCCTTTCCGGAAGCGGTCCGCGCGGCCCTGCGCGAAGACGCCGATGTCGTGCTGGTGGGTGAGATGCGAGATCTGGAAACGATTTCGCTGGCGTTAACCGCGGCGGAGACGGGCCTGCTCGTGTTCGGAACACTGCACACTAACAACGCGCGCAAGAGCGTCGATCGCATGGTGGACGTCTTTCCGGCGAGCCGTCAGCCGCAAGTGCGGACAATGCTATCTAATTCCCTGCGCGGGGTGCTGGCGCAGTTGCTCTTGAAAAGGGCGGACGGCTCGGGACGTATCGCCGTTAACGAGATACTCATCGCAAACGCGGCGGTCGCGGCGATCATTCGCGAAGGCGCAACCCAAAAGCTACAAGACGTCATTATCTCTGGCCGCGCCCAGGGAATGCAGTTCATGGACGACGCCATCTGGGCGATATTGGAAAAGCGCATTGTTTCACCACACGAAGCGTTCATGAAAGCGATCGATAAGAATCGCTTCAAACAATATCTGCCCACGGAAGAAGCTGCGTTGGGAAATGCCGCCGGTTCAGTGCCCGATGACGAGCAAAAGTTGCCCGGCAATTTTGTCAGAAACAAAAGGTAACAGTTTTGTTACCAAAAATCCCTATTTACTCGCCGCCGTTTCGTTCACCTTGGCCGATACTCCGGCAGGAAAAAGACAAATTTCAACCAAGAAAGGGAATTTTTATGAGAGCAATTCGCAGCCTGATTACAAACCTCCTGCTCGTTTTGGCAGCGACGTCATTTAGTGTTGCGACGGCGCGCGGCGATACCTACAGCTGGACCAATCTTCAGTCCGATATCGCGGGCGTGGCCGCGCATGTCGATCCAAATCTGGTTAATCCATGGGGTGTAGCGGTGTCGCCATCAGGTATAATTTGGGTCAGTGACAACGGTACCGGCGTCTCAACGCTTTACCATCAGGACGGCACGGCTCTATCGCTTGTGGTGACGATTCCGACCTCCGCTCGGAATAAAGATGGGGGCAACCCCACTGGGATGGTTTTCAACGGCACTCCGTCCTTCCAAGTAACAAAAAATGGAAACTCGGCGCCCGCCTTCTTTATTTTTGTCAGTGAAGACGGTTCGATCTCAGGTTGGAACCCGACGCTGGACCTGACGCACGCCATCATCGCCGTGGATAACGGCACAAATAACGGAACAAATCGCGCCGTTTACAAAGGCGCAACGCTAGGCGTCGCGAACGGTCATAATTTTCTTTACGTAACGAATTTCCACTCGGGCCAGGTGGAGACTTACAACGAGAACTTTCAGCAAGTTAACCCGAACGCTTTCGCTGACCCAAACATTCCGGCTGGTTTTGCGCCCTTTGGCATCCAAAACTTAAGTGGCCACATTTATGTCACCTACGCACTGCAAAACAAGGAGAGGCACGACGATGTGGCAGGCCCAGGCAATGGCTTCGTTGATGTTTTCGATACGAGTGGCAACTTGATCAGACGACTGATTTCACATGGCAAACTCAATTCCCCGTGGGGGCTTGCGATCGTGGAAGACAAACTCTGGGTCGGCAATTTTGGCGACGGTCGGATCAACAATTATAATCCGACAACTGGCGCATTTATCGAAACACTCATGAAATCCGATGGAACTCCATTGGAGTTCAACGGTCTATGGTCTCTGCTTCCCTTGGGTAACGGCGTCTATTTCACCGCCGGCATTGCCGATGAAGCACATGGACTGTTCGGACTAATCACCGAAGACTGAAGCCTAAGTAAACAAAAATAGGAGCCGGACTGGACGGGCGTCTGTAGCAGACGTTGTGTTTAGCGCCAACGGCGTGTATCACACGATGGCCCGGGGATCGGCTCCGCAGAGCGTCGCCCTACCAGCGAAACTTTCGCGAGGACGCATTGGTAGGGCGCGAGACTCTGTCGAGCCGCTGAGCCTTTCCATGGCTAAACCTTTTCCTATGTGCGGCAATGCGTGGTTATTGTTCCCGCCCCACCGCGCTTGGAGCCTGGGCTTTCCTTGGGATTTGGGATTTGGGATTTGGGATTTCGGGGGTTGCAGGTAGAGACGTCAAATACGATCACTGATCAGCTCGTCGGTTTAAGGTCGAAGGCTTCGTTAACACATTCCAGGCGCCGATGGTCGGATTCGCCTCGCGTCCGTCAGTCCGTCTCCCTGCAAGAGAGCGAATATCCAATGGCTGCTTTCGCTTTTCCGCGTTCCTTTCCATGGTGAATAATGCGCTTCGGGAGCCTTGTGCGGAAGCTTCCATCCGTTCAAACGCGGTCGGATCGCCATGTCATAAAACTGCAGAGCCTTGGGTGCTCGTCGCCACAATTCTTGGCTCGAGCATGGCCTTCATCGACGGCACGGTTGTCAACGTCGCATTGCCCGCGTTGCAGAACGCGCTTCACGCCACCGTCACCGATGTGCAATGGGTAATTGAAGCTTATTCCCTGCTCCTTTCAGCGCTTCTTCTTGTCGGCGGCTCGTTAGGTGATCGCTATGGGCGACGACGCGTTTTCATCATCGGCGTAGTCATCTTCGCTGCGGCTTCGGCGTGGTGCGGTCTCGCTTCCGGAATCCGCCCGTTAATTATCGCCCGCGCTGTCCAAGGATTCGGCGCGGCGTTGCTCGTGCCCGGCAGTCTCGCCATCATTAGCAGCTCCTTTCGCGAGGAAGATCGCGGACGCGCGATCGGCACCTGGTCTGGCTTTAGCGCGATCACTGCTGCGATTGGACCAGTCCTCGGTGGCTGGTTGATCGAGCGACTCTCCTGGCGCGCGGTCTTTTTCATCAATATTCCGCTCGCCATCATTGTCATCGTCATTTGCTACTGGCGCGTCCCGGAAAGTTCCGGCAACGAAAAAGGGCGTCTCGATTGGGTGGGAGCAATTATCATTGCCCTTGGTCTTGGCGCGCTTGTCTGGGGTCTGATTGAATCGGCGCGTCTCGGCTTTGCTCATCCTGCCATTGTGGCAACGCTTGTGGCCGGACTCACTCTCATCGTCACATTTGTTTTTCTCGAAAGACAGAGTGCCACTGGAGCTTTTTCGCTCGCGCACCTTCACCGGCACCAACCTTCTCACTCTTTTTCTCTACAGCGCGCTCGGCGGAACGCTTTTCTTCCTGCCATTAAATCTTATACAGGTGCAGCACTACTCACCCACGGCCGCTGGCGGAGCCTTGCTTCCCTTTATTTTGATCATGTTCCTCTTGTCGCGTTGGGCCGGCGGGCTTGTGCAAAAATACGGAGCCAAAATTCCACTCATCGTCGGCCCTGCCATCGCCGCGATCGGTTTCGCCTCGTTCATGCTGCCTGGGATTAGTGGCAGTTACTGGAAAACTTTTTTTCTACCCATCATCGTCCTCGGCACAGGAATGGCCATCAGTGTTGCGCCGCTTACGACCACCGTTATGAACTCCGTCGCGCAAGCGCGTGCCGGCGTTGCTTCCGGAATCAACAACGCCGTTTCCAGAGTAGCGGGCTTGCTCGCGATCGCTGTGCTCGGGATCGTTATGTTGCAGGCATTTAACCACGCCCTCGAAACGAATTTGTCAGGTTTGGCTTCCTCAATCCGGCAATCCGTCGACCAGCAACGAACCAAACTAGCTGCAGCCGATCTGCCGCAAAACATCGCGCCGGCCACCCGTGCACAATTGCGTGATGCGATCGATCATGCATTTGTGGCCGGGTTCCGCGCGGTCATGTTCGCCGGCGCCTTCTTAGCGGCAGGGGCCGCCATCTGCGCCTGGTGGTTGATTAAAGCCGAGGCTGACGTCAAAACTAACAGCGAGCTGTAGCGCCGGTTCTAGCTGTCTCGCCGTAGTGCACGAAGGCGGATGACCGCCGATATGACGTCATCTGATTATGACCTGAACAATCTACCTGGGCTACAGTTTCTCGATCTCAGCGCGAAGATCCTCTTTCGACTTTCCGAGGCGCTGTTGCAGACGTCCCAGAAGCTCATCTTCTTTCCCCTCCGCGAACGAAAGATCGTCATCCGTCAACTGGCCATACTTCTGTTTCAATTTTCCCTTCACTTCATTCCAACTGCCCTTGACTTGTAATTTCGTTCTCATAACAATGGGGTTACGCCGTTCACTGGGTGCTTGGTTGCAAGGTCATTCACAAAAAGCGCCCAGGACGAGAGCAATGCAATCCGGTTCGTTTGGGTTACCCGCTACCCGTCGACAAAGCGCGTTCACCGAGCCAAGCCAGGTGTCGCCGCACTACCAGTTTCAATCCAAAAGGGGTAATCGTTTTCTCGCGAATGTGCGCGATTGCTTCCTCCACGGAATCGGTCGCGAAAATCAAATCGAGATCGGATCGGTTGATCATCCCCTCGCCTGCCATTTTCTCAAACATCTTTAGCAAATCGCACCAGTAGTCGGTTCCCATCACGACCACGGGAAAGTTTCTGATTTTGCCAGTTTGGATAAGCGTGATCGCTTCAAACAACTCATCGAGCGTTCCAGCGCCACCCTGCATCACCACGAAGGCATAGGAATATTTTGCCAGCAGTGTTTTGCGGACGAAAAAGTAATGAAGCGTGACGCAGCGATCGAGAAACGCGTTCGGCTGTTGCTCGAACTCGAGCTCGATGTTGCAACCGACCGAGCGGCCGTTGACATCTTTCGCCCCGCGATTGGCTGCTTCCATGATCCCCGGCCCGCCACCAGTCATGACGGTGAATCCGAGCTGGGCAATGGCCGCACCTATTTTGCGCGCCAGCTCATAACTGGGATGACCTTCTGTTATTCGCGCGGAACCGAAAACTGTCACGCAGGGCCCAACGAAGTGGAGCACCCGAAACCCGCGCAAGAAATCGAGCAAGACCCGAAAGAGAGTGAATAGTTCGCCGAAACGCGAGCGCGGTCCTTCCAAAAAAATTTCATCGGCCCGCTGAGGCGGCGCGGTTACCGATGAGCTGGTCGTCGGTGGCCGTTCGCGCGCAAGTGCTGGATCTGCCATCACTAAGCGTTAGCAAGATTGCTCGAGATATTCTACCGGATTAACGAAGGACAAGCGAGGGACTCCCTTCCTAGCAATCAACAATCAGTAATCAGCCATCGGCAATCTGCGTTTCATTTTGTTCCTGGCGGGAATGGAGCCGCTGGAAAGTGAGCGACATAGACGCCAGGGCGAGATCGCCGCGGCGACCGGATCAATCGAACCTACGCTCCATACTACCCTTAAGTTGGCCAACTCTCAGGCACGCAGTACTATGTCCCCGGCGGGAATGGAGCCGGCGGGAGCGGCGCGACATAGACGAAGCCCCTAAGGGTGAGCTTTCGGGAGAAAGCGAATCAATCGAACCTACACTCAATGCTACCCTTAAGTTGGCCAACCTTCTGGCACTTGGAGCTGTGTCCCCGGCGGGAATTGAACCCACATTTAAGGTTTAGGAAACCCTCGTTCTTTCCGTTGAACTACGGGGACCAACAACTCGAGAAAGAATACACGGATTAAACGAATATGAGCAAGTTGCTCGTCCTGATCGGCTACCATTTCTCGAAACGCCAGCTGTGCTCTCCACGGTCCTCGTAAAATGAGATTATCAGTTGGTTGGTTTTTAGGTAACGTCAGCGGATGTCGACGGAGGTTAAAAAGGAAATCGAGCTTGAGATCGCGCACGTTCTCTTCCTCGACATCGTCGGCTACTCGAAACTCTCGGTTAACGAACAACACGCCAGAGTTGATGAACTCAACGGGATTGTTCGCTTGTCCGAGCAATTCCAAA
>Ga0209474_10002003_pt1 | contig 19173 bp, 17 predicted proteins | sample GraSoiAngelo_145_FD_185902 | JGI IMG/M metagenome (GOLD analysis project Ga0209474, IMG submission 185902) | Grasslands soil microbial communities from the Angelo Coastal Reserve, California, USA - 14_1009_05_20cm (SPAdes) (version 2) | ecosystem: Environmental > Terrestrial > Soil > Grasslands... | reverse complement strand
GACATAGAAGGCGCGAATTTTGGCGAGGTCGGCGGCACGCATATGGACGTGGCCGATGCTGGTGCCCTCGGCGACTGGCCGGGTGGCGCGCTCGCGGGGCACGATGGTCCCCTGGAGGTCGGGGGTTACGGTCTGGCTCATGACGTCATGAACCTTACCCGCGGGCCCACGATTTCATGCGCTGGCGTGCGTGGTGCGGCGGAGAGGATTTGAACCTCCACGAGGTTGCCCTCACTAGCTCCTGAAACTAGCGCGTCTGCCGTTCCGCCACCGCCGCCGGTAGGGAGGCTGACCAGTATAAGGACGGCGCAACGGGCGTCCCCACCGGCAGCGCGACCACGTTTGACGCCAAACCTCGAACCGAAGACGGCCCCGAGCTTAGGTTTGCCGGCAAACGTGAAAACACCGCGAGCTCAGCCGCGGCCCGAAAGGCCGCTGCGCCGGCGCAACGTCTCGCCCCGAGCCCCGCCAAGGGCGTCGCGCCGGCGCAACGACCCTCAACTCACGCGATGGTCAGGGCCAGCGGGCCCCCTAGGAACGCCTCCAGCCGCTCGGCCTCGGCTTTGAGCTGGCGCCGGCCGGCCGCCGGCAGCGACTCGAACAGAGTGACGGCGACCTCCAACCCTCGCCCACCCTTCCTGTACGTCCAGGTGCCGGCCACCCGCCCGCCGCGCAGGACCACGGCCGAGATCCAGCCCGCGGTGCGCGAGACCAGCGGTCGCTGGGCGGCGGTGAAAAGGTGCGAGCGGTCGGCGTGCCCGAGCAGCCAGGTGTCGAACGGACCCAGCAGGCGCACGCGGTTGTCGGGCGCCGCCTCCAGCAGTTCCTGAAGGTCCTCCGCGCGCACCCAGGCGGGGCGGCCGTCCACCGAAACCTCGGCCAGCCCCAGCGCGTCCGGCTCCCAGGCCAGCCGGGCCGCGCCCACCCGCATCCCCAGCCAGCGCAGGTAATCGGCGCGGGTGGCCGGGCCCCACGCAGCCAGGTACCGGCGCAGCGCCTCGGGCGCGGCCGCAGCAGGGGTCCAACGCTTCTGGGGACCGATCCAGGCCTCGGCGCTGACGAAGGTGGCCTGGCCGCGGCGGGGCGGTCCGTTCACCAGGGCGCCCTCGCGCGACAGCGGTTTCAGGAACTCGCCCCAACTGGACAGCAAACGCGCGCCGAGGGCGGGGCCCGCCATGGCCGCCACCCGCTCCGCCAGCTCCGCCCGCGTCAGCGGCTCGGCCGACAGCACCGAGCGGGTGGCCTCGATCAGGGCGTCGAACTCGGTGCGGGTCATCTTGTAGTACTGGAGCCAGTTGGCCGGGAAGGCGTCGTAGCCGCCGCGGGCGGCGCCCAGCAGCCAGGCGTCGGCCGGTGGGAGCACGTGCAGGGTGCCCCGCATGGCCCAGGTCTTGACCAGCTTCCGCGACTCCCAGAGCAGGTGGTCCAGGGCGCCCCGCTGCAGCTCCTCGGTGCGCGCCCAGAGCATGAGCTCGGCCGCCGAGGCCACCTGGGCCTGCAGCCCGACCACGGCCCTCACCGTGGCCACCGCCTCAGATGCGGGAGCGCGCGGGGCCAGGCGATGCCGGCGCAGCCGGAAGGCGTCGACCTGCGCCCGGGAGACCGCGGGCGCCGTGCTCAGCTGGCTACGAAAAGCGTTTGCCAGGCCGCGTCGATGAGGTCGGGGCGCAGCGCCGGCCGCTGGCCACGCGCGCTCGCCACGTCGACCAGCCGCTCCAGGAGGTCGCGCGGATGGTTGCCCCGCAGTGGCCGGCCTCCGTAGAGGCTCTTCACCATCTCCAGGGCCCGCGGCTCCGGCGCCAACCCGAGTCGCGCCCGCTCACGTTCGAAGATCTTGACGTAGGCGTCCCAAGTGGGGTCGGGCATCAGAACCTTGTAGGAGAGTCGGCGGAGGTAAGCCTCCTCCAGGAGGTCGGCCGGCTTCAGGTTGGTGGAGAGCACCACCTGCGCCATGAAGGGGATCTCGACCTTGCGGCCTGTGGCGCTGAGGTTGAGATAGTCGATGTGCTGCTCGAGCGGCACCAGCAGGCGGTCGAGGATCTGCTTGGGCGGCACCCGCTGCCGGCCCAGGTCGTCGATCAGGAGCACGCCACCCGCGGCCTTGACCTGCAGGGGCGCCTCGTAGCTGCGGCTGGCGGAATCGAAAGTGGGCTCCAGCATCTCGGTGACGAACTCGCCACCCACCTGCACCAGCGGCCGCTCGACCCGGCGCCAGCGGGCGTCGGGCGGCTGCGGGCCGTGGGCCAGCTTGTGGGCGGCGGGGTCGAACACCCGCATCACGTCGCCGTTGCCCAGGTCGACCGCGACCGGGACCAGGATCGGCTCGCCGAGGAGCGCCACCACCCGGCGGGCCAGCGAGGTCTTGCCGTTGCCGGGCGCGCCGTAGATGAACAGCGAGCCCCGGGAGTTGACGGCCGCGCGCACCGCCTCCACCACCGGCGGTGGCACCTCGAGGCCGCTGAGCGCGGCCGAGAGCTTGGCCATGGTCACCGACGAAGGCTTGCCGGCGTCGGCGGCCGCAGTCTTGTATTCGGCGTAGGAGACCGGCGCCGGGCCCAGGTAGCGCGACCCGGGCAGGGTCTCCAGGTGCGAGCGGCCGCGCACGGTGAGGGCGTAGGTCATGCGCTCGGGCAGTGAGTTCTGCGCGCCCGCGTCGGCCGCGATCCCCAGGGAGTCGATGAAGTTGCCGACCGTCAGAGCGTTGAGGGCCGGCTCGATGCTGGCGTAGGGCAGGGAGAGCGCCCCAGCCACCTCGTAGGCCGTCATCTTGGAGGTGGTCGCCAGCACGCGCAGGACCAGGCCTTCGGCCAGCGCCTGGTCCAGGTGAGGCGCATGGCCGTCGCCCGCGGCCAGCGGGGCGGCGGCCACCAGGTGTCCGCTGGGCAGCGGCGTCGGGGAATCGATGTGGGTGAGCACCGCCTCGATGACCTTCGCCCGGAAGCGGGCACGGTCTCCGTGATCGGGCGCCTCGCCTTCGCGACGGCGACTGATCCAGTCGGGCACCGCCGCGAAAACGACCGTGTTGCCGATCGCGACCTTCACGGTGTCCGGCTCCGAAGCCGCCACCCGGACCGCCACCCGCGCCAGGTAACCCTGGCCGACCAGCGCGGCCCAGCTGCGCTCCCAGGCGACGGCGCCCCGGCCCTCCCAGGTCTGGCGCATGGTGCGGTCGGAGACCAGCTTGATGTCGCGCCGGTGGTGGTACCGGCGGCGGATCAGCTCGGTGATGTCGCGGTCGACGTCTTCGGCGACCAGCGCCGCCAGCGGCAGGGCGCGGTCGGCGATGTCCGGCCGGTGCTTGATCTCGCGGATGGTGCCCGCCGTGGCGGCCAGCGCGCGCAGCACATTGGCATGGCGCGGGCAGAACGGCGTGGAGTCGATGAAGACGACGTGCTTCTTGCACCACCAGGTGGCGCAGATCTGGCCCTTGGCGTCCTCGTAGCTGCAGGGCCAGCCCTCGGTCGCGTTGCAGCCGCCGTAGGAGCAGCCGGCGCTGTCGTCCTCGCCCTTGCGGGTCAGCAGCGGCGACTGCGCGATCGAGGTCAGCAGGCTGCGCAGACTGTGGGCGGTCAGCGGGGGAGGCGCATCCTTCGGCGGCGAAGAGGAGGAGGTGATGAGGTCGGGGCGGGCCGCATGCAGGAGCGCTCCGGCGAACTCCTCGCAGGACTGGAACCGCTGCTCGCGGTCCTTGGCCATCGCCTTGTAGATGATCTGCATGAACTTCTCGGGGATGGCCGTCGAGGGCCGCGGCTGCTCGAAGACGTGGGCGTGCAGGATGCTGGGGATCGAGCCGACGAAGGGCGGATCGCCGTGCATCAGCTCGTAGAGGATGCAGCCCAGCGCGTAGATGTCGGCTCGGTGGTCGACCTCGTCGCCCCGCACCTGCTCGGGCGACATGTAGGCCGGGGTCCCGACCATGGAGCCGGTCGCGGTCAGGCGCTGGTTCTCGGTGACCACGCGCGAGATCCCGAAGTCGAGGATCTTGGTCTTGCCCTGGGTCGTGACCAGGATGTTGTCCGGCTTCAGGTCACGGTGCACCACGCCGTGGGCGTGGGCGGCGCCCACCGCTGAAAGCACCTGCTGGATCAGGTCCAGGGAGACGTCGACCTTGAAGCGGCCGCTCTCGCTCAGCCAGTAGCGCAGCGAGTGGCCCTCGACCAGCTCCATGACGATGAAGAGCGAGCCGCCGTCGCTGTCGAAGTCGTAGATGCGGACGATGCCGGGATGGTTGAGGCCGGCCACCATGGTCGCCTCGCGCTGGAAGCGGGCGCGGAAGGACTCGTCGCGCGAGTACTCCTCCGAGAGGACCTTGATCGCCACCGGCACGCCCAGGCCCGGGTGCATGGCCGTGTACACGACGCCCATGGCGCCGCGTCCCATCTCGGTCTGGATTTGAAAGCGGCCCAGACGGCCGCTGCTCTGGCTCTGGCTGTTCAACCCTCTTCTGAGAAACCCGGTTGGGAATTCTCAGGGAGCCAGGACTGACCTGAGCCCCTCTTAACCCGCCGGGGCGCCCGCGGTTTGCGCCACCTCCTCGTCGATCGGCTGGGCCTGGTTGCGCAGGACCTTCTTGTCGAACTTGCCGACCGAGGTCTTGGGAAGCTCGTCGATGAAGCGCACTTCGTCCGGCAGCCACCACCTGGCGACCTTGTCGGCCAGGAAGTCGCGGATCTCGTCGGCCGTCACCTGGTCCTTGAACTCGGGCTGGGCCACCACGTAGGCCACCGGCCGCTCGGACCACTTGCTGTGGGAAAGTCCAATCACCGCTGCTTCCAGGACCTTGGGGTGGGCCATGATCGCGTTCTCCAGCTCGACCGAGCTGATCCATTCGCCGCCGGACTTGATCACGTCCTTGGTGCGGTCGACGATCACCACGTAGCCGTCGGGCGTCATCGAGGCCACGTCGCCGGTCTTGAACCAGCCGTCCTCGGTGAGCCGGCCGGGATCGGCGTTGTTGTGGTAGCCGCTGGCGATCCAGGGGCCGCGGCACTGGATCTCGCCGAAGGCGACGCCGTCCCAGGGCAGCTCCTCCCCGGTGGCCAGGTCGGCGATGCGGATCTCGACCCCGGCCGCGGGCACACCCTGGCGCAGACGCGCCTCCAGCTCCTGGTCGGCAGGCACCCAGCTGCGCACGGTGCCCACCGAGCCGATGGGCGAGGTCTCGGTCATGCCCCAGGCGTGGAGCATGCGCAGTCCCAGGCGGTCCATGCGCTCCATCAGGGAGCGGGGGATGGCGGAGCCGCCGCAGATCACGGTGTGCACCTTGGGCAGCCGGCGGCCGCTCTTCTCCATTACGCCGGCCAGGTTGATCCAGATCGTGGGCACGCCGCCCAGGATGGTGGCGCCCTCCTGCTCGGCCAGGTCCAGGATGATCTGCCCGTCGCCCATGAAGCGGTCGGGAAAGATGATCTTGGCCCCGGTCATTCCGCAGGCGTAGGGCAGCCCCCAGGAGTTGGCGTGGAACATGGGGACGACCGGCAGGATGGTCTCGTTCTCGCCCAGGCGCAGGGTGTCGACCTGCATCACGGCCATCGCGTGGAGCCACTGCGACCGGTGGCTGTAAACCACGCCCTTGGGATTGCCGGTGGTGCCCGACGTGTAGCACATGGCCGCGGCTGACCACTCGTCGAGGGTCGGCCAGGCGAAATCCTCCGACTCGCGCCCGATCAACTCCTCGTAGTCGAGGGTCTCGCCCAGCTGGTGCTCGGGCAGCGGACCGCCGTCGCTCAGCACGACGAGCTTGCGGACGCTGGGCAGCCGGCCGGCCACCTGGTTGAGGACCGGGATCAGGCTCTTGTCGACGAACAGGAACTTGTCCTCGGCGTCCTCGATCACATAGGCGAGCTGGTCCGGGAAAAGGCGCAGGTTGAGGGTGTGCAGGACCGCGCCCATGCAGGGCACCGCGTAGTACAGCTCGAGGTGCCGGTAGTTGTTCCAGGCCAGCGTGGCCACCCGATCGCCGGGCTTCGCACCGAGCCGCTGCAGCGCGTTGGCCAGGCGTGCCGCTCGGCGCGTCATGTCGGTGTACGAGTAGCGGTGGAGATGGTCCTCGCGCTTGGAGACGATCTCCTTTTTGTCGAATAGCCGCTGCGCGCGCCAGAGCACGTGCTGGAGCGTGAGCGGGTAGTCCTGCATCAGCCCTTTCATGCCCGCAGGATGCGCCGCGGCGCGCGCTATGGCAAGCGGCTGTTGAGGCGCTCCATGGCCATCACCAGCAAACCTTCGACGGCGCGTTCCCAACCGCGCTGCTGCGCCCACATCGCGGTCATCGCCCGGTTGCCCAGCATCACCGCCTCCCAGAGCTGAAAGCGCTGCAGTGTGGCGTGCGGGCGCAGCTCCCGGTAGCGGTCGAGAAAGGCTTTGCGCGCCTCCTCGGCGGCCACGGACTGCTCCCAGCCCCGGGGCATGGATGGGAAGAGGTAGGCGCAGTAGCGGGCCAGGTCCGCGCTGGTCTCGGCCAGTGAGAAGTAGTCGAAGTCGATCAGCGTGAAGCGCCCCTCGTCGTGCAGGAGCTGGTCGTACTTGAGGTCGCCGTGGGTGGGCAGCCACTCCTCCTCGGCTGTGTGCGAGAGCTTGGCCCGGATGTGGATCAACAGCTCGCGGAGCAGGAAGTGGGCCTGGGGATGGACGTGGGCGAACTGGTCCTGCACACCGTCCAGGCGCTCCAGCTCGTGCTCGAGGCGGATGTGCGGCTCGGCCGGCACCTCGGACTCGTGGATGGCAGCCGCAGCGCCGGCGGCGAACAGGGTGCCGGGCAGAAAGTGGGGCGCCGTACGGTCGCCGGTCACGGCGGCGCCTGGAGCCGCCTCCTCCAGGTAGAGCGAGAGCTCCGGCTGGAAGCTCAGCGGCCGGGGGATCGCCAACCGACCTTCGGCTGCGCGCGCGACCTCCCAGAGCGCCGTCATCACCTGGTGGGTGCGGCGGCCGCCGTGGCCGGCCTGCACTTTGCCGAAGATGCGCTTGGAACCGGCCGCCGGAGCCGTGTGGATCATGTACTCGAAGATGCCGTTGACCTCGGGCACGTAGCGGGCCAGCTTGACGTCCACCGCGGTGATGCGGGCGGGCACATCCAGCAGACCGCGCTTGAGAGTCCGAAACAGGCGCAGCACGCGGGAGGGGTTGGCGGCGGCCGCCAGCGTCGGCATCGACGGATCGACGGGGTAGAACCAGAACGCGTGCTGGCTCTCCGGAAAGAGGACGGGGTAGCCATGGCCGTCCAGAGGATCGCCACTCGCTGATCCGTACAGGTCGTGCATGCGGCTGGCGAACCGCTGCCAGGCTTCCGGCTTGAAGAGGGCGCGCGCCACCAGCCGGACTTCCCGCTGCTCGGGGTAGACGGGCTGGGGTTCGGGCGCATCCTCATCCAGCTCCGCGTCGGCTTCGGGCAGGATGGGCTCGCCCCGGCCGAGCTTGACCCGGTACATCGCCCAATACGTCTCGGGCGGCTCCAGCCGGGAGTAGCGGCGCCTGGCCTCCAGCAGCGTCCAGCCGGTTCCGGGAAGGACGGATTCCTCCAGGTATCGGGTCGCCGCGGCGGTGTTGGTCGCCTCCTGGACACTGCCCAGGGTCAGCATCGTGCCCACGCCTTGCTAATTCTTCCCTGAAACCGGTTCACGCACCAAGACAAGTGTGCAGATTGACATATTGGGCAGGCGCTTGATATGACATAGGCAATATCACGTTATCGGCCAGTTATGCGCGGAACAAGCGCGTACTGGTCGGCAGCACGTCACACGGAGGTGCGTCTCAAGTTGGAAGTGGATAGCGACGCGTTGATACTGACTCGTCGCCCCTTTGCCGCGAGACTCCTTCTGTGGCTGTTCATCCTCTTCTGCACCTCGGTGCTGATCGTGGTTCGCACCCAGCCCGCCCTCGCCAGCACGCATGGCAATGCGGCGGCGGTGGGAGCGAGTCGCCACGACGGACACCCGGTGCACGAGGGCGACAACCACGGCACTGGAGGCGGCGGCGACGGGGGCAGCGGCGGAGACAAGCCGAGCAAGGCCGATAAGCCGGCCCATGCTCAGGCTGCGGCGGCGCAACCCGCGGCGCCTGCGAAGCCGGCGACGCAACCCGCGGCGCCTGCTCAGCCGGCGACGCAACCCGCGGCGCCTGCTAAGCCGGCCGGCCAGCCCAACGGGGCTGGACAAGCCAAGCCGGCAAGCGCGAACACGAGCGGCACCTCCGGGTGCGACGTGCCCGGAAAAGCTTGCGACCCGTCCAAGAAGGACAGCGACAACGGCGTAGGCAACAACTGCGACCCGGGGTACGGCCGCGGGAACCAGGCCAAGATGGCCAGCGACGATGCCACGACCTCGAGCTGCGGCACCGCGAGCACTGCTGGGCAGGCGAGCGGCGCGAATGGCAGCTCCGGTTCGGGCGGAGGCGCTGCGGCCTCGACGGGCGCCACCACGGGCACCGCTGGACAGGCCAGCGGGGCCAACGGGAGCTCGGGTTCCGGCGGAGCCGCTGGGACCTCGACCGGCGCCACCACGGGCACCGCTGGACAGGCCAGCGGGGCCAACGGGAGCTCGGGTTCCGGCGGAGCCGCTGGGACCTCGACCGGCGCCACCACGGGCACCGCTGGACAGGCCAGCGGGGCGAACGGAAGCTCGGGTTCTGGCGGAGCGGCTGGGACCTCGACCGGCGCCACCACAGGCACCGCTGGACAGGCCAGCGGGGCCAACGGCAGCTCGGGTTCCGGCGGAACCGCTGGGACCTCGACCGGCGCCACCACAGGCACCGCTGGACAGGCCAGTGGGGCCAACGGCAGCTCGGGTTCTGGCGGAGCCGGGACCTCTACCGGTAACACCACAGGCACCGCCGGGCAGGCCAGCGGCGCCAACGGCAGCTCAGGCTCTGGCGGGGCTGCTGGGACCTCGACCGGCAAGACCACGGGCACTGCTGGACAGGCCAGCGGCGCCAACGGCAGCTCGGGTTCCGGCGGAGCCGGGGCCTCGACCGGCAACACCACTGGCACCGCTGGACAGGCCAGCGGGGCCGGCGGCAGCTCGGGTTCCGGCGGAGCCGGGACCTCAACTGGTAACACCACGGCAACCGCTGGGCAGGCCAGCGGGGCCGGCGGCAGCTCGGGTTCCAGCGGATCTGCTGGGACTTCGACTGGCAACACCACGGCGACCGCCGGGCAGGCCAGCGGGGCTGGCGGCAGCGCCGGCTCGAAGGCTCCGGCCTCGACCGGCAACACCACTGGCACCGCCGGACAGGTCAGCGGGGCCAACGGCAGCTCGGGTTCCGGCGGAGCCGGGACCTCCACTGGTAACACCACTGGCACCGCCGGGCAGGCCAGCGGGGCCGGCGGCAGCGCCGGCTCACAGGCTCCGGCCTCGACCGGCAACACCACGGCCACTGCTGGGCAGGCCAGCGGGGCCGGCGGCAGTGCCGGCTCACAGGCTCCGGCCTCGACCGGCAACACCACGGCCACTGCTGGGCAGGCCAGCGGGGCCGGCGGCAGCGCCGGCTCACAGGCTCCGGCCTCGACCGGCAACACCACGGCCACTGCTGGGCAGGCCAGCGGGGCCGGCGGCAGCTCAGGCTCCGGCGGGGCTGTTGGGACCTCAACCGGCAACACCACGGCCACTGCTGGGCAGGCCAGCGGGGCCGGCGGCAGCTCAGGCTCCGGCGGGGCTGCTGGGACCTCAACCGGCAATACAACCGGAACCGCTGGGCAGGCCAGCGGGGCTGGCGGCAGCTCAGGCTCTGGCGGGGCTGCTGGAACCTCAACCGGCAACACCACAGGCACCGCTGGACAGGTCAGCGGGGCCAACGGCAGCACTGGCTCCGGACAGGCCGGAGTGGGCGCTGGTGCCGGTGCGGCAGGCAATAGCGGGACCGGCGCGGCCGGCGGAGGCGTCTCTGGCGCCACCGGCACCGGCGGAGTTGCTGCTCAGGGCGGCGCCCTGGCGGCGACCGGGCTCCCGATTCTCGGGGCCATCGTCGGATTCCTCCTGCTGGTGCTTGGAGGCATCGCCTCACGGAGGCGCCGCTAGTTCAGCACCTCTGTGCATGGGGGCGGCTGCTGGAATCTTCCAGCGGCCGCCCTTTCTTCTTTTTCAGCCACTTCATCGTCAAAAGATCGGAGCCTGACGGGCACAGTCCGTAGGATGCCGGCGATGCGCAGTAGTGGTCGGGCTGACCTCCATCTCCACACCTGCTTCAGCGACGGCTGGCCCACGCCGACGGACGTACTGGAGCATGCGCGCCAATCGACCCGGCTCGACGTGATCGCGATCACCGACCACGACACCATCCAGGGCGCTCTCAGAGCGGCAGACCTGGCTGCGGGACTGCGCGACGCGCCCGAGGTCATCGTGGGCGAGGAGGTGTCGAGCCGGGAGGGTCACATCGTCGGTCTCTTCCTGGAGCGCCGGGTGCGGCCCGGGATGTCGGCGGCCGCCACCGTGCACGCGATCCACGAGCAGGGCGGCATCGCCATCGCCGCTCACCCCTTCTGGCGCACCGCGCGGCAGGTCCAGGGCCGGGGGCGCATCCACGGGCTGGGCTGGCGGGCCGCCGAGCTCGACTTCGACGCGATCGAGGTGGAGAACTCGACGCCCGGGTTCTACCTCTTCAACCAGATGGCCCACCGGCTGACCGAGGCCACCGGCCTGGCCGAGGTGGGCAACTCCGACGCCCACATCCTGGATGCTGTCGGTCGCGCCTACACCTCGTTCAGCGGGCGCACCGCCGCCGACCTCCGGGCGGCGATCCTGGATCGACGGACGGTCGCCCATCGCCAGCGCTACCGGCCGCTGGGCCTGGTCCGCTACGCCGCCTGGGGCCTGCGCCACGAGCGTGTGGAGGCGGTCGCCGCAGCCGGTCGCTGAAGGGGGCAGCCCGGGGGGCGCTGCCTATAATTCGGTCCCTGCGCCCGCTTAGCTCAACGGATAGAGCGCATGGCTTCGGACCATGAGGTTAGGGGTTCGAATCCTCTAGCGGGCAGGTGCGCAAGCACCCGGCCGGGCGGCTGGCGGAACTGGTAGACGCGCACGTTTGAGGGGCGTGTGGGGTGACCCATCCGGGTTCGAGTCCCGGGCCGCCCACCATGCCCCGGCATATTGTTCGAGCGCCGGCGCTGGAACCCTTTTGGGTCGCTAAATCTGTTCCAGCGCCGGCGCTCAGCCGCTTACGAGGTCCGGACGCTCAGGCGTTAGGCGTCAGGTCGGGGGTGACCACGAACCACTTCTGGCCCACGTTCTGGCCTGTGGTGTCGCCGGGGCTCTTGTCCTTGGCGTAGAAGTACACCGGCCAGCCGTTGTAGGTCACCATCGGCTTCCCGTTGGGGTCCGTGATGGTGCCCAGGGTCCCGGTGACGCCGGCGCCACCGGTCGGCTTGGTGGTCGCGTCGGTGAGCTCCAGCGGCGGCCAGACCGAAAGGCAGCCGCCGGTGCAGGTCACCTTGCCGGCTCCCTTGTCCGGCGTGAACCAGTAGAGGGTCATGCCCTTCTCGGCGTCGACCAGGATCGTCATCGACTTGCCGTCGACGGTCGCCATGGCGGTTTTCACCACCGGCGGCGGGGTCGGCGCAGCCGTGGGCGTGGAGGCCGCGCCCGTTGAGGACCCAGCCCCACCGCAGGCGGCCGTGGATACCAAACCGATCACTGCCAGCGCGTGCGCGAAGCTCCGCATTCTCATGCTCAGGCATACCGGAGCTGGTAACGGGCCACGGAAGAAGCGGCAGCGGCCATGGGTTGGACAGTGATATGGCGATGGAAACCTTCGACGTGACCGCGCGCAAGGCGCACCAGTGGACGATGGTAGCGCTGGTGGTGGCCGGCTTCCTGCTGGGGGAGCCTAAAGGCGCCGTGCCGCTGGCGCTGGCCGGGGCCGTAATGCTGGCGGGCCGCTTCTGGTGGCCGGCCGACCTGGTTCGCCAGCTCACCTGGCGGGTGCTGGAGCCGGGCGGCATCCTGAGGCGCAGGGAGCGGGTCGAGGACCACGAGACGCGCCGGGTGGCGCGGATCATCGGCGGCGCCGCCTGGCTGGCGGCCGCCGGACTGCTGCTCCTCGGAGCGACGCTGGCCGCCTGGGCCATCGCCCTTTTGATCGCCCTCATGGTGGCCCTCGACGCCGCCTTCGACTTCTGCGCGCTCTGCTTCGTCGCGGGTCGGCTCGACCGCAGGGGATGGACCGGCTCCTAATCCTGGCCGCCCTCGCCGGTGGCTTCCTGGTCCTGGCGCTAGGCGCTCGCGTGCTGGCCCGCAGCCGCACGCTCCGTGCGCGGGGGCTGACGCCCTCCGAGGTCTGGCAGGCTCTCGAAGCCCAACCCGATGGACGCCCGGCGGTGATCCTCTTCAAGACGCCCTCCTGCACCGAATGCGCGACTCAGCGCGCCCTGCTGCAGGACGTGCGGGTGATCGAGGTCGACGCTTCGGTCCGGCCCGAGGTGGCCGGCCGCTTTGGGGTCCTGACCGCCCCGACCACGGTGATCCTGGCTGCGGACGGGCGGGTACGCGCCGTCAACCACGGCTTTGCCGGGGCCGAACGGCTGGCGGCGCAGCTGGCTTAAAAGGGGAACAAAGCCCGCCCGCACGGCGTAAGGTGCGGCGCGGTTGCCGGTCGCTGCTCTCGTCGTTCTCATCGCAACCCTGGTTCTCTGCGCGGAGCTCGTGCTCGGCGCCTATGCCTACCTGCGCATGCGCGCCGCCTACCAGCGCCTACACGAGGAGAGCGGATTCGACTTCCTCACCACCCTGCACACCCGCCGCGAGGGACTGCGGTTGGGCGCCCAGCTGCTCCTGCAGTGCTACCGGCACGGCTTCCAGGTCGCCGTCGTCCTGCTCGACCTGGACCATTTCAAGCAGATCAATGACAGCTACGGCCATCGGGTAGGCGACCTGGTCCTGGCCGAGTTCGCGGCTCGGCTCCGGGGCAGCCTGCGGGCCGGCGACTTCGCGGTCCGGCTGGGCGGTGAGGAGTTCTGCGTCTTTCTCGCCCACGCAGCCGAGGAGCAGGCGCTGGAGGCCTCCTGGCGACTGCTCCGGACGATCCGGGCGCGGCCGGTGCGGACCTCGGGAGGGGTGCTGGAGATCACCGCCAGCGCGGGGGTGGCGGCCTGGCGGCGGCGGGAGTCGGTGGAGTCGCTCATCGACCGCGCCGACCAGGCCCTGTACGAGGCCAAGCGCGAGGGCCGGGACCGCGCGCGTGCGTACTCCCGATTAACCCATAGTCTGGAGAGGTCAAGTCCGGGCGAGCACCGGTCCTTCGCCAGCTAGCCGACCGCTGCGTGCGTCAGGGGGCCCGGCTCGTCGTCGTCACGCAGCTCCAGCTGCGCTCCTCCTAGTGCCACCCCTTCCTTCGCATCGGTGCGTCGATCTGCCGAAGTCCTCGCCGCCCGCCCAGCCTTAACCTCTGTCGCATGACCGCCGGCGGGCTTAATCCCGTCACTCAGTTCCGCGATCTGTACGAGCGCGAATATGCCGCGGTGTACCGATCTGTGCGCGCCATCGTCCTCGACTCCGCCGCCGCCGAGGACCTGACCCAGGAGGCGTTCGTCAAGGCCTATCGGGCTCGCCACGGCTACAAGCCCACCGCGCCGGTGGGGGCCTGGCTGCACCGGATCGCGGTCAACACGGCGATCTCCTACCTGCGTCGCCAGAAGCTCAGCCGGCTGCTGCCCGTCCGCCTCTATGTACCGGCCGCCAACAGCGAGTACGACGAAGCCGACGCCCGCAGCGTGGTCGAGGAAGCGCTGGCCGACCTCAGCCCCAAACTGCGCGCCGTGGTGGCGCTGCACTACTTCCAGGGCTACACGCGGGACGAGATCGCCGCGACTCTGGGCATCCCCTCCGGAACCGTCGCCTCGCGCCTCGCCAAGGCGGTGGCGACGATGCGCCGCAAGCTCGGCGACCAGAAATCGGACACCGGGCGTTTGCTGGATGAAGGTGCACTTCGCTGAAGGCGGGTCGTCGAAAGACGAGATCACCCGCGCCCTGAACATGGAATCGGAAACCTGGAAGCCGCGACGAGGACCGGACTGGGCTGAGCTGATGGCCCGGGCCGAAGGCGTCCGCGTCCAGCGGTTCCTGCTCTCAGCCGCAGTCCTGGTCGCGGCCGTGGCCGTGGTCGGCATCGCTCTCGTGATGACCGTCGCCCACACGCTGCCACTCGGACTGGAGCCGATCCGAGACCGCCTGCTTCCTTAAACTGGCGGAACGGCGGGCCATCTCCGCCGAACCTCCGCCGCCCGCCCCGGCCGGGCCACCCTGGAGGCAAAGGGGAAGGACCTCGGATGGGCTGTCGACCTGTTTCCGCGCCGCGACGCGGCATCGCCGAGGGGATGACGTCGCCGCGGTTCGACGGAGGCAGGCCATGACCAGGCAGTCCGGCTTCAAAGAACGCGTGCGCGCGCGCATGTCCGCGACCGGCGAGAGCTACGCGGCCGCCCGGGCCCATCTCGATCGGGGCCGGCCCAGCGTCCTCAACGTGACCAACGGCGAGTCGACCTCGATCAGCCTGCGCGATTCGGGAGTGCCGGGCGAGGTGCTCACCTATCCCGGCCCGCTGCAGGAGGCCGATCGCTACGTGCTCTGGTTCGAGGCCGACCTGTACGACCAGCTGCTGCTGATCGAGGTCCTCTCCAAACTCGAGGCCGAGCCGGCCCGGATCAGCCTGGTCTCGATCGGCGAGTACCGCGGCAAAGCCCACTTCGGCGGCCTCGGCGAGCTCACTCCCCAGCAGCTGGCGGCGCTGCTGCCTGAAGCCGTGACCTTCAACGTTGAGGCCGTGCAGCTGGCCCAGCAGGCCTGGCGCGCCTACCGGGCGTCCAGGCCGCGCGGCCTGCCGGCCATCGCCCGGGCGTCGTCGCCCGAGCTGCGCTTCCTGGGCGAGGCTTTCGCCCGCCTGATGCAGGAGTACCCGTCCCGAGTCGACGGCCTCTCGCTCACCGAGCGACGGATCCTGCAAGCCGTCGACGAAGGCGCCCATCGGCCGCGCGAGATCTTCCTCGCGCTCTGGCAGCGCGAACGCCGGCCCTTCCTGGCCGACCAGCCCACCTTCGAGGTGATCAAGCGCCTCAGCGAAGCCCGGCATCCTCTGCTGGCGCCGGGGCCTTATCGCGATCGCCTGCGGCTGACGCCGGTCGGGCGTGAGGTCCTGGAGGGCAGCGCCGACCACGTGCGGCTGAACGGCCTCGACCGCTGGATCGGCGGCGTCCACCTGACGGGCGCCGAGGACTGGCGCTACGACGAGCGCTTGGAGACCGTGACGAAGGGGCCTTAGCGAGAATACGCGGCATGGCCGCCGCCGCCGAGCTGGGCGTGGGGCTCATCGGCGCCGGCACCGTGGGCGCCGAGGTCGCCGACCGCCTCCTGACCTGGGCGCCCGCGCTCCGCCGCCGCGCGGGCGCCGGCCTGGAGCTGCGCCGCGTCGCCGTGCGTGACCTCGGCAAGACCCGGCCCCGGGTGCCGCCCGAGCTGCTCACGGCCGACCCCCACCAGGTCATAGACGACCCCGGCATCGACATCGTGGTCGAGCTGGCGGGCGGCGAGGAGCCGGCCCGCTCCTGGCTAGAGCGTGCGATCCGCGCCCGCAAGCACGTCGTCACCGCCAACAAGGTGGTGATGGCGGCGCACGGCCCGGAGCTCCTGGAGCTGGCCGGCGAGATGGACGTCGACGTCTATTTCGAGGCGGCGGTCGGCGGCGGCATCCCGCTGATCAGCACCTTCAAGGTCGACCTCGCGGCCAACCAGCTGGAGCGCGTGACCGCGATCATCAACGGCACCACCAACTACATGCTCTGCCGGATGGCGGCCGACGGCAGCACCTTCGCCCAGGTCCTGGCCGACGCCCAGCGCGAGGGTTTCGCCGAGGCCGATCCGACCGCCGACGTCGACGGCCACGACGCCGCCGCCAAGCTGGCGATCATGGCTTCGATCGCCTTCGGGGCCCGTGTGCATCCGCGCGCGGTGTACTGCGAGGGGATTCGGGCCGTGCAGCCCGTGGATTTCCGCTACGCCCGGGAGCTGGGCTACGCGATCAAGCTCATGGCCTCGGCCGAGCGCACGCCGCGCGGGGTGGAGGCGCGCGTGCACCCCTGCATGGTCCCGTTGAGCCATCCGCTGGCGGTGGTCGACGGCGTGCACAACGCTGTCTTCATCGAGGGCGACCTGGTCGGCGAGGTCCTTCTCCAGGGCCTGGGCGCCGGCGCGCGGCCCACCACGAGCGCCGTGATCGGCGACTTGATCGACCTCGCACGCTCCATACAAAGGCAAGTCCGCAACCGGGCGCCTTTCACCTTCGACGACATCGCCGTGGTGCCGATGGACGAGGTCACCACCCGCGCCTACTTCCGCTGCCGGGTCGCGGACCGGCCTGGCGTGCTGGCTCAAATCTTCACCGTCTTCGGCGAGGAGCAGGTGAGCATCTCCAGCGCGATCCAGAAGGAGGTGTTCGAGGGCGAGGCCTCGGCCGAGTTCGTGGTCACCACGCATCCGGCGCCCGACGCGGCCCTGCGCCGCACGCGCCAGCGCATCGCCGCCCTGGAGCCGGTGCGCGCGGTCTCCTCCTTCATCAGGGTTCTCTGACCCCCATGGGAGTCCTGGCCCGCTACCGGGAGCGCCTCCCGGTCACCGAGCACACGCCGATGGTCGATCTCCGCGAGGGCTCGACGCCGCTGGTGCCCTCCCGCAACATCGGTCCCGCGCTGGGCCTCGAGCGTCTCTACTTCAAGTACGAGGGGCTGAACCCGACCGGGTCCTTCAAGGACCGGGGCATGGTGGTGGCCGTGGCCAAGGCCATGGAGGAGGGCGCGCGGGTCCTGGTCTGCGCCTCGACGGGCAACACCTCGGCCTCGGCGGCCGCCTACGCGGCCTCCCAGCGGCTGCGCGCGATCGTCGTGGTGCCGGACGGCAAGATCGCGCTCAACAAGCTGGCGCAGGCCCTGATGTACGGCGCCAAGGTGGTGCAGATCAAGGGCAATTTCGACGCCGCCCTGAGCACCGTGCGCGACCTTGCCGAGCACTACCCGGTGGCCCTGGTCAACTCGGTCAACCCCTACCGGCTGGAGGGCCAGAAGACCGCCGCCTTCGAAATCGTGGAGGAACTGGGCGAGGCCCCCGACTACCTGATGCTGCCGGTGGGCAACGCGGGCAACATCACGGCCTACTGGAAGGGCTTCAAGGAAGAGCTGGCCGCCGGGCACAGCAGGCAGCTGCCGCGCATGGTGGGGGCGCAGGCCGAGGGTGCGGCGCCGATCGTGCGCGGGCGTCCGGTGGAGAAGCCGAAGACGGTGGCCAGCGCCATCGAGATCGGCAACCCCGCGACCTGGGAGGGGGCCACCTCGGCGCGTGACGAGTCCGGCGGCGCCATCGAGGCCGTGAGCGACACCGAGATCCTGCAGGCTCAGATCCGGCTCGCGTCCAGCGAGGGCCTCTTCGCCGAGCCGGCCTCGGTGGCGCCCCTGGCGCTGCTGGTGCGGCTGGTCCAGGAGGGGCGAATCCAGCGCGACTCGACGACCGTGATCGTCCTGACCGGCTCCGGTCTCAAGGATCCAGAAGCCGCGCTGGCCAACGTGGAGCCGCCGATCCAGCTCGACGGTGACGCGCGTTCGCTGGCCAAGGCCCTGAAACTTTGATCTCGATTCGCCTCGCACGGGCCGGCGACGGGGCCGGAATGGCGCGCTGCTGGGCGGACGCCGGCCGCCACTACATCGACGTCGACCAGACCCGCTTCCAGGTGCCCGAGGAGGCAGGCCTGGACCAGTGGTTCGAAGCTTCGCTGGCTCGCCAATCGGAGGAACGCGCCGTGTTCGTGGCCGAGCTCGAGGGCGAGCTGGCGGGATTCTGCGGCGCCCACCTGGAGCCGCCCAATACCGAGCCCTGGCGGCAGCTGCAGCGCGACCTGGGGCGCACCCGGCTCTACGTCGACGCCCTGGCCGTGGCCGAGCCGGCTCGGCGCCGCGGGGTGGGGGAGGCGCTCATGCGCGCGGCCGAGAAGTGGGGCAAGGAACGAGGGGCCACCGTGCTCTTCGTCGACAGCTTCGTCGACGGGCCGACCGCGACGCCCTTCTACGAGCGGCGGATGGGCTACCGGCGGCGCTCGATCCGCTTCCAGGGCGCCATCTAAGGTGACCGCTCCGGGACGGTCACAGCATCTTCGGCGCCTAGGGTGCCGCATCGTGCGTCAGGGGGCCCGGCCCTTCGTCGTCACGCAGCTTTGGCTGCGCTCCTCCTCGTGCCACCCCTTCCTTCGCTTCGGCGCCCCGAGGCACCGAATCTTGCGGCGCCGCCCCGGACCAGTCACCTAGTGCACGTCAAGGTGCCGGCCTCCATCGCCAACCTGGGCCCCGGCTTCGACGTCTTGGCGATGGCGGTCGATCTCTGGCTGGAGGTCGAGGCCGAGCCGGCCGGCCGCCCGGACTGGGAGTTTGAAGGCGAGGGCGCCGAGCTGCTGCGCGGAGCGCCCAATCCACTCTCCGGGCTGCCCATGCAGGGCTGGGTGCGCAACGCCATCCCGGTCGGCGTCGGCCTCGGTTCTTCGGCGGCGGCCCGGGTGGCCGCGGCGACCCTGGGCGGCAGCGAGGACCCCATCGGCGAGGCCGGTCGCGAGGAAGGCCACTACGACAACGTGGCGGCGGCCGTGGTCGGCGGGGTGGTGGCGGTCGTCGGCGACGAGGTCCAGAGACTGCCCATCCCCGACCTGGAGTTGGCCGTGCTGCTGGCCGCCGACCCACTGTCGACCGAGGCGGCCCGGGCGGCGCTGCCGGCGCAGGTCGAGCGCGCCGACGCCGTGTTCAACCTGGCTCGGGTGGCCTCGCTGGTGCACCTCCTGCACAACCGGGACTGGCATCGGTTGAACGTGGCCCTGGAGGACCGGCTGCACCAGCCGCAGCGGATTCCTCTGTATCCCTGGGTGGAGGCCGTGATGGAGGCGGCCGGCGAGGCGGGAGCCTATGGCTCGGCGCTGGCGGGGGCAGGGCCCAGCGTGGTCGCCTTCTGTGAACGGCACCTGGGTCTGGAGGTCGCCGAGGCCATGACGCAGGCGGCGCCGGCGGGAGGCCGCGGCATCGTGACGCGCGTCACGCCGCACGGCCTGGAGGCCTGGTGACGCTCGTCGTCCAGAAGTACGGCGGCACTTCGGGCGGCACCGCGGCGCGAATCCGTCGGGTCTCACGTCGCATCGCCGACACAGCGGCGTCGGGCTGCCAGGTGGTGGCGG
>Ga0209474_10002000_pt1 | contig 19193 bp, 14 predicted proteins | sample GraSoiAngelo_145_FD_185902 | JGI IMG/M metagenome (GOLD analysis project Ga0209474, IMG submission 185902) | Grasslands soil microbial communities from the Angelo Coastal Reserve, California, USA - 14_1009_05_20cm (SPAdes) (version 2) | ecosystem: Environmental > Terrestrial > Soil > Grasslands... | reverse complement strand
TGGACAGACGCGAGCGTGACCAGTGGAGTGGCTTCCTCACCTTAATCCTCTCCAATCGCCCGCGGAGCGGCCGATCCACCCATTTGTGAAATGGGGAGACGGGCAGAGACAGATTTTGCTGGCACCACCAAGCCGAGAAGGAATCCGGTGAAGAGGCCGCCGAGATGGGCTGACATGCTGACGCGAGGGGTGACAAGGTCGAAGGCCAATTGCAGGAGCACGATGACGAAGATGTTTCGCAAACGTTGTCGGGCGAGCGGAGCATGGCGATGGCGGAGGAGGAAACCGGTCCATGTGCCGACGACACCCATGATACAACCGGAGGCCCCGACGAGTTGCACCGGCTCAAGCAGTCTCAGTTTCGTTAGCAAAACGACGGCGATGCTCGATCCGATACCCGACACTAAATAACAGACGGCGAAAAGGAATCCGCCGATCTGCCGCTCCAGCGCGGGGCCGAGTAAAAGAAGCGCGAAGAGGTTGAAGAAAATGTGAATCGGTCCGTAATGAAGAAAAAGCGCAGCGAGGAGGCGCCAATATTGGTGTCGAAAGATCACGAAATGAGTATCGAGCTCGCCGAGCCGGTGCAGGGTCATTGGATTGGTTGAGCCGCCGGCGAGAAGTTCAAGAATGAAGACGGCGACGTTAACGATAATTAGTGCGAGAACGACGGGCGAAACGGAAATGGCGGATCCGCGGTCCGAGCCGAACTGGCGGTCCGAGCCAGACGGGCGGTAACGGGAGTGCGCGGCCCAGGCGCGGTTCCGGAGAAAAGCAGGCACAACCAAAAGAGCGCACCAAACAATGGCGGAGAGCCAGCCTGCGATTGGGCGTGCCAGCAGCCAGGCCAAAGCGGATGCGATCAGGACGATGGCGGCTCGGGCGCGCGCGCCGGGACTTTGCGGCTGGAAAGCTTGAAGTACCACGAGCGCCGAGGTTGCGATGGCGGTGAAAAGGAGGATGTGATTGAGCTCCATGAGGTTCGTTGAAGCGTTGAAGCGTTGAAGTGTGAATCGTTGGAGCGTTGAAAGGTTAAAGCGTTGAAGGGTTGGAGCGTTGGTTCGCGTGAATTGTAGGGTGTTTTGGTGAAACGCCAGTGGCATTTGACGGAACACAGGCATGTTTGCCTGTGCGCCCAGCGGGGATTCTCCCCGCTGCAAAGGTTAGTTGTAGTGCGTCTTTGTCGGACGCCACTGATGCGGTCGGCGCTATTATGCCGGCTCTTCCGGTCGCAGCGGGTTTCAAACCCGCTGGGCGCACAGGCCGCAGGCCTGTGTTCCTTGAGCCTGTGCAGCTGAAGTCGATGCGCCCGGTTTCTGTTGCGATCGGTCGAGGTCATAGACCGTCGCTACGTCGTCACACGAAAGTTTCTTTGCGCGGCGCGATTTTTCGGGAAATTCGGAAGGTGCGCATTTCCATCACGAATTATCTGGATGTTATGTCTTCCTGGTGTTTCTGGTCGCAACCGACCTGGGCAGAATTGAAACGCCGTTACGCCGATCGGGTGGAGTTCGATTGGAAAATTGCACTGATGGATGGCGTGGGCTTGCCGAAGTCGCGCGCGCAAGAGGAATGGTATTACCGGCGCAGCGGGTTGATGAACCGCTCGCCTTTCATGTTGCGAAGCGATTCCTACGAACCGGTTTTGCCGGAATATTTGGCACCCAATCTCGTGGCGGAGGCAGCGCGCGATCTTGGAATCAAGGACGATTCGGTGCGACTGGCGCTTTCCAACTCCATCCTGCGTGAGGGATCAAAAGCGATCCGTGATGTCGATGTGGCAGCGGAAATCGGCGCTCGCGCTGGCGGACTTGAGAAAGGGAAACTGCTGGAACAGGCCAAGTTGCCGGAAATTGAAAAGCGGATTCGTCAAAGCACGGCAGATTGGGAAGACCTCAAGGTAACACAGCGCCCGACCTTTCTTATCGATACTGAAATTGGTGATCGCGCAATCTTCTCAGGCGTGATAAGATTGGAACCTATAGCTGCCACTTTGGATTCGATGATCGACGACGCTGCCGCCTACGCCGCACATGCCGCCCACTTCGGCGCGCCACCTGCTCAATAGATTTTTTTCATCTTGCGACTCTTTCTTTGTGGCTACAGTTTTCCCCGGCTCGCGAAATTGCGGGCCCCTCGATGTGGTCTTCGCAGCTGCATCGATGCCGAGTGCTCCGCGGTCGCGTCCAATCGACGGCGGATTTGCGAAAATGAAATAACAGCGATGCGCCGCACTCTCGTTTCGCTGGAAGGAGCCTAAATCTGCAACTACAAATTCGTGTAAATGGTCGGATTCGCGCCCGCGAAGTGCGGGTGATCATGGGATCGACTGGAGAACAACTCGGCGTCATGAAGTTGTCCGACGCCCTGCGCAAAGCTCAGAGTCTGGAGCTGGACCTAGTTGAGGTCGCGCCAACGGCAAATCCGCCGGTGTGCAAGATCATCGATTTTGGGAAGTATCGTTACGATATCGCCAAACAAGAAAAGGACCGGAAATCATCGCCGGCAGCCAAGCTGAAGGAAATTAAGTTTCGGGTAAACATCGACGAGCACGATTACCTGACCAAGATCCGGCACGGCGAAGAATTTCTCGATCGCGGGAACAAAGTGCGGGTGCAATTGCAATTTCGAGGACGCGAAATGGCGCACCAAGAATTTGGGATGCAGTTGATGGCCAAGGTGAAGAATGACCTGGCCGGGATGTCGCAAGTGGAAATGGAGCCGAAGCTGGCCGGCCGCAATATCACGATGACGCTTTCGCCGTTACCCGCGAGCCGACGCAAACGGCGGTTCGCACCGGTGGCTGAAGAAGTAATGTCGCCTAATGGCCAAGATGCGCCGGTAGAGTAGGTGGCATCGGCTTCCAGCCGATGTGCTGCTTCTTTGCGGCTTCGCGGAGCGTCGCCCTACCAATAAATTTTCGGCAGGACGAATTGGTAGGGCGAGACTCCGTCGAGCCGCTCAGGTTTGTGTGTCTCAAGATGGGCGACTCGGAAGTCGCCTTCAATTAGGCGGCAGTCAGAGACAGCCGCTCCTTGATGATTACGGCTTGGCGGCCGGTGTTGCAGTCGCTGTGGCTGTGGCTGGCGGACGCACGTTAGGATTAGGAATGGGACCGGATGGCGTCGGCGGTGGCGTCGCAGGGGCGTGCAATTTCGCTTCGAGAAAATTTTTTCGCTGCAGCGCATCCTGATTATTGGGATCGAGCTTGAGGATTTTGTCCACGTCGGCCAGGGCGGCCTTGAAATCGCCCTTCGTTTGGTAGATCAAGGCGCGCACCTGATAATACTTCGGTTCCTCCGGGCTGAGCTTGATCGCTTCGCTGTAATCGTGCAGCGCCCTGTCGTAATTCTTCAACTGCATCTCGGCGTAGGCGCGTCGCTCAAAAATATTGGGATCCTGTGCTTTCACTTTGAGCGCGTCGGAATAATCAGCAACCGCTTCCTGAAATTTCCCCTGACTGACATAGACAGTGGCGCGCTGCTGCAAAGCTGAAGCCAGATTGGGAGCATAGCGCGGCTCCAGCTGCGCTGCTTTTTTAAAAGCGGCAATCGCTTTGTCCCAATCGTTCGCCTTGGAAGCTTCGATTCCCTCGCGGGTGAGATTAGCTGCTTCCTGGTTGCCTTGCGCGAACAACAGGGCCGCTCCGATGACAAATACCATCATTCCCAAACCTAACAATTTCATGTAACGCATGTTGCTCTCCGTAGAAAAAATTGTGGCCAGACAAATGCGACGAATGCGCGCAGCCTGTCAACCGTTCTCTTGCTCATTCTTGTATTCGTTTTCCACTGCCGCGGCGGATTGCGTTTCTCCTGAAGTAATCGCCGCTGCCTCATCCACCCGGCTGATGCGAACGGCGCGACCGGTCGCTTCGTCGATCTCGACCAGCGCCCCCCGCAACCGCACCTCGCCGGTGGCGACCGGAAATTGCGCGGGCAAATTCGACATAAAACGCTGCACGATTGGTTCGACGGCCCGACCGATGATGGAATTCACCGGCCCGCACATTCCAGCATCACAAAGAAAGGCGGTGCCGCCGGGAAAAATCTGTTCGTCTGCCGTCTGGACGTGGGTGTGAGTGCCGAGCACGGCAGAAACCCTTCCATCGAGAAAACGGGCGAGCGCAATTTTTTCGCTCGTCGTTTCACCATGAACATCAACCACGATGACCGAAGTTTCTGTCCGCATTTTCGCAATCGCCGCTTCCATCGCGTGAAATGGATTTTCCAGGATTGGGAGCATGAAGGTGCGGCATTGCACATTGATCACGCCCACTTTTCCTTTCGCCGTTTCCAGCACGATCGATCCGTGCCCGGGTGCGCCTTCCGGATAATTAATCGGCCGCAGCAACCGCGGCTCAGTGTCGATGAACCCAAAAATCTCCTTTTGATCCCAGATATGATCGCCTGTGGTAATGACCGAAATACCAGCGCGCAAAAGATCGATTGTGATTTTCCCGGTAATACCTCGGCCGCCGGCTGCGTTCTCGCCATTTACGATGGTGAAATCGAGCGCGTATTTTTCCTTTAATTCCGGGAGCCGCGCGATGACCGCGCTCCGGCCCGGTTCGCCAACGATGTCGCCAAGAAAAAGAATCGTTAGCATTCGCCGATCATCGTGATTAATGAACGCGAAGTCCAGATGGTCCGTTGCGTTCTCTTTCTTTTCGCGCTTTTCAACCTGGGCCAGCTGAAAGCGGCGGAGATCAGTCCGCTAGCCGATAAACCGCGCTGGCTGACGCTGGAGCGCTACCAGGAAACGATCACTCGTGATGATTTTACGCGCTTATTGCAAAATGTTTATGCTACTCGCGGCCACGATGACTTGATTCAAATTAACGAGGATTCGGCGCGGATCGTGGAGGACGCGGCGGCACAGACATCCTTCACGTTGCGTTTCGCTAAAGAAACGCCGCGCAAACTCCCCGGCCATTATTGGCGGCGCATTGATAAACTGCGGCGCGCTTCTGCAAAGCGGCCGCTCAGCGGATTGAATGTCACGCTTGATCCGGGTCATCTCGGCGGACGCTGGGCGAAAATGGAGGAGCGTTGGTTTCAAGTGGACGACAAGCCACCGGTGGAAGAAGGCGAGCTGACCTGGCGGGTGGCGAAGATTCTGGCGCCAAAATTGCGCGCCCTCGGCGCTGAGGTCTCTTTCGCCCGGCGTCATGATCGTCCCACGACACCGCTGCGTCCTGATGATTTTCGGGAAATCGCGAGGGAAGTCTTGGCGAAGATCGGGGTAAACGAGCCACGGCAAAATTATGAGGCCGACGATGTGGACAAGGACAAATCGATTCGGTGGCAAAGCGAACTGCTGTTTTATCGGCAAAGCGAAATTCGTTACCGCGCGAAGAAGGTGAACATGAAATTGCAGCCGGACCTGGTGCTTTGCCTCCATTTGAATGCCGAAGGTTGGGGCGATCCGAAAAATCCGACGCTGATCGATCGCAATCATTTTCACGTGCTGGTGAACGGTTCTTACCTGCCGGACGAGATTGCCCATGATGACGAGCGTTACGAAATGATCCGGCGTTTGCTCAGTCGCACTTACGAAGAAGAACTGCCGCTAGCCGATGCGATGGCTGCGACGTTTGCGCAGGAAACCGGGTTGCCGCCTTACCAATATACGACCGATACGGTAACGAGAGTGGGAACGAGCGGATACGTGTACGCGCGCAATCTGCTGGCGACGCGCGTTTTTCGATGCCCGGTGATTTATTTCGAGCCGTATGTAATGAACAGCACGGAAGGCTTCGCGCGAATTGAAGCGGGCGATTACGATGGCACTCGCGAATTCAATGGAGTGCAACGCAAAAGTATCTTTCGCGAATACGCCCAGGCGGTAGCCGATGGCTTGGCGGAGTATTGCCGGAGTGTGCGGGTGGAGGAACACGGTTCGTCGCGTCCGTAACTGTAGCCGCCCGGCTCTGTCGGGGCGCTGGCATCAAGGAGCGGCGTCTTCCTAGCCGCCGACTTACATAAAACGGCGGTTAGGAAACCGCCGCTCCTCGTCATCGAGCAGAGGAACTGCCGCTGAGGACAGCGCCAGCTACAACGCTGCAATCGCTTCCCGAATATCTTCCATCGTCACATCGTTTGAGACATGGGCTTCGCCGATTCTCCGTGCGACGACAAATCGAATTTTGCCGCCAAGAAACTTCTTATCGTGCACGACCGTGGCGGCGATTTTTTCCCGATCCACTTCAGCGGGCAGTTGCGTCGGTAAGTCAAACTGCTTCAACAGCGAAACGACATCATCCCGCTCCTGAGAAGCGAATGCCGCACGTTTTGTCGAAATGTCGCAGGCCGCCACCATCCCCATACTGATGCAATCGCCGTGCGGAATTTTGAAGTCGGTGGCGCGTTCGATCGCGTGTCCGACGGTGTGGCCAAAATTGAGCAACGCGCGTTCCCCGGAAGTCTCGCGCTCATCGGCTGACACGATCCGGGCTTTGATCGCGATGTTGCGCCGGATCAGCGCGACGAATCCGTTATCCCTCGACTGCGCTCCGGGTGACAGGGCGCGAAACATTTCAGCGTCGCGGATCATGGCGTGTTTGATGATTTCCACGTAACCCTGACGCAATTCTTTTGGCGGCAAGGATTCGAGAGCTTTGACGTCCGCGATAATCAACGCGGGATGATGAATGGCGCCGATCAAATTTTTCCCAGCATCAAGATTTACTCCGGTCTTACCGCCGATTGAGCTGTCGACCATGGCGAGCAGCGTGGTCGGGATTTGAATATGCGGAATGCCGCGTTGAAAAATGGCAGCAACAAATCCGGAGACGTCGCCGATGACGCCGCCGCCCAGACCAACCACAAACGAATTCCGATCGAGACCCGCCTCGATCAACTCGTCGCAAATTTTCTCGACTTGCGCCAGCGACTTCGATTTTTCGCCGGCCGGAATTCGGACCAAACGCGGTGAAAAGTTTTCCGCGGTGAAACTTTCGGAGATGCGATCGCCGAACAATCGCGCCGAAGTTTCATCGGCGATAATGGCACAACGATTTCCGCTCATCACTTTGCGAGCGAGTTCGCCAGCCTTCGCCATTGATCCATCGCCGACGAGCGCAGAATAACGAAAACCGCTCCCAGAAATTTCAATTGCGTCCGAGTTCACTTGACAAACAACTGCGTTATTTCATCTAACAGTACCATGGCTGATCCTTTCGAGCCGACATCACCTCCTCCAGCGCCCGAGCCGATTCCGCCAAACCCGAATCCGCCTCCCGAACCTCCGCCGCGTGGAGGAACCACACAATCGACTGGGTTGCCTTCCAATATTGCCGCGGCGCTGGCCTGTATTCCGTTGGTGGGCGGGCTCATTTTTTGGTTCCTGGAGAAGCACGACAATTTCGTGCGCTTTTACGCAATGCAATCAATCATCTTCGGCGGGGTGTGGGTGGTTTTTAATATTATTTCCCGGATTGTCTTCGAAATTTTTGGCTCCATCCCGGCGTTGGGCAGCCTGCTCGTTTTCCTCTGGGCCATCCTTCAGGCGCTCGTCCATCTAGCTTTTCTCGTCATCATGGTGATCGCGATGATCAAAGCATTTTCAGGAGCGCGCTGGGAAATTCCATACATCGGACCGATGGCGCGCAAATACGCGGGGGAATAAGCTGCAGCGGAACACAGGCTTTCTTGCCTGTGCGCCCAGCGGGCTTTTAGCCGGCTGTCTCTATGTACATGGGAAACAGGCAGGAATGCCTGTTTGGCGCACAGACTTGGAAGTCTGTGTTCCGTTTCTGGCGGCTCGACGGAGTCTCCCCTACCGATTACGTCAGCAACTTCACCACGATCTCGGTCAGCACCAATTCCTGGTCTAATTGTGTGGTGACCAACTCCAAGTTTGCCTGCAAACATGCTTCCATTCCCCGGACCAGTTGGTCGGTTTCGAAACGATGCGCGTTCATCGCGGCAATTCCGAGAGCGTAACCGTTGATCGCCCCATCTTTCTTTCGGGGCAAATGTTCCGTTTCCTTTGCGGGCAAACGGTTGAGGATAGAAATGAAAGCGAATGGCGCGTGTGGACGCGGAAGCTGATGGCGTTCCATCAGATCCTTGGCCAGAAGAAGGTTGCGGATCGTCGGCAAAATGGTGGCGAGCAAAATGCCAATGGCGGTTTCGCCCTGGTCGAGTAAATCGCGCACGAGATTAAGCGCAAGCGTAGCGTCGTGGCGCGCCAGCGCATTGCCGAGCTCGAAAATCACCGCCGCCCGCGAGATCGGCACCAGCGCACGCACCTGCTCGGCCGTGATCGCGCCCTCCGGCGCATAGAGCGTTAGCTTTTCCAGTTCGTTCGCGACCACGCCGGAGTCGCCTCCGGTGGAAAGGACAAAAAGTTCCAGCGCTTCCTCTTCAAATTCCAGGCCCCGTTTTTTAGCTTCGGCCCGCACAATTTCACCGGCATTCTCTTCCCAACCGCTGCGGTTCAGATCGGGCTCGTCGAAAATTTGAATGTCCGCCAGTTTTGTCAGCGTTTTGTAAAACGAACGCCGCTTATCCGGATCGATCGCGCTAACGAGAAATGTGACGTCGCCCGGCAGTCCCTCGCTCAGGATCGCGCCCAACTGTTCGAGCGGCTCCAGAACATTGGCCGATTTCCCTTTCACGTCGTCGGAAACAAAATTCGCACTCTTGAGCCAGACCAGCTTGCCGCCGCCGAAAAATGGAAGCGTTTGCAGCGCCGCGATAGTCGAGCGAATCGCGGTGGCGGCACCATCCACATTGTCCGCCGCGCCATCAATAATCTCGAATCCAAACTCACCCGCCTCGGCTGGGGCGAGCTTTTGGGCCAGTTCCGCCGCTTCCCGTTTTACTCTCGCTTCGTCAGAACCGACGATCGCGCGAATGTTGGCAGTCGTTTTGGTTTTGGCTTTAGGCATCGGAGCCTATTTCATCGCAAACGCGCGCTGATTCAGCAAGCGATACCATAGGCTTTTGCGATCTGAAGGTGGATCGAGCAGTCCCTGCTCGATGTCGAAGTCAGGCGGCGAAACCGCATTTATTTTAGCATCGCCCGACGGAGCGGCCGACCCACCTTTGTGGCTTCATTCTTCCGCCTGTTGCAGACTTGTCCCAAAATCCTTCGCCGCATATTCGCGAAACTTTTCTTCCAGCGCCGCGACGGTCGCAAATTTAGTGGGATAAATTCGCAGTAGCGCCGTTTCGAACGGCTGATGCCGGCCCAATGCATCGAGCAGCGCCAGGAAGCTCGGCTTATCGGTTGCGACCAGAAAACGCACCAGCCGCTCCGATTCATCATAAAAAGTCTCGACGCGATCGGAGGGTGGCCGTGTTAACCGAGCCAAGGTTGCCAGCGGAATCATTTCCTCGGCCGCGATTGCCTCCGAATGTGGCTTGGAAATGTAACCGCGCGCGCGCTGATAACTGGCATGGGCGGATTTCGAAATGTATTGCGCAATCCCTTCATTCAACCAGCAGGGGATCCCATCGGCGTAAAATCGATGAAGAACGAGATGGACGATCTCGTGCCCAAGTAGATTACCGGAAAATTTTTGTTCTGGATTGCGGAGAATGAACAGGCTGCCCTGGGAATGAATGCCACCGGTCCATTTCTCCAGTTCGCCGAGACCCTGAAACTGCTGCCAATCCTCCGGGCGCTCGAAAATATAAACGTTCGATTTGATATCGGTCAGCGGCTGGTCGCGTTCCAATTCCTTCGCCACCACGCGATAGTGAAACTCTGCTTCCACGGAGATTGGTGTCGCCACATAACTGTGAGCGAAATGATAAATGTAATGCTCGGTCTCGCCGTGTTTCCATTGCGTTGGATTAATGCTGAGGGCTCTTTCACCGAGCGGGTTCGGATCCCTCTGGCTCAGTTGAGAGAATTCAACTTCTGGTAATGAATTTAGGCCAGTCTGCGCGATTACCGCTGGGACGATCGAGAGCGCGGCGAAGAGGAGCGGAATTTGGCGCATCGAATTTCATGCAGCTAATCTCATGCGAGCGGGTCGGGGAGCGCAGGCCGCCAGCCTGCATTCGTCGGCAGCTTGCCGACGAAAATCCGATAAAAGCTTTTTCGGCAAGCTGCCGAAAAGGACAGGCTGGCAGCCTGCGCTCCCCAGAAAGAAAAATTAGACGCGGGAGCGTCGGCGGCCGTTGTTGCGAGTGTATTTCACGGGCCGGCGTTTAGGTTCAATTTTCGTCAGGCCGGTGCCACTTTTCACTTCCATGATTTGGTCGCGCAACAGCGCGGCCCGCTCGAACTCTAGATTGGCCGAGGCGCGCTGCATTTCGTCTTCCAACTCGCGGAGTAATTCCGTCAAATCGAAGTTTCCACCGGCTTCGTTAATGACGGACGAGGCGATCTCGCGCCCGCGCAAGATGGTATGCAAACTTTCCTGCACCGCGCGTCGTACCGTCTGCGGAGTGATGCCGTGCTTTTCGTTGTAGTCCATTTGCTTGGCCCGGCGATATTCCGAAATTGAAATCAAGGCCTGCATGCTGTCGGTCACGATGTCGGCAAAAAGAACCACTTCGCCGTTGATGTGGCGCGCGGCGCGGCCGGCGGTTTGAATAAGGGAAGTTTGCGATCGCAAGAATCCTTCCTTGTCCGCGTCGAGAATGCAAACTAACGAGACTTCGGGAAGATCGAGCCCCTCACGCAACAGGTTAATCCCGACCAGAATGTCGAAATCGGCGGCGCGCAGTCCGCGCAAAATTTCCACGCGTTCAATGGTGTCGATGTCGCTGTGCAGATAGCGGACCTTCAATCCGACATCGCGCAGGTAATCGGCCAGATCCTCGGCCGTGCGCTTCGTCAGAGTGGTAACGAGAACGCGTTCCTGCTGTTCAACCCGTTGACGGCAGAGCTCGATCGTATCGTCGATCTGATTCTTTAATCCGCGAATTGTGATCTTGGGATCGAGCAACCCAGTAGGGCGAATGATTTGCTCCACCACGAGCGGTTTCCCGGGAGTATGGACATCGAATTTCTCCGGCGGCTCGTCCGTGCGCGACAATTGTAGGGCAGGCGCGCCGCCTGCCGAACCGCCCGATGGCAAGCGACGCGCTTGCCCTACAGTTCGGCGGTCATAGACCGCCGCTACAGATTCCCCCGGCAAAACAAACGGCACCAACTCGTCCTCTCCAATCCGGGCGCGTTTGTGTGGGACGTAGCCGCTGTTGCCAACGACACTGTTCTGAATTTCGAACTCGGCCGGCGTGGCGCTGACGTAGACAAGTTGGTTCGTCAGCTTCATGAACTCGGGAAAATTTAATGGCCGATTATCCAGCGCGCTGGGCAGACGAAATCCATAGTCGACCAGCACTGTCTTGCGCGACTTGTCCCCTTCGTACATCCCGCCGATCTGCGGAATGGTCGCGTGCGACTCATCGACCACCGTCAGAAAATCTTTCGGGAAGAAATCGATGATGGTGTAGGGCTTTGAACCGGGCGGGCGGCCACTGAGATGCCGCGAGTAATTCTCGATCCCGCTGCAGAATCCCATCTCCTGTAACATTTCGAGATCGTATTCTGTTCGCATTTTCAAGCGCTGCGCTTCCAATAATTTGTTCTGCGATTCGAGGAGCTTGATCCGATCATCCAGCTCCGCCCTAATTGTCGTTAGGGCGCGATTTAGCTTGTCGGCCGGAGTGACGAATTGTTTTGCCGGGAAAAACGTGATGATACTGAGCGCTTCGCGGCCATGGCCGGTCAGCGGATCGAATCGCGTGATGGCATCAATCTCATCTCCAAAAAATTCGATCCGGACCGCTTCTTCGTCGGCCGTGGCCGGATAAACTTCAACCACGTCGCCGCGGACGCGGAACCGGCCGCGCGAAAAATTCATGTCGTTGCGCTCGTAAAGCATGTCGACTAACCGCCCAAGAACTGCTTCACGGGTGGTGTGCTGTCCCCTTTTTACGGTCAGCAACATCCGCTCATAATCTTCCGGCGAAGTGATGCCGTAGATGCAGGAAACGCTCGCGACCACAATAACATCGCGTCGACTCAGCAGCGCGCTCGTAGCTGACAAACGCAAGCGTTCGATCTCTTCGTTAATGGACGAATCTTTCTCGATGTAGGTGTCGGAGCGCGGGATGTAGGCTTCCGGCTGGTAATAATCGAAGTAGCTGACGAAATACTCGACCGCGTTACGCGGGAAGAATTGTTTGAACTCGGAGTAGAGCTGCGCCGCCAGCGTCTTGTTGTGTGAGATAACGAGCGTGGGCCGGTCGATCTCGCGGATTACGTTGGCGATGGTGAAGGTCTTCCCTGAGCCGGTGACACCGAGCAAGGTCTGATGCCGATTTCCAGCCTCGAGCGATTTCGCCAGCTTCGCGATCGCCTGCGATTGGTCGCCCCGCGGTTTGTAATTGGATTCCAGCTGAAACGGCATCCGATAATCTAGCACTGCAGGGACAAAGCGAATCGGAAAAACGCGGCGGTTTACGGTTCTACATGTATTTGCAGTGAGTTTAAGTTTGCTTTCCGCAGGAACACAGGCAAGAATGCCTGTGTTCCGGGCATTGCCGGAGGCTAGAATGAGTAACGTGCGTTTACCGCTAACCAGATATCTCCAGCGCCGCGGCCACGCGGCGCAAATCGTCGAGCAGAATTTCCATGTCGCGTAGCGTCGTCCGGTAATTCATGACGCAGCCGCGGAGACTGAACCGGCCGCGCAGCCCGGCATTGGAAAGGTAGGAGCTGCCGTCGCGTTGAAGCGCCACTAGCAATCGTTCATTGTGAGCGTCAAGTTGTTCCTCGATTGTTTTTCGTTCGGATGGGCTGGCCGTGGCCAGTGCACGGTTCAATCGCGCAGGCAGATGGCGGAAACAAAAAATCGAAAGCTCGACTGGTGCGAGCATTTCGAAGTCTTCGCTGTTTTGCACCAGCTTTTCGAAGTGACGAGCGCAAGCGAGATCTTTTTCAATTGCTTCGCTCAGCGCCTGAAGGCCGACGCCTTTCAACAACATCCAAACTTTGAGCGCGCGGAAACGGCGGGACAGCTCCGGACCGTAATCCCAAAAGGCAAAAGCTTCGTCAGCTTCCTGCGCGATGACACGGGTGTATTCAGCTTCGTGAGCAAAGGTAATGCGAGCGGCTTCCGGGTCGCGATACAAGATGCAGCCGCAATCAGCCGGAAGGTAAAGCCATTTGTGGGGATCGAGTGCGAGCGAATCCGCTTCCTCGATCGACGCGAACAAAGGACGGGCTGATGGTGCGAGCGCGGCAAACCCGCCGTAAGCACCGTCAACATGCAGCCAAAGATTGAAGCGTTGCGCAATGTCGCTGATCTGTGGAAGCGGATCGAAAGCGCCGGTCGCGACGGTTCCAGCGTTGGCCACTACGCAAATCGGCAAATGTCCGGCGGTGCGATCTTCTTCAATCGCGGCCTCGAGTTCATCGAGATTAATCTTGTAATGTTCATCGACTCGGATCAGCCGCACGTTGTCGCGTCCGATGCCGAGCAATGCCGCAGCTTTGGCGACGGAATGATGCGTTTCTTCGGAAGCATAAACACGCAGCGGTCGGCTGCAGGATTGCGCCCCTTTGTTTTGAATTTCCGGCGGTGCTTTGGCGCGTCGTGCGGCGGCCAGTGCAGCCATATTCGCCATCGATCCGCCACTGACAAAAAGTCCAGCGGCGTTGCGGTTAAAGCCGACGATTTGTTTGATCCATTCGATGGTTAGTCGCTCGATTTCAACCGCGGCCGGGGCAGAACGCCAAGCCGTTAGATTCGCATTCAGCGTCGATGCGAGCAGATCGGCGAGAGCGGCAATAGTTGTCCCCGGCGCCTGCACATAACCGAACATGCGCGGATGACCGTTATGCCGGCTTAGCTCAATCAAAGTGTTCCGGAACGTCTGGAGGAGTTCATGAAAGGTAGTTGGTTCCTCCGGCAAGCTGGAATCCAGGCGCTCTCGTATTTGGCGCGAACTGGTGTGAGGATAGACGGGGCGATTTCGAATCGTGGCGAGATATTCCGCTATAAGCTCGACAGCAGCGTTTGCCCAGGAGCGAACTTGCTCCGGAGAAGGATCGAGCAAGTGAGCGGGAGACAAATTTTTGGAGTCGTTAATCATGTCTCAAATCGTCGGCTTGCTTGCACCTGCACGTTAACTTTCACCTACTCTCATCTGGAGAAGTGCAAGTGAAAGTTAAAGTGTAAGTGCAGGTCTGGGGAGCGCACGCGCCCTCGCGTGCTGTCGCTGCCAACGACTCATTTGTTAAATAAAGAAAGTATTTCGGCGAGGCGCCGAAGTCCGAGCCGGACTGGCGTAGCACGCGAGGCGCGTGCGCTCCCCGGAAAGACGCAGTACGCGCGGACTTCTCTTGTGAAGGAACGTCGGACGATGCGCTCGAAAGAATTAGCTACTCGGCGTTGGATTACGATTGGGATAGGGCGGGACCGGTGGCAGGTCGTACCGTTTCGTTTTTAGCTCTTCCTGGATTTCCTGGATCGCTCGGTCCAGCTGCTGATCTTCCCCGCGGAATTCTTTGGCCGGATCGTTATCTACCACGATATCGGGATCGACTCCGTGGCTTTCAATGATCCAGCCCTTGCCCTCTTTCGAGTAGGGCGCGAGCTCCGGCTTAAAGAATTGACCGCCATCAACCAGCGGGAGGGAATCGCGAATACCAATGACGCCGCCCCAGGTCCGCTTACCAATTAGCTTGCCTAGCCCAAGCGTTTTGAATCGATAGGGAAAAATGTCGCCATCCGAAGCGGAGAATTCGTCGATCAGTGTGACCATTGGGCCAAGAAAGGTTTGCGGCGGATCAGTCGCTGGCATGCCATTGCGCGCGATCCCAACCATGACCAGGGCACGCCGAAGCCGTTCTATTACCAGAGGTGAAACAAATCCGCCGCCATTCCCTCGGACGTCGACGATGAGCGCCTTCTTTCGAATTTGCGGGAAGTAGAGCTTGGTAAATTCATTCAAACCGGGCCGTCCCATGTCGGGAATATGGAGGTAGCCGACTTCGCCGTTGGTTTTCTTACCAACGTAATCGATATTTTTCTGAACCCACGCCAGGTAGTAAAGGGGCGATTCGTCAGCCGTTGGAACTACTGTCACGTCGCGCGCTCCATCATTGCTCGGCTTCGAGTTGACTCGCAAGATCACTTGCTTATCGGCCGTGCCAACTAGCGCGTCGTATAGGTTCGCCAATCCTGAAACCGGTGTGTTATTTATTGCGAGGATGTAGTCACCAACCTTCACGTTTACGCCTTGTGCGGTCAGGGGCGAACGGGTGTGCTTGTCCCAATTCTCGCCCGGCAAGATCCGTTCGATCCGGTAGGCCTTCGTTGCCGGATCGCGGGAAAGTTCTGCCCCAAGTAGTCCCAGTTTAATACGTGGCGTTTCCGGCCGTTCGCCGCCGCCGACGTAGGTATGGCCGTTATTTAGCTCGCCGATTAGCTCGCCAAGCAGATAGGTAAGATCGTTACGATGGTTTACGAAAGGTAAGATGGCGGCGTACTTGTCACGCATCGCTTTCCAATCGATTCCGTTCATGTTGGGCGCGTAAAAGAAGTCGCGCATCTGCCGCCAGCATTCGAAGTAGATTTGGTTCCACTCCGCGTGTCTATCCAGCTGCATGTCGAGTCCGGCCAGCTTCAGCTCGTGATCTTTGGTCTCAATTTTGTCCTTGGGCAGGTCGATGATGGCGTAGTCCTTTTTGATTTTGACCAGCATCCGCTTGCCATCGGCCGATATTTGATACGAGTTGACCTCGCCCAGGACCGTTTCCTTCCGGTCCTCCATGCTGTAGGAACAAAGGTGACCCTTCCGATCGGGACCATCCTGCTCGCCTTCATCCTCGCCTTCCTGATCGGCGATGGTTCGGCGGAGATAGAAAATACGATCGTCAACTAGTCGAATGTCGCTATAGTTACCCGGTACGATTTCCACCCCGGAAATGCGATCATGGATACCATCGAGATCAACCTTAACTACTATCGGTTTCTTTGGCTTTAACTCGGGAGTCGGAGTGGGGCTGGATTTTGGCGTTGGGGAAGGTGATTTCTTCTCCTCAGTTTTCTTTTCTTCGCCTTCTTTTTCCTTTTGCTTGGCGCGCTTCTCTTCGGCCTTGCCGACTTCGTCACTACGTGGACCCAGTGGCGGCTCCGTATCTTTGGCCAGAGTGACGAGGTAGATGCGCTGCATATCGACGTAAACGTTCTCGAATTCGTCCTCGGCGAAGGTGGGTTTGAAGTCACGCCCGGAAGCGAAAAGGAGATACTTGCCGTTATCGCTAAAGGCGACATTACCCGAGCCGTACCATTGGTCCGTCACCGGGGCCTGTTTCTTATCGGCAACGGAAAAAATGTAAACGCGAGTCAGATCATTCTCTTCCGGGCGCGACCAGGCGATCCATTGGCTGTCGGGCGACCAATCGTAGGATTGAATTTCGCCCCATTTATCCTGATCTACTTGCGTGACGGTCTTTAAGGTTACATCAACATAACGCAATCGTTGTAATCGATCGGCCCAAAGTAGCTTCTTGCTATCGGGCGACCAGACCGGTCGATAGTAGTAAGTATCGGCCCCGCTCGTTACCTGTTGCGGCTGGCCTTTGCCATCCTGGGAGCGGACATAGAGTTCGTTTTCACCGGTTACGTCTGAGTTGTAGGCGATCCATTTTCCATCGGGCGACCAGATAGCGTCGCGCTCGTGGGCGTTGGAGCTTTTGCTCAGGTTACGGGCGGTGCCTTCTTTCATCGGCACAGAAAAAAGATCGCCGCGAGCGACCACGATGGCGCGTTCCCCATCGGGTGCGAGGTTGACTGTTTCGGTGTGCTTCGAGGCATCGGCGAAGGCAGAACGGCCGGACGCGAAATCTTCCTTCACTTCAATCGGGATTGGCGCGGCCTGGCCGCTGGCCAGATCGTAACGCCAGATATAGCCTGCTTCCTCGAACACGATCGAGTCCTTTCCGATTGACGGGAACTTGATATCGAAATCCTTAAAAGTCGTTAGCTGCTTTGTCTCCTTACTCGTTAGGTCAGTAGCGAAAAGGTTCATTCTTCCATCGCGATCGGAAGTGAAATAGATGCGATTGTCCGGTCCCCACATCGGGCAAATATCCTGGGCTGGATTATTAGTCAGGTTCTCGGTTGTGCCGTTCTTGAAATCGTAAATCCAAATATCGTCGGCCATTCCACCGCGGTAATGCTTCCAGGTGCGGAATTCCCGGAAAACCCGGTTAAACGCCATTTTCGAATCGTCCGGCGAAAAGGAAACGAAACCTCCGCGCGGCACTGGCAGTTGCTGCGGTAATTCCGCGTCGAGCCCGACGGTGAAGAGCTGGCCAATGAAATCGTTGAACGATTTCATCCGGGAACGGAACACGACCAGCGGTTTGGTATTTTCCCAGGCCATCACCAAATTGTTTGGTCCCATCCGGTCTGAGATATCGTCGCGGCCGAGGGTGGCGGAAGTAGTCAGCCTTTTGGGCGTGCCGCCTTCCGCTGGCATGACATAGACTTCGGTATTGCCGTCGTATTGCGAGGTGAAAGCGAGTTGCGTCCCATCGGGGGAGAAGCGCGGGAAGGAAGTGTAACCTGGTCCGCTGGTAATTCGGCGAGCAATGCCGCCTTCTTTAGCGACAGTGTAAAGTTCGCCCGCGTAACAAAAGACGATCTGGCGACCGTTGGTAGTTGGAAAGCGCAGCAGCCGCGTGGTATTGGGCAGGTTCTGGGCTGGGGCGAGCGGCACCACCGCAAACGCGAGCAGACATCCGACCAGGCTAAGAGATAAAAAGCGGCTCATAAGAACGAACAAGCTGCGTTGCCGTTCCGCGGACGCAACTGCGTTTTTGAAATCACGTCAAGGCTTGGACTGTCGGGGGTGGATCGAGCAGTCCCTGCTCGATGTTATGCAGGCGACGAAGTCGCATTAATCCAGCATCGTCCGACGGAGCGGCCGATCCACCATTGCCACTTCTTGTCTAATCTGACTTAATCGGCAAAGAATCGCGTTTAAGAAATTCCTGAAGCGACGTTGGGATTTCGGACGATTCGTTCTCGGACGCCGTTGATTTAGCCGAGCTTCCACCTTTCAGATTTCGCTTTGCTCGAAGGTCATGCAATTTCACGCGCGACCGCCTTCTTTTCTGGTCTTGATCCAGCGTGGATTGTTTGTTCATGACGAGCTAACAGGGCGGAATAGTCCCTCCACCGTCGGGGCAAGACCCAAGACACCTTGTCATGCCGCCGTCTGTTCGAAAGACGGCAAATAATTCCAGCTCCGGTGTCGGGATTATCTGTTCTTTTAAAAATCGTCCAGCCTTTTCTTTCGCCCGTTTTCAAAATCGAGGAAATTTTTTCTGTTTTCTGTTGTTCCAAACGAATTTCGGCGACAGTGGTGGGGCCGATTCGTGCTTTGAGAAATCCGCGAGATCATAAATGAGTTCCGAAACGGGCCGCCATCGAAGGCTGGAGATCGCGCATGTCTTGTTTGTGGACATCGTCGGTTATTCGAAGCTGCTGCTAAATGAGCAGAGCGAAATTCTTGATGAGCTAAACGAAGTTGTTCGAAGCACCGAACAGGTAAACCTGGCGCAGGACGCCGGCGCGCTGCTGCGTTTGCCGACGGGCGATGGGGTGGCGCTGATTTTTCGGAGTAGTCCGGAGGCACCGGCGCAATGCGCTCTGGAAATCGCGCAAGCCTTGAAGAATTATCCCAAGCTTCAACTCCGCATGGGGATTCACAGCGGACCGGTGAACGAAGTGACCAGCGCGGATGACCGGGCCAATATTGCGGGCGCGGGAATCAACATCGCGCAGCGCGTGATGGATTGCGGCGATGCCGGCCACATCTTGTTAAGCAAACGGGTGGCGCATGATTTGGAAACCCACGAGCGCTGGCGACCGTACCTGCACGATCTGGGGGAAGTAACGGTCAAGCATGGCGCCAGTATTCACATTGTTAATCTTTACACCGATGACTTGGGCGAGGCGCAGGTTCCGGCAAAAATTCAGCGGGAGCGTGATGCCGAAGCCATCCTGGCGCTACGGGCGCGGCGCAAGCCGCGGAATGCGCTCATTTTTGGTTCACTGATTGCGCTCATTGTGATCGGCCTCGTTTCTTTTCTTCTGCGCGACCGATTACTGCGCCGTCCGATCGAAACACAAATGGACGCAAAAGGCATTGCGGTTCTTCCGTTCGAAAATTACAGCGACGATAAGGAGAACGCATTCTTTGCCG
>Ga0209474_10001999_pt1 | contig 19199 bp, 15 predicted proteins | sample GraSoiAngelo_145_FD_185902 | JGI IMG/M metagenome (GOLD analysis project Ga0209474, IMG submission 185902) | Grasslands soil microbial communities from the Angelo Coastal Reserve, California, USA - 14_1009_05_20cm (SPAdes) (version 2) | ecosystem: Environmental > Terrestrial > Soil > Grasslands... | reverse complement strand
CAGCGGACGCGAGCACGAACAGCGCGCGCAGCTGGGTGAACGTCAAATCGACGTCTGCCCAGGCGTCAGGGGATCGCGCGGTGAGCTCGCGCATCTGCGCCACGAGCCGGGATAGCTCTGCGTCAGTCGGGCGTCCCACGTGAATACTCTACGAGACATTGATTATCGATGCCCGATGAAGTTTCGGTATCAGGTGCCGATGAGTGCAGAGCCCTTCACCGGCACTAGGCGGCGGCCGGAGGACCCGAACCGCGCGTCAGTCGGGCGCGGACCACCGCGAGGATCTCGTGCAGCTCGCCGATCCGTAAGAGATACGCCGCCCCGAGATAGACCAAGCCTCCGACCCCTGCCGCGAGGATCGTCTGAAGCAGCAGGGTCAGCTTTGGCGGATCTTTGACGAGATCGAACGGCAGGTTCGTGACATAGATGAACCCGAACATCGCTACGCCCATCAGGAGGCTCGCGCAGACCTGCTTCAGAGTCGAGATGCCGAGACCGACAAGCCGCAGCCGTGCGCGCGACGCGAGCAGGATGAACAGGAGCGCCGCCTCGAGAAGCGTCGCGATCGAGTTGGCGAGGGCGAGGCCGTTGATCCCCAGAGGCTGGGAGAGGGTCACGCTCAGCACGACGTTCGCTCCGATCGAGATCAGCGTGAGCGCGAGGGGCGTCGTCGTGTCCCGGGACGCGAAATACACGCGCGCAAGGATCTGGACGAGCGCGTGGCCGGCGAGACCGAGCGAGTAAAAGAGGAACGCCGCTTGCGTCGCCTCGCGCGCTTCCGGCCCGAAGCTTCCGTACTGGAAGAGGAGGTTCACGATCGGCCGGCGGAGCACGATCATCACGATCGCCGTCGGGAGCGTCAGGAAGAGGATCCAGCGGATCGCCTGCTGCACCGTGTCGCGCATCCGGCCCACCTGGCCCAGCGAAGCGAAGTGCGAGAGTGTCGGGAATACCGCGGCGCTGATCGCGATCGAGAAGACGCCGAGTGGGAGCAGGAGCAGCTGGTTCGCGTAGACAAGCGCGGTCAAGGATCCTGGCGCCATGCCTGTGGCGAGATACGTGTCGACGAAGAACACGATCTGCACCGCGCCCAGCGCGAGCGTGCGCGGACCCGCCAGGCGCATGACATCGCGAACGCCGGCATGCGACAGGTCCAGCGAAAACGAGTAGCGGGTGCGACGGAAGGTGAGCTCGGGAAGCTGGACGAGCCACATCACAAGAGCGCCGACGACGACGCCGATCGCGACCGCGTGGATGCCGAGGAAGGGATATCCGAACTGGGTGAACAGGATGATCACGAGGTTGTAGACAAGCGGGGCTGTCGCGCTCGAGAGGAACTGCCGGTACGAGTTCAGGATGCCGGTCGTGAGAGACGACAGGCCCATGAAGATCGGCGACAAGAGCATGATCCGCGTGAGATCGACCGTGAGGGCGATCTGCTTGGGGTCGTGGAACGGCGCGACGAAGGTCGGCACGACGTACGGAGCGGCGATCCACATGACGATCGAGAAGCCCACGAGCAGAAGCAGGACGGCGTTCATGACACTCGACGCGACGTGCCACGCTTCGTCCTCCCGTTCCCGAGCCAGGTAGCTCGTGAACACCGGGATGAAAGCTGACGCAAGAGCGCCGGCGACCACGAGTCCGAAGATCGCGTCCGGGATCTTGAATGCGGCCAGGTATGCGTCCAGATCGGGCGTCTCGCCGAAGTGCGCGCCGATGACGGACAGCCTGAGCCAGCCGAGTACGCGGCTGGCAACGAGGGTGACGATCATGATCGCGGAGGCCCGCGCGATCGACATCGGCAACCCCCAGATATTGAGGCATCAGGTATCGTTCGCACGCAATGCCGGCAAAGAAACGCAAGCGCTCGGCGCTGAAGCGCATCCGCCAGACCCAGCGGCGCACCTCGATGCGGACGATCGGCCGCTCCGCGGCGCGTACCGCCGTGCGCGCGGCCCGCGAAGCCATCAGCAAAGGGGGCGAGGCGGCCTCCGAGATGATCTCGGCCGCGGCAAGTGCGCTCGACAAAGCCGCGAAGCGAGGTTCTGTTCATAAGAACAGCGCGCGCCGGCGCCGGAGCAGGATCGCGAAGGCCGCGACGAAGGCGAAGAAGAAGACCTAAGCGCGCTTCGCGGTCAGCCCCTCAGCTCGCGGTCGATATCGTCCAGGTGCTCCTTCCGATGGATGGCGCGCGACAGGTTGAATGGCGGCGCGCCGGTCGCACGGATCTTCGCGAGCATCTCATCGTTGAGCGCCTTGACCTTGCCATCCGCCTCGTCGGCGAGCCGGAGCGAAAGCTGCGCCGCGTCGCGCGGCCGGAGTGCAAGGCAGAGCGGTTTCGCGGATTCGTTCACCGCTTCTGTGTTCTCCGGCTCGTAGGCCGAGGGCGGGATGCCCGTCGCCCACTTATCGAGCCAGTAGATCGCTCGCGCGTCCCAGAAGCCGATGTGCGCGAGGACCCCGGCGACCGTCCAGCCGGCGGGCATTGGACGACTGAGGTCGGAATCGCTCATACGGTCGATCAGCCGCCGGAGCCGCGCGCGCTCGGCGTCAGTCTCGACATCGTGATCACGTTCCGCGGGCACGACGTCCATTCTTAGACAGGATCCCGAGCGGCGCTATTGAGCCTGCGACTGCAGACAGTACCCGCCGGCGATCTTGGTCCAGTCGAGCAATTCCACCTCGTACCAGGTCGAATCGTCCCGCACCTCGAGCGCGTAAACAGGCGTCCCCGTCCGAAGCGCGACCGCGACGTCGGGCCCGACGGGCAGCGCCGCGACGAGAGGTGGCGAGACGACGATCGAGATGCACTGTCGAGGCTCGCCAGGAGTTGCGAGATGCGCGGTCCCGCTCGCGACGACATGCCCGTCAGGCGCCCGCAGCCGCGCCTCCTTCAACAACCCGGGATTTCCATCCTCCTGGATCTGAAGGGTCTTCCAGTCCGGCAGGTAGAGCCAGCGAACTCGGAGGATCGGTGGCACAGCAGGGGCGTAGGTCGGATCTGTCTTCGGCGGGTCGTATGGCGTCGTCGTCGGCGCCATAGTCGCGGTAGCGGTCGGCGTCAGCTGGGGACTCAGCGACGGAGCGTCGACCCGGCCGAGATGGTCTCCGCAGGCAACGAGCGCGACCGCGAGGATCGTCGTACCGAACAGCCTCTTCACGCCGGCGCCTCCGATTGGGTGCAGGCCTCGTCCTAATCGCTAGATCGGAACGAAGTACGTCTCGCAGGCGAGCTCGACAAGCTCGGGCGTGAGCTCGGCCGGCTTGAGCAGGAAACGCGAGGCGGCACCGAGGTGCTGCATGAGGTCTCGGGGGTGACACGAGCGGAGCGGGATGTTCCGCTCGCGGGCGTACGCGGCGATCCACTCTGCGGCCTTCGGGTAGAACGTGATCTTCTGCGTCTCGCACACGCGGCGCAGGATCTCAGAGAACTCCTGCTCCGTCGGCGGCTTGACCTCGATCTTGTACTGAATGCGACGCAGGAACGCTTCATCCACCAGCGAGGAGGGCGTGCGGTTCGTCGCGAAGACGAGGAGCACATCGAACGGCACCTCGATCTTGCGACCGTCGGACAGTGTGAGGAAGTCGACGTCGCGGTCGAGCGGGACGATCCATCGGTTGAGGAGCATCTCGGGCGAGGCGCGCTGCCGGCCGAAGTCGTCGATGAGCAGCACGCCACCGCTCGCCTTCATCTGGAAGGGCGCCTCATGCACCTTGGAGTTCTCGTCGAACGTCAGATCGAGGTCCTCGAGCGTGAGCTCGCCACCGACCTCGACGAACGGACGCGCGACCGGTACCCAGCGGCGATCGAACCGCGCGTCGAGCGCGACGAGCGGACGGTGACGCGACGGGTCGAAGACGCGGATGAGCTGCTGACCCACGAGGATCGCGTACGGGAGGACGATGCTGCCCCGGAGCATCGTGGCGAGGGTCTCGGCGATCGAGGACTTCCCGGTGCCGGGAGGTCCGAAGAGAAAGATCGATCGTCCGCTGTTGATGGCGGGGCCGAGCTGCCGAAGCGTCTTTTCCGGAAGCACGAGATGTGTGAGCGCTTTGCGGATCTCGTCGAAGGTGACCTGCAGGCTGCCGATGGTCTGGGCACGAACGCGATTGACGTACGCCGCCAGAGTCACGGGAGCCGCGCCGACGTAGCCGTTCTTTGCGAACGCCTCGCGAGCCCGCTCCTGGCCCTTCGTCGCGATGACGTACACGTAGGTCGCCGCGGCCATGCCCGAGCTGCCCTTGACCTCAACGAAGTGCTCGGTCTTGAGAAACTCGAGGATGCCCTGGAGGATCTTGGGGAGCGGGAGGCAGATGACGTCGGCCAGCTCGGCGGCGGTGGCCTGTCCCTTCTGGTAGAGGATCTTCAGGACGAGGTCGGCGATAAAGGCCTGGGTGAGACCGGTCTCTTCGATCGCGACCGGTGCGATGGGGGCGGGAGCCTCCGCGGATGACGTCGCGGCCGGTGCCAATTGGGGCACGCGCTCCAGTAATGCCATCTATTCCTCACTCCCGCTCGTCGGTTTCCGCGTTCGCGTGAGTTTAGGGGCCGCCGGTCTCCCCTTTATGGGGGAAATCGTCTCAATCAGTAACGGCGGATGCGGTAGCTGTGATCGGCTCCCGGTACCATTTGGAGGCCTAATCCACCAGGAGCGGGGAAACCACCACGGGGGCGAAAACTGCGAAAGCAGGAGGGCGCTAAGCACGCCGCCCAAGCCCGACAGCTAACCTCGCCGGCTCTGCGTGATCACCGCGGAGGTCTCGCGATGTTCCGAGTCCTTGAGCGAATCTTCTACTACCAGTGCGCGTGCTGCGACAAGACTGTTCCCTTCGGGCGTTACATGGACGGCGCCTACTACTGCCTGGAATGCTCTCGCGGCGAGCACCGTCACCCCGGCTGGGGCAGCAAAGCCGCCTAGACCGCGGCCTCTCCCAGCGCGACGGTTCCCGCCGATCCGTCGACGGTGACCTGGTCACCGGTCGTGATGCGACCCGTCGCGTCGGGGACTCCCACTACGGCAGGGATGCCGTACTCGCGGGCGACGACGGCGCCGTGCGACATCATCCCGCCCATCTCCATCACGAGCGCGCCAGCGGTCAGGAAGAGTGGAGTCCATCCGGGATCGGTCGATGGAGCCACCAGAACTTCGCCGGGTTCGAGCCGCGCGCCGACCGGCGACCGAATCACGTGTGCGATCCCGCGCGCGATACCCGGAGATGCCGGCGTGCCGCGTATGGCACCGTCCGTAGGCGCCGCAATTTCGGTCTCCGCGTCCGTGCCGTCGGAGAGAAGCACGCGCGGGACGTGGCGGCGGCCCTGCTCGCGGCGATAGAGCGCGCGGCGGTCAACGAGTGTCCCGCGCAGGTCTTCGCCAGCGATCGCACGACGCAGCTCAGGCAGCGTCAGGAAGAACGCGTCGTCCGGCGCATCGAGCAGTCCCCGTTCGGCGAGCTCCGCTCCCACCGGCGCGATGAGCGCGTGGCCGAGCGCGAAGACTCGCATGATCTGGAACTTCGGTTGCTCGCGAAGACCGCCGAGGAGCCGGACCCGCCCCAGAAAGAAGCGCAGGATCGCGCGACGCGGGCCGTGGACGCGCGACGCGAGCGTTTTGATCATTGCCTCCGCCTCGCGCGCACCACGTGCGAACTGCACGTCCGGTGCGGTCGCCTCATTACCCAGCCGGAGATAGTTCGCGATCGCCCCGAGCAGATGCGCCGGGTCTTCGGACCAGCGCTTCACTCCCAGATCGATCTCCGCGATCGCGCGGTGCCCATAGCGTTCGAGAAAAGCGGTCAGCTGCTTTTGGAGCTGGGCCGGGAGTGTTCCGGCACGGTACTGCGCCGAGAGCTCGGCGGGAGGCCGCGTGCGCAGCGCATCGCGCGACGCCGGATCCTCGCGCGCGGCCCGCGCGATCTCCCAGAGCCCGAGGTCCATCTCCGTCGTGGGGTTGTGGGGAAGACCGCGAAGGACGGTCTGCAGGTCGCCCGGTCGCGCGCGGCCACCGAGCACGCGGCCCGCGAGCGCGTAGCTCAGCACGCCGGGGATCACGATACCGACCAAGCGGGGAAAGAACCGCGGCGGGAAGGTGAGGATGAGCTGCTCGTAAGCGTCGAGCCGCTGGGCCGACGTTTCCGGGATGCGGACACTCGCAATAGCTCGATCGAGCTCGGCCAGCACTCTCTTTCGCGTGGCGTCCGGTCGCAGCATCGTGCGCACCGCGCTCTGCGGCGCACCGGTGCGGAGAGCCGCGGCGAGGGTCAGCAAGCGGGAGCGCGACGCCGATCCGCGCGGTCGCAAACGCGGGTCGTCGAGAAGCTTCGTGAAGATCGCCTTGCTTCGAAACTCCATAACGCTCATGACGCGAGGAGGTAGCTCTCTTCCGAACGGATCGCGGAGCACGGGCGTCAGGTCGATGAACACGCGCATTCCTGATTCGGCGTAGATCGACGCGCCGCCTGCGGGATGCTTGACCGGCCGCCCAAACGCCGTCGCGAACGCGGAGCTCAGGAGCCGGAACGTCTGCAGGCCCATCGGGGTGAACGGATCGAACACGCCCTGCGCGACGTTCGCCGAGAAGTACACGCGTAGATCGTTCTCGTCGTCGGGTGCGTTCGGCGGAAGCGGGTAGAGCGTGGTGATGTCGCGCGACTGCACGATCCAGAGCTTCCCCGCCCGGTCGATCGCCCACTCGATGTCCTGCGGACGGCCGAAGTGCTCCTCGATCCGCGCTCCGAGCGCGGCGATTTCGCGGAGCTGCGCGTCGCTCAGGATGTCGCCGCGTCGCTCGAGGACTGCGCCGGATCGGGTGTTCACGACGAAGTGGTCGGGGTTCACCGATCCCGAAACGAGCTGCTCGCCCAAGCCCCGAACCGCCTCGATCGCGGCGCGCTTGCGGCGGCCGGTTATGGGATCGGCGGTGAAGAGCACGCCCGCGCTCTCCGCATCGACCATCCGCTGCACGACCACCGCGAGTCGAAGACCTTGCGCCGGGACGTCGTGGCTCTGGCGGTACGCGACGGCGCGGTCGTTCCAGAGCGATGCCCAGCACCGCCGGACCGCATCGAGGACTGCGTCTTCGCCCGAGACGCCGAGCATCGTGTCCTGCTGGCCGGCGAAGCTCGCATCGGGCAGGTCCTCGGCCGTTGCCGATGAGCGGACGGCGACCTCCGATGCGCCAAGCGCGCGGTAGGCGTCTCGTACCGCGTCGGCGATCCCGGCCGGGACCGGCGACGCGACAAGGCGCACGCGGGCGGTCGCGGGCGTTTCGCCCGTCACTCCGGCGGCCTCCGCCGCGAGGGCGTATGCGGCGGACGTGATGACGAACCCGTCTGGGACCGGGAACCGGGCCCGTCGCAGCTCGCCGAGATTCGCACCCTTGCCGCCCGCCTCGGGCAGATCCGCGGTGGTCAGCTCATCGAGCGACCGAACGAGCATCGGCGTGATCCTAGGCGGCCGCCATCGCGAACACACCCGCCAACGACTCCATCTCTTCTCGCGAAACGTCCGCTCGGGCGGCGACTTCGCGCCAGCTCTCAACGGCGGCGCGGACTTCGGCGACGATCGCTAGAGCGCCACGGTCAGAGACTCGATAGAGCCGAGCCGTCTCCAACGCCGCGCGCACATCCGGAATATGCGAGATCTCGTCCAGTGCGAGGCTGTGCTCACTCTTCTCGGGCGCGGGATTGAGGTCGAAGACCGGTGAAAGGCGCCAACCTTTCGATGCGCGGATGAACCCGTGATTGCTAAGATGATCGTCTCTGTTCGCGGCGAGGATGTTAAAAACAAGTCGCCGAAAAAGCTGCTCTAGATCCGCGTCGATTGCTCGAGGATCGCCATAGAACGTAATGGCCTCAGCAAGATCGAGGTAGCTCGCCTCGTCTCCGTCTCGTTTGCCGGTCAACGTAATGGCTGATGCATAGAGGCGTCGTCCGCCATTAATCCGGTCGAAGCGTTGCGCGCAGAAGGTCCTGTAGACGGAGGCCAGTCGCAGCAATTTCGTGTTTGGAACCTCTATCCCAGAACGGAGGGCGAGTTGCGTCATTACGTATTCCCAAGCGCCGACATCCCTTCGGTCTTCACGAGACGGGAACTTCGCGATCCAGAGGGTTCCATTCGCTTCTTGAAAATTCGACTTCGGGCGAGTCCCGCCGAGTGAGCTGCCCGGTGCGAGGAGGATGCGCAGCCATTCGGTTTCATCCGATTCAGGAATCCGGTCTTCTTCGGCCTCGCGCGCCAGATGCTCAAGCTCCCGAAGTCGGGCGTTCGCAGGAATCTCCGGCAGCCTGTCATCTAGGAATCTGCCATCGACAGGGTTCGCAATACGAAGCGCCCCCATCCTGAGTTGGTCGCTTACGCCAAGTAGGAAGTCCCACTCGTCCAACGTGCGCGGTCTTCGTCCTTCTCGCTTGGCGAGGATGGCTTCACGACGCTCCATTAGCGTCCTGCCCCATCGATCGGGGACTGCGTCAGTAAAGATGCCCGGAAGGACTTCCGCGTATTGCTCACCTTCATAAAGATCCAGTGACGGGTCTAGCGCGAATTTGTCTTTCCTTGTGAGCCAGGCCTTCTCATAACTGAACGAGAAAACTCGGCCAGTTCTGGATCGATTGCCCGCGAGCTTCCCGACGAGCCGGTCGCCGCCCAGGTCTACCGCATCAACATGCACGACGACCGTGTCGCGCCCGGTCATCACTTGACTCGTTTTGTCCTGCCTTTAGACCGGGGCGGTCGAAGTCGCAGGTCTTGCAGGCGTTGTCCGAGTTGATCATCGCCGGCAATATGGTCGATGTCTGACTCGAGCCCCAGGACCCCCAGAACGCGGACCAGGAGCGCGAGCCCAGTGGATAGATCGCCCTTTTCAACACGCCATACCGTCATGCGCGAGGCGTTAACTCTCGCCGCCATCTCCGACAACGAGATCCCACGACGCATACGCGCGAGTCGAAGGCGCTCGCCGAGCGCGACGGCGCGTCGCCTCGTTTGAGGAAAGAGAGGGCGCTGGGGTCGGGACATGTCTCATAAATTAGATCATTGATGGCCTAATTGTCCAGTCTATGATGCACTTAGGGCGCGGGCCCGGCCCGTCTGAATTGCCGCTTCCCGCCATACGACCCGCTCGCCCCGAGCTCGCGCTCGATCTCCATGAGCCGGTTGTACTTGGCGATGCGCTCGCTCCGTGAGAGCGACCCCGTCTTGATCTGGCCAGTATCGAGACCGACAACGAGGTCGGCGATCGTCGTGTCCTCGGTCTCCCCGGAACGGTGCGACACAACCGACGTGTACCCCGCGCGGCGACCGATCTCGACCGCATCGACCGACTCGCTGACCGTGCCGATCTGATTGACCTTGATCAGTATTGAGTTCGCGATCTTCTCGCGGATGCCGCGCTCGATGCGCGTCACGTTCGTCACGAAGAGGTCGTCTCCGACGAGCTGGACGCGGTCACCGAGGGTCGCGGTGAGGTGCCGCCACCCATCCCAGTCGTCCTCGGCAAGGCCATCCTCGATCGACACGATCGGATAGCGCTTGGCCCAATCCGCATAGAGCTGCGTCATTCCTCGCGCATTGAGGGATCGCCTTTCCCGAGCCAGGGTGTACGTGCCGTTCGCATAGAACTCGGTCGACGCGGGATCGAGCGCGAGCGCGACGTCCTCACCTGCGCGATAGCCAGCGCGCGCGATCGCCGCGAGGATCAGCTCGATCGGCTCCTCGTTCGTGCGAAGACTCGACGGCGCGAACCCGCCCTCGTCGCCGACCCCCGTGCCCATGCCTTTCTCGTGAAGGATGTCCTTGAGCGCGTGGAACACCTCGGACCCGTAGCGGATCGCCTCCGCAAAGGTCGGCGCGCCGAGCGGCACCAGCATGTACTCCTGCATGTCCGCCGAGTCGGTAGCGTGCTTGCCTCCGTTCAGCACGTTCATGAGCGGAACGGGAAGCGTCGTGCCTTTGCCGAACCTCCGATAGAGCGGTGTTCCCATCGCAACGGCAGCGGCGCGGGCGGCCGCAAGCGAAACGCCGAGGATCGCGTTCGCTCCGAGCTTCGCCTTGTTGGGCGTGCCGTCGAGCTCGATGAGGAGCGTATCGAGCGCACGCTGATCCGTAGCATCGCGGCCTTTGACCGCATGGGCGATCGAGTCGTTCACGTTCGCGACGGCTTTGAGGACGCCCTTCCCGCGGTAGCGCTTCTTGTCCCCGTCGCGGAGCTCGACCGCCTCGTGTGCCCCGGTCGAAGCGCCCGACGGCACCATGGCCGTCGCGCGCGCGCCGCCCGCGAGGGTCATCTCGACGGCGACCGTCGGATCGCCGCGCGAATCAAGGATCTCGCGTGCGATGACCGCTGCGATCTTTGTGTCGCTCACCGGTCGGGGATCGCGGCGACCCCAGGGAGGGTCTTGCCCTCGATGAGCTCGAGCGACGCGCCGCCTCCGGTGGAGACGTGGGTCATCTGGTCGGCGAGTCCGGCCTCCTCGACCGCCTGAACGGATTCGCCTCCGCCGACAACGGTCGTCGCGCCACTCGATGCCATGAGCTCCGCGATCCGGCGCGTGCCGTTCGCGAACGCGGGCACCTCGAAGACCCCGACGGGACCGTTCCAGAAGATCGTCTGAGCGTTATTGATCACGCGCGCGTAACGCTCGATCGTCCGCGGGCCGATGTCCACGATGGCGAGGTGGCTCGGGACCTCGTCGACGTCATAGGTCGCGGCGAGCGGCGCGCCATCGGCATCCGCGGACGGCGCCGCCACGACGTCGATCGGAAGCAGAAGCTCCTTTCCGTCGCCCTCGACCTCGTCGGTGACCAGGCGCGCCTCGGTCTCCTTCTCCGGCTCGGCGAGGGACCGCCCGATGGGGCGGCCCATCGCGAGGAGGAACGTGTTTGCCATCCCGCCACCGATCGCGAGGGTGTCGACGCGCGGAACGAGCGAGCGCAGCACATCCATCTTCGTGCTGACCTTGGCGCCGCCGATGATCGCGAGGAACGGATGCTTCGGCTGATCGAGGATCCCGCCAAGCGCGACGAGCTCCTTCTCGAGGAGCAGCCCGGCGTAGGCCGGCAGGAGGTGCGCGACGCCTTCCGTCGACGCGTGCGCGCGGTGCGCAGTGCCGAATGCGTCATTTACGTAGAGGTCGAAACCGGCGGCGAGCTGCTTCGCGAAGGCGGGATCGTTGCGCTCCTCCTCTGGATGAAAGCGGACGTTCTCGAGCATCACGACATCGCCGGGCTCCATTGCCCGGACGGCCTTCTCGACGCCTGGCCCCACCGAGTCGTCGAGAAGCGGCACTTCGCGTTTGGTCAGCTCGGCGAGTCGCTTCGCGACGGGCGCGAGCGAGAACTTGGCGTCGCGCCCTTTCGGGCGGCCGAGGTGCGAGACGAGCCCCAGCGACGCGCCGCCTTCGATGAGCGCGCTGAGCGTGGGGAGCGCGGCGCGGATTCGTGTGTCGTCCGCGACTTTGCCCTCCTCGAGCGGCACGTTGAAATCAACGCGCACGAGAACGCGCTTTCCGCGGACGTCGGCGTCCCGGATGGTCCGCTTGTGAAAGAGCGCCGCCGTGTTAGCGGCCAGCGGTGACCGGGACGCGCATCTTCGAGGCGACGAACTCGGTGATGTCGGCGAGGCGGCACGCGTAGCCCCACTCGTTGTCGTACCAGGAAATGATCTTGACCATGTTGCCCAGGACGATCGTGTCCAACCCGCTGACGATCGTCGAGTGCGCGTCGCCCTTCAGATCGCTCGAGACGAGCGGCTCCTCGGTGTAATCCATGATCCCCTTGAGCGGTCCCTCGGAAGCGCGCTTGAACGCGGCGTTCACCTCGTCCTTGGTGACCTCGCGTTTCAGATTCGCCGTGAAGTCGACAACCGAGACCGTCGGCGTGGGGACGCGGAAGGACATGCCGGTGAAGCGGCCCTTGAGCTCGGGAATGACGAGCGCGACGGCGCGCGCCGCACCCGTCTCGGAGGGAACGATGTTCTCCGATGCCGCCCGAGCGTCGCGCGGGTCCCCGGCGACCGTATCGAGCAGCCGCTGGCTGAGCGTCTTCGAATGGATCGTCGTGAGGAAGCCCTTCTCGATGCCGAACTCGTCGTTCAGCACCTTCGCGACGGGCGCGAGACCATTCGTCGTGCACGACGCGTTCGAGATGATGTGGTGCTTCTCGGCATCGAACTCGTTCTCGTTCACGCCGAGCACGATCGTCTTGTCTTCGTTCTTCGCGGGGGCGGAGATGATCACGTACTTCGCGCCCGCGTCGATATGCGCCTTCGCCTTCGTGGCATCGGTGAAGAACCCGGTTGACTCCACGACGATGTCGACGTCCAGGGCCTTCCAGGGCAGCTTTGCGGGATCGCGCTCCTGGAGCACCTTGATCGTGCGACCGTCGACGACGAGCGAGTCGGCCGTGGCCGAGACGTCTCCCTGGTACCTGCCGTAGTTCGAATCATGCTTGAAGAGGTGGGCGTTCATCTTGGGGTCAGCGAGGTCGTTCAGCGCGACGATCTCGACCTCCGGATGCCTCTCGAGCGACGCCTTCAGGAACTGGCGGCCGATGCGGCCGAATCCATTGATCGCAACACGAGCTTTCATCTGCGCCTCCCCAGATCGATGGAGCGGGTCCCTCTAGAAGACTAGAGGAACCATTCGCCCCGGCCAGCGAGCCGTTCTCGGGCACTGATCACGGCACCCAGCATGCCGACATCGCGACCGAGGCCGGGCGGCACCAGGCGTACCGCGTCCGCGGCAACACGGAACGCACGTGTGTCGATCGCGCGGCGCATCGGCTCGAGCGTGTGCGCGGGCTCGTGCTCGGCGATCGACCCCCCGATGACGATGAGCGACGGATTCAGGCCGTTCACGAGCGTTATCGCGAGGTTTCCGAGCGCTGCTTCGGCGCGCGCGAGGATCGCGACGGCGCGCGAATCGCCCGACGCCGCGGCGGCGTAGACGCGCGCCGCATCGTCGACGCCATAGGCCTCCGCGAGAAATCGGCCGGCGGCGAGTGACTCGACGCAGCCGTAGCTGCCGCAGCCGCAGCGCGGTCCCTCGAGCGCGACGGGCCAGTGGCCGATCTCGCCCGCGATGTTGCTGACCCCGCGAAGCATCCGGCCGCCGCTCACGAGCGCGCCGCCGATCCCGGTGGAAATGGTCACGTAGACGAAATCGCGCACGCCCTTCGCGGCGCCCGCCACCCCCTCGCCGATCGCGGCCATCACGGTGTCGCGATCCAGGAACACAGCGTCAATTCCGAGCGCCTTCGCGAGGCCCTCCGCCAAGTGGACGTCGGCGAAGCCGTTTATGTTCGGAGCGTCGTAGACGATCCCCGAGAGGTGGTTGAGCGGACCGGGAGCCGAGCACGCCGCGCCGGCGAGCTCGCGAGGGGTCGTCCCCATCGCGTCGAGCGCGGCCCGTGAGCTCTCGGCGATCGCGGCGATGACGTCCGCCGCGCCGGTCCGCGGCGTCGGCCGCTCGTCGCGGGCGACGATGCGCGGGATCGGGTGCTCGTCGCGCGCGATGACGCTCCGGATATTCGAGGCGCCGAGATCGATGCCGAGGTAGAGGCTCAGACCCTCGGGAGCTTGCCCGCGAGCTCCGGCGCCTGCAGTGCGTTCGTGTCCCCACCAAACACCTGCTGCTGGGCCGCCCTGTAACCCTTCTTCGCTTTGTCCTTGCCGAACGCGCGCTCGGCATCCTCGTAGATCTGTCGCACCAGCGTGGCCAGATACGGCACGGCCTGGTGCTCGTCGAAGCCTTCGCGCTCGAGTGCCGCCGCATCGATGAGGTCATCCACGACCGGCAACGGCCGATCGATCGGGTCGGCCTGCTCGTCTACACGCATGAGGAGATTCGCGAGACGCGTCTCGATCTTGCCCTTGCCGTAGCCACCGCTGTTGTATTCGACGAGCAGCGCATTCGAGAGCGAAGCGAGCTTTCCCGTTTTGCTCGCTGCCGCGCTCGCGGGTTCGATGCGCGCGATCGGCGTCGGCGTCTCATCGCGCCGGAAACGGCCCAGGAACCCACCCTTCTTCTTTTCGGCGGTCGCATCCGCGGCGGCCGACTGTGGCGGCGGCGCCCATTCGTCAGCGCGCGACGGCACCGCCTTCGTCGCCGTCGATTCCTGCTGCGGCGCGGGGGCACCCCAGGGATCGGCGTTCGCCGGCTGCTCCTTCGGCTTGGCGCTCGGGGCCCAGGCGTTCGCTGGTTTCTCGGTCGACGCTGGTGGCGGCGTCGTCCAGGATTCGGGCGGCCTGCCTCCGCCGGGCGCGCGCCACCAATCCTTTGGCTCCTGCGGGGGCGTCTCTTTCGTCGCGGGCGCGGGCGTCTGCGGTTGCGGCACGTTCGCGGCGGGTCCCGGAGCAAACAGACCTGACAGAGACGACAGCCTGTCGTCGACCGCCGGAGGGACCTCGACCGCCGGCGGAGGCGGTTCAGGCACAGGGGCGAAGCCACCCATGCGCTGCGCGATCTCGTTTTGCAGGTCCTCGCGGATCGGGGGTGGCGGAGAGACCTGTTCGGGCTGCGCTCGCTGCTCCCTCGGCGCCTCAGGGGTCGGTCGCGACGGCGCGGTGCTGCTCGACCAATCCGGGGTCGGTCGCGCAGCCTCCTCGTGCGCATCGGGCGGCGGCCACGCTTCGGTCGCGGGAGGCGGCGGCAGAGGTTCCGGCGGCGGAGCGGGCTCAGGAGCCGCGTACGGCGCCGGTCGCTCGGCGGGGCGATTCTCGGCCGGGGACAAGCCCTCGATGACCCCGTCCTTAACGAGGCCGGACAGAAGAGTCAGCGTCTGCATCTTTCCGAGGCGGAGCTGCTCGGCGATCGCGGCGACATCGCGCTCGCCATTGACGGCAAGTAGCGCCCGCCAGCGGTCGGGCGTGAACGTGACCGCGCCCTGATCGGCGGCCTTCTCGGAGAGCCGGAAGCGCATCCGGTCGTCGGGTATCGACTCGCGAATCGTCGCGATCCGATCGCGCGCCTCGGCAGCCCGCTTCAGGAGAGAGACAAGATCTCCGGCTTCGAGGTTTGCTTCGGGCGCCGATTCCCATGGCGTGAACTCGAAATCGGCCTGCGAGATCGCAAAGATAGCGCCGAGGGCGTTCTCGCCTCCCTCGCCATCCATGACCGCCGCGACGAGGCGTCCACCAGCAAAGCCGAGGGCACCGACCTTGGCGTCGCCTCGTACCTGGAGCTCCCCTGTCTTCGAAGTGCCTGCGAGGAGACCGATGACTGATTCGAGCGGAAAGTCGCTCGTGGAGCCCCGAAGGGTCACCGCAACGCTGCCTCGGTCTGCTTGTCGAAGACGTGAAGCTTCTTGAGATTCAGCCCCACGCGCAGCGTCTGACCGGGCTTGGTCTGCGTCTGCGTTCCGACCCGCGCGATGAAGTTCGTTGTGTCCGCCGAGAGCAGGAGCTGCAGCTCGTTACCGAGAAATTCGACGACCTCGACCTTCGCGTCGAGCGGAAGCTGCCCGTCCTGCCGTTCGGTCGCCATGTCGTTGATGTCCTCAGGTCGGATCCCGAGGATCACGTCGCGGCCGACCGCCTCCGCGGCCTTCCCGCTCAAGGGTGCCTTGAAGAATCCAGCGTCGGCGACGACCTGGCCGTTCGATCCGGTCACCTTCGCGGGAAAGAAGTTCATCGACGGCGAGCCGATGAATCCCGCGACGAAGAGGTTCGCGGGCCGCTCGTGCAGCGTTTCTGGTGTATCGAGCTGCTGCAGCTTCCCGTCGTTCATGACGGCGATGCGATCGCCCATGGTCATTGCTTCGACCTGATCGTGGGTGACGTAGATCGTCGTCCGGCGAATGCGTTGATGAAGCTGCTGCAGCATCGCGCGGGTTTGGATGCGCAGCTTCGCGTCGAGGTTGGAGAGCGGCTCGTCCATGAGGAACACGGCGGGCTCGCGCGCGATCGCACGACCGACCGCGACACGCTGGCGCTGGCCACCCGAGAGCTCCTTCGGCTTGCGCTTGAGGAGCTGACCGATCCCGAGCATCTTGCCGACCTCGTTCACCCGTCGATCGATCTCCTGCTTGGGCATGCCACGCAGCTTCAGACCGAAGGCGATGTTGTCGTACACGCTCATGTGGGGGTAGAGCGCGTAGTTCTGGAAGACCATGGCAATGTCGCGATCCTTCGGCGGAACGTCGTTCACCACCCGCTCGCCGATGCGGATGTCTCCGGTCGTCTGCTCCTCGAGGCCGGCGAGCATCCGCAGTGCGGTCGTCTTCCCGCATCCGGAGGGTCCGACCAGGACGAGGAACTCCGAGTCGCGCACGGCCAGGTTCAGGTCGTTCACCGCGACGAACTCGCCGAAGCGCTTGGTGACGTGGTCGTAGGTGACGGTTGCCATCTCGCCGCAAGTATGTCGCAGCGCCGCCAAGCGGGCACGTCGCCTGTTAGCCCGCTCGGCCCGGCGGCCTCGTTACGGAAGGAGCCGAGTGGGCGGAATGGCCGCCGGCCACGAAAAAGGCGGCGAGAAGGTCACCCGGACGGCGCCCGGCGTCGAGAGCGCCTCGGACACGCGAAGACGGGCCAAAACTCGCAGCCGATACGCGACCGCACCGGCCGGCGGATCGAGCGCGATCTCGACCGTCGCGGTCTCGCCCGCACGGACGAAACTGGCGTCGGTCAATGCGAACTGGCGGGGCCGTCCGCTCGCGCGGTCGTACCAGGCGACCCGGACGAACGCCTCGCGGACGAGCGGGTCGCTTACCTCGAGCGTCGCCCGAAATCCCGCACGGCCGTCCGGCACCGGGACGAGCCCGCTCTCTATGCCCCAGGCTCGACCGCCGGGCACACCGACGACGAGCTGCGGCCCATCCGCGCCGAACGACCCGCGCGGCGTCGTGCGGCGGTACGGCGGTCCGCCATCGGCGCTGGCCGATAGACCAACGACCGCCATCGCAACAAGTCCGATCACAAGCGAAACCAGGTTCTTTGACATGCCGGAGACCGTACTCGACGGACCCGTGCGTGTCTGTCCTCAATTTGTGCGATCCCGTCGCACGTTCGTGCGAAAGCCGTCGCACATTTGTGCGCACCGCCGTCAGGCGAGCTGCACGATCCAGGTCGCGATCTCATAGGGCGCGAGATGGGCCCTCGCGAGGCTTCCATCAATGTCCAGCGGAGCCGCGGTTCGGATCACGTCAAGCCCGTTGTTCCCAAGGCTCTGGTCGCCCTCCCGGAGATCGACGGGGCGCGAGGCGCGGATGGCCCGGTCGAAGCGGAGGGTGCCGGACACCTCCTCACGTTCCGGGTTTGCGATCCGCACGACGAGGGTTCCGTCAGGCCCCGCGCGAAGCGAGGTCAGCACGAGCGGCGTGGCCGGATCGACGAAAGACATGAGCGAGCGCGGGCGACCATCCCCCAGAACGGCGATCGGGGCCGACAGCCATTCGCGAACGATCCGTGCCGCCCGTGCGACATCGATCTGTTCGTCGATCGGCACGACCGTGTAGCGGTAGGAGCGACTCCCGATGCACTGCGCCGAAGGCGTCGCGAGCTCGGGCCCGGCGTGGCCGTGGCGCTCGGGAAGGTCGCCTCGCGAGAGGAAGCCCACGGCGCGCAGCAACGTGATCGCGACCGTGCCGCCATCGTGAAGGACCGAATACTCGCGCAGACCGTCGACCCCGACGGCCAGTCCCTTGGTCGCGCCCTTCACCGCCACGAAGTCGTGCACGCATGCCTCCGAGGTTGGTGGTTCGATCCATCGGCGGCGAACCTCAAAGCGGTTGGAGCGCTCGAGCATCGCGAACGCGGCGCCGCATTGGTGTGTAAGCGCGCGGGTGCCGGTCTCGCACAGCGCGCGCAGGCGATGATCGCTCGCGCGGTTGTCGACCTCGAGCGTGACGTCGACTCGCCGCTCGCCCGCGTCGAGCGAGACTTCGGTCCTGACCGGGCAATCGACGAGCTCGGGTGAACGCGCGAGCCGATCGTCGCGCAATTGTGCCGGGAGTCGCAGGACGAATTCGACCGTCGCGGTCGCCCGATCGCCGGTAACGGAAGTCGCTCGCGTACCAACGACGCCTTCGGAACCGACCGTGGGGCCGGCGTAGGAGTAGGTGTACTCGTCGCCACGGTCGCCCTCCGAGATCAGCCGGTTCTGCCGCCCGCCGCGGTCGCCGGTGGCCTTGTCGACGATGACGAAGCTCCCGTCGACATCGACCTCCACGCGCAGAAGGCCGTTTTCGATCGCGGCGTCGCCGTCCGCGCGGACCGCCGGCGCCGGGGCCACGACCACCGGCGCGAGGCCAAGCCCGTTCGAACGAACGCGCGTCGGGCGTCCGTCGATCGGCACAACCGTGTCGCGGGGCCACGGCAGCGAGTCCCAGAGCATCGCCCTGGTCCCCGGCCCGGCGAGCCGCTCGAGCAGCCGGCTCGCGAGCGCTGTCCCGCGCTCGCGGACATATTCGAAGCGTGGCGCCATATCGACGTCGTGGACCGCGTCGATCGAGCAGCCGCAGATCGAGTCGTGCGGGTGGTTTTGCAGGAGCATTCGCCAGAGATCGCGGAGCTCGTCGCGAGCGGTGCCACCGGTGAGCGCGTCGAGCGGCTCGCACCGCTCGAGGAGGAGCCGCTCGCAGGCGACGTTCTCCTGTTTGATCCACACGCGCGTTGAGTTCACGCCGCGGAGGATCGGGCGGTATCGGCCGCTCGCGATCTCACCGCTGACCCGATGTTGGAGCGCGGGCATCGCCGAGGCGAAGTCTTCGAGGCTCGCGATACGCACGTCGACGTTGGGGAACGCCTGCCGCATCTCGCGCACCGCCTCCGGCAGGCGCGCGTACGCCTCGACGTGGTCATCGCCGACCATCAGGAGGACCGCGTCGCCGTTCGCGTAGGGCGTGAGCCGATCGAGGATCTTGGCGGTCTTCTCCTTCACCCGGCGGCGCAGCGCGTCGGGACCCTCGCTTGCGGGGCCGACCAAGGGCAGCGCGTTGGAGTAGTGATCGACGAGGTGCGCCGCGCGAACGCGATCACCGGAAGGCGCCTCCCACCAGAACTCGCTCCCGACCGATTCGCCCTCGTCTCCCATCCCGCGCGCGAAGACGTAGGTGTCGTATCCGAACGCGCGGAGGATCTGCGGTAGCTGCGCCGGATGGCCGAACGGGTCGGCGACGTACGCCACGCGCGCGGCACGCCCGAGCTCGCCCGCGCTCCGGAGCCCCTCCTGAAGATTGCGGACGATCGATTCGCCGGAGACGAGGA
>Ga0209474_10001998_pt1 | contig 19201 bp, 16 predicted proteins | sample GraSoiAngelo_145_FD_185902 | JGI IMG/M metagenome (GOLD analysis project Ga0209474, IMG submission 185902) | Grasslands soil microbial communities from the Angelo Coastal Reserve, California, USA - 14_1009_05_20cm (SPAdes) (version 2) | ecosystem: Environmental > Terrestrial > Soil > Grasslands... | reverse complement strand
AAGCAGCGCTTGCTCTACGAGGTCACGGTCTCCGCGTTGAAGGCCATCCAAGCTGACTTTTTCCAAGGCAGCTACCAACTGGGTCAGTGCCGCGCCAAGCTCCCCTTTGTGCTCGCTCACCAGCTTGCTCGAGTCTAGGCTGCGTGTCGGCGAGCGTCGCCGACTCGACCAAGCCGCGGCTACTCAAGTTCCCGGACTCTCGCCGTCCAGAATCCGAGGCGCTGGCGGAACCTCTCAGCTTGGGCAGCGACCGAGGGCACGCTCCGCGTTGTGGCAGTTCCGCATGAGGCGTGGACGCCTTTCTTTGAGAGGTTGGTACTGGAGCGGGAGACGGGCCTCCCCCGCTCCACCCCGTCGGCTAGGTAGTTATTCGGAACTGCGTTACAATTGACGTTCATTTTGGCGGAGGCCGTTCTGACGACCAAGATCACATCAATAATCTCTAGGGGGTTCGTAATTTGTCTGCTGAGTCTGGTGCCGTCCTGACCGAAGATAAGGAGGGTACCGACCAGGAATCATCGGCTGCGATGACCATGGAGGACTACCTCCACTTTGAGGAGGAGGCCTTCAAAACCCCCAACCACGGGGACATCGTGGATGGGATCGTCGTGCGCGTCGACCCGGACGAGGTCCTCGTGGACATCGGGGCCAAGGCCGAGGGCGTCATCTCGAGCAAGGAGCTCGGCATGCGGGGAGACATCGACTCCGAGCTCGAGCCTGGCGACCAGATCAAGGTCTACGTCCTGCAGCCGGAGAATGAAGAGGGCAACGTCGTCCTCAGCCTGCGCCGCGCTCGGGCGGAGACCACGTGGATCGTCGCGGCCGAGAAGCAATCCGACGGCACGGTCATCGATGCCGACGTGCGCGAGCAGAACAAAGGCGGGCTGATCGTCAACATCCTGGGTCTGCGCGGCTTTTTGCCGTCGAGCCAGGTGGCGCGCGCTTTCGCGGGCAGCCTCGAGTCGCTGGTGGGCAAGCGCATCCCGGTCAAGATCCTCGAGGTCAACCGCAAGCGGAACCGGCTGATCGTGAGCCAGAAGGCGGCGGAAGACGAGGACCGCGCACGCAAGCGCGAGGAGCTCTTCAGCCGGCTGCAGACCGGGACGATCGTGAAGGGCACGGTTTCTGGGATCACCAGCTACGGCGCCTTCGTCGACATCGGCGGAGCCGATGGCCTGATCCACATCTCCGAGCTTTCGTGGGACCGCGTCTCCAAGGTCACCGACGTGCTCCAGCTGGGCGAGGAGGTCACCGTCAAAGTGATCAAGCTCGACCCGGAGCAGACGCGCATCTCGCTGTCACTGCGCCAGCTGCAGCAGGACCCGTGGGAGCGGCTCGTCCAGTCGATGCCGGTCGGCTCGATCGTCGAAGGCCAGGTCACCAAGACCAAGAAGTACGGCGCTTTTCTCCAGATCATGCCGGGCATCGAAGGCCTGCTCCACATCTCGGAGCTGTCGTGGGACCACGTGGAGCGCACTGAGGACGTCCTCAAGGTCGGCGAGACGGTGCAGGTCAAGGTGATCGGCATCGACACCGCACGGCGAAGGATCTCGCTGAGCCTCAAGCAGCTGTCGGCGCCGCCGGCGAGCCTGGCCGGGGCGCGGACCGAGCACCGACATGACGAGTACCCCGACGTCGACGACGAGTAACTAGGGTCTGAGCGCCGCGAGGCGCTGCGTGGCGGGCGTGTAGTACGGGTCGATCTCGAGCGCGCGCTGATAGGCGCTTTGCGCCTTGGCGCGGTTGCCCAGCTGCAGCTCGCGGTCGCCCAGCGCGACGTAGAAGCCGGGCTCGGTTTCGCCGAGGGCGGCGGCGCGGCGCAGCTCTTCGATGCTTCCCAGCGCCCAGTGGTACTGGGCCTGCAGTGGGTCGACATTGACCGACAGGTCGGCGCGGCCTTTCAGGTACCAGACGTCGGCGAGGACGGGGAAGACGGCGAACAGGACCGCCGCCAGCACCAGGACCACGGCGGTGCCGGCTCGCACTTCTTTCGCGCCCCTCACCCCAACCCTGCGGGCAGAGCCCGTCATGGACGCGCTACCCGCGCCTTCTGATTGCTCCCCGGAAGGGGGAGAGGGGCAGGCTGCGGACCATATGGCTCCGGTTAGCAGCCAGAACGCTCCGGTGGCCGGGGACCAGTCGAAGTTGAACGCCACCCACACGGAGAAGCCGACCAGTGCCGCGCTGAGCCCCGCGACGTACGGCTGCGAGCGGCTCCTCCAGGCCGTGCGGAACACCACGAACAAGACCCATGCCAACGCGGCCAGCCCAAGCACCCCTTGCGTCGCGGCCACATCCAGCGGCCCAGAGTGGATGCGGTCGAACGTGACCAGGCTGGCGTAGTCCTGGCTCAGGAAACGCCCGAAGGAAAGCCCGGTCGCGTCCTCGCCCCAGCCCGTAAGCGGACGCGCGGCGACCATGCGCAGGCCGTCGCCCCAGAGGTGCAGGCGCAGCTCCGGTGGGTCGTTGTTCAGGATGCGGAGGGGCGAGGCGAGCATGACGACCAGCACGATCCCGACCATTGCCGCTGCGCCGCCACCGACTGCCAGGCCAAAACGGCGGGGGACGGCGAAAGCGAGCAGCGCGAGGCAGCCGGCGATCACGCCCAGTCCGCCGCTCCGTGACGTGGTGACCAGCAGGCCGGCGCCCATCACCAGCACGGCGGCGGCCCAGGCGGCGGCGAAGGGCGTGCCGCGTCGGGCACGGTCGAGCGCGAGTGGGATCGCCATCACGGTGAGCGCCGCCAGCAGGTTTGCGTTGCCGAGGTCACCGTCGGGGCGAAACGGGAGCTGGAAGACCCACTGCAGCCAGGCCTTGAAGCATGCAATGGAGGTGCCGAGCACGAAACCCGCGACCAGCAAATCGCGCTGGCGCGGGCTGCGCAACAGCCAGACCGACGAAGCCAGCAGGCCGAGGTAGGAGAGGCGCATCGGAAGCGACTCGTATCGTGTGTAGGACCCGGCCAGGCTCAGCGGCCAGGACACCGAGGTCGCGAACGCCAACAGCGCGGCGCCCGCGGCGGCCAGAAGTGGCCAGCGCAAGGCGCCCAGCGAGGGTCCACCGGGAAGAAGGAGGGCGATTCCGACTCCAATCGACGCGCCGGCGATCACAATCGAGGCGCGTGGAAGGATGTAGGAATCGCTTGCGGTGGGTATAAAGACGATCGGCAACGTCAAGGCGATGGCTGCGGGAAGGAAGCCGCCGAAGCTTTCGAGGAGGTGCCTCACAGCACCGTTCTTAACCGAAATCTACTTCCAGAGTTGGACGTTATATTAGGTACGGAGGTACCGCAGGGTACCTGAGCAAACGTGGAGGAGGTGCTGGCCCCACCTAAGCAGTAGAAAGGAGTCCAGGAGGAATAGGGACCTTGTATCCGTTTGAGAGATTCACTGAGCGGGCCAAGAAAGTTCTGACGCTCGCTCAAGAAGAAGCAGAACGATCGCACCACAGCTATATCGGCACAGAGCACCTGCTCCTGGGTTTGCTCCGTGAAGGTGAAGGCCTTGCCGCCAAGGTTCTGAACAATCTTGGCGTGGAGATCGGCAAAGTCCGCCAGACGATCGAGTCGGTCCTCGGTCGGAACGAACGGATCATCATCCAGCAGATCATTCCGACGTCGCGCGTCAAGAAGGTCATCGAGATCTCCTTCGAAGAAGCGCGGCGCATGGGTCACAACTACGTGGGCACGGAGCACCTGCTGCTCGGCCTGCTCATCGAAGGTGAGGGCATCGCGGCCCACGTGCTCGAAGACCTGGGCGCAAACCTGGAGAAGGTGCGCGGCGAAATCGAAAGGCTCCTGCACGACTCGAGCGCCGAGACCGAGGCCGAGCCCGCGCCCAAGAAGCCGTCGAAGACGCCACTGCTCGACCAGTTCGGCCGCGACCTCACCGAGCTCGCGCGCCGCAACCAGCTCGACCCGGTGATCGGTCGCGAGACCGAGATCGAGCGCGTGATCCAGATCCTGAGCCGCCGGACCAAGAACAACCCGGCGCTGATCGGCGAGCCGGGCGTGGGCAAGACCGCGATCGCCGAAGGCCTCGCCCAGCAGATCAATCTCGGCAACGTGCCCGAGTCGCTGCAGCACAAGCGCGTGCTCACGCTCGACATGGGCGCGCTGGTCGCGGGCACCAAGTACCGCGGCGAGTTCGAAGAGCGCTTGAAGAAGATCCTCGACGAGATCCGCTCCAGCCGCGAGGTGGTGCTGTTCATCGACGAGCTGCACACGCTGGTCGGCGCAGGCGCGGCCGAGGGCGCGATCGACGCGGCCAACATCCTCAAGCCCGCGCTGGCACGTGGCGAGATCCAATGCATAGGCGCGACCACGCTCAACGAATACCGCAAGTACATCGAGAAGGACGCGGCCCTCGAGCGCCGCTTCCAGCCGGTGTTCGTCGACCAGCCGACGATGGCCGAGACGATCGACATCCTCAACGGCGTGAAATCGCTGTACGAGAAGCACCACCGCGTGACCATCACGGATGCCGCGGTGCACGCGGCGGCCGTGTTGAGCGACCGCTACGTCAGCGACCGCGCGCTTCCAGACAAGGCGATCGACCTGATCGACGAGGCGTCGGCGCGCGTGCGCATGAAGCTGACGACCACGCCCGACGACCTGAAGGAGCTTCAGAAAGAGATCCGCAGGCAGCGCGCGGAGCAGGACGACTCGGTCAACAAGCAGGACTTCGAAGCTGCGGCCGGCGTCCGGGACAAGGTGAAGAAGCTGCAGGACAAGCTCGCGCTCAAAGAGGCTGCGTGGCGCGACAAGCTGGGCGAGACCGTGCCCGAGGTGGGTGAGGAGGACATCGCGCAGATCGTCGCCGCCTGGACTGGCGTCCCGGTGTCACGCCTGGTCGAGGAAGAGAGCGCCCGCCTGCTGCGCATGGAAGAAGAGATCCACAAGCGCATGGTGGGACAGGACGAGGCGATCATCACCGTCTCGCAGGCAGTGCGGCGCGCGCGCGCCGGCCTGAAGAATCCGCGCCGGCCGATTGGATCGTTCATCTTCCTCGGACCGACCGGGATCGGAAAGACGGAGCTTGCACGCGCCCTCGCCGAGTACCTCTTCGACTCCGAGGACGCGCTGATCAAGCTCGACATGTCGGAGTTCATGGAGCGGCACACGACCGCGAGACTGGTCGGGTCGCCTCCTGGATACGTCGGCTACGACGAGGGCGGCCAGCTGACCGAAGCGGTCCGGCGCCGGCCCTACTGCGTGATTCTCTTCGACGAGATCGAGAAGGCGCACCCCGAGGTCTTCAACATGCTGCTGCAGATCCTCGAGGACGGGCGACTGAGTGACGCGAAGGGCAAGATCGTCAACTTTGCGAACACCGTGATCATCATGACCTCGAACCTCGGCATCCGCGACGTCAACCAGGCGGGCACCGCGTTGGGGTTCCAGCCGGCGGTCGTCGACGAGAAGGACGAGGTCGAGCGCCGGCACCAGAACACGAAGCAGAAGATCGACGACGAGCTGAAGCGGATGTTCCGGCCCGAGTTCCTGAACCGCGTCGACGCAGTCGTGGTGTTCAAGAGCCTGACCACCGGTCAGATCCGCGAGATCGTCGACCTGCAGCTTGTCCGATTGAGCAAGCACCTGGCCGAGCAGCAGATCACGATCGAGGTCACCGACGCGGCCAAGGACCTGCTGGCGAAGGAAGGCTACGACCGGACTTATGGCGCGCGGCCGCTGCGGCGCGTGATCACGAGCCGGATCGAAGACCAGCTGTCGGAGCACCTGCTGCGCGGCAAGATCGCGCGCGGCGACGTCGTGCAGATCGACGTCGAGGGTGAGGACGGGCTGAAGTTCACACCGGTGAAGCCCCGGCACAAGGAACCTGCTGCGGCCGGTCCTGCCAAACCCTAGCTTTCTTCCGCGCCCCTCACCCTGACCCTGCGGGCAGAGCCCGTCATGGACGCGCTACCCGCGCCTTCTGATTGCTCCCCTTAAGGGGAGAGGGAACTGACCCTAGGTCTTCAGCCAGTCTTTCAGGCGCTGAGAGAGGCGGGCCGGCGTGGTTTGGCTCTTGATCAGGTGGTCGAGCGCGCCGAGGCTGATTCCGCGCTCGACCAGCTCCTTCTCGTTCCAGTTGGACAGGATCACGACCGGGATGGCGGCGGTCGAGGTGTCGGCCCGCAGGCGTTCCAGCACCGCCAGGCCGTCGAGCTTCGGAAGCCTCAAGTCCAGAAAGACGATATCGGGACGAAGAGTCCTTGCCTTTTCCAGCGCGGTGATGCCGTCGCCCGCGACATCCACCGCGTAGCCGTCCAGCTCCAGCTTGAGGCGGTACATCTGAGCCACGGATGCGTCGTCCTCGACGAAGAGGATCCTTACGTCATCCGGCTGTGGCTCGGCACGTTGATTCAAGTCCCATCCCTTTCGTGCAACGCTTAAGCCCGTGCGTCTACCAAACCATGAGGGTTCGGGTACGTGAGCGTATCGGTTCCGCTACGGCTCCGCCCGCTCGAGATCGGCGACATGCTGGACGAAACATTCCGCATGTACCGGCGGCACTTCCTCCTCTTCGCCGGGATCTCGCTCCTCCTCGCCGTCCCATCGGCGGCCCTGTATGGGCTGGCTTTCGCCTGGTTCTCCGTCGCGTTGCGAGACACGACCGGGACGGACCTCAGCTACCTGACGCCGCTGATCGCGACCGCCGGCGCGGGCTTTCTCGTCACCCTTGCGATCCTGCCCTTCACCAACTCGGCGGTCATGTACGCGGCATGCGAGTCCGCGCTCGGCCGGCCGGTGACGTTGGGGGGCGTCTTCTCCGGAATCCTTCGCCGCTACTTCCCGCTGCTCGGTTACTGGCTGCTCTTCACTGTGACGGGGCTGCTCGCCGCGTTGCTCTGCGTGGCACCGCTGGTGCTCTGGGTCTGGGTCTTCGTCGGATGGATCATCGTCACGCCCGCGATGTTCATCGAAAACATCAGCCTGGGCGCGGCGATGCGGCGCAGCTGGCAGCTCGTGCGGGGACGCTGGTGGAGAACGTTTCTGGTCCTGTTCCTGATGCTGATCGTGTGGTACGTGGCCCGGGTGGCGCTCGACGCGTTCCTCCAGCTGGGGCAGTTCCTGCTTGCGATCGTGCTCTCGCCATTCATCGTGGCCGGCGTCACGCTGGCCGGAGCGGAGCTCGTGAGCGCGCTGGTCAGCCCGGTCCTGCAGATCCTCATCGTGCTGATCTACTTCGACCTCAGGGTGCGGCGCGAAGCACTCGACCTGTTCCAGATGGCATACCGGCTGGCAGCGCCGGCGCCGGCGTCCTGAAAGCTTGACGAGGGCCCTGGTCGCCGCGGTCCCGGCGCTGGCGCTGCTCTTGCTCGTGCACGTGAACGCCGCGGCTGACCCGCCGCCTCCGCCGATCTACGCGGACGCCGTGCAGCAGGCCTACGACATCCTCCAGGGTGCATCGGGTTCGGACACGGCGCCCGCGACCGCGGCGCTGCGGGTCCTCGTCGCAGGAACGGGGCCAAGCCAGCCGGAGGTCATCGCCGACCTGAGAGCGCGCCCACCGCTATATGACGACGCGAGGAATCGCCTGGCCGCGCTCCTGAAGGAGCTGCTCGAGCCGGTGAGAACGTCCGATCCCGATCTGGCGCGGCAGCGCCTGCACGACGTGATGTCGCAGAGCCGCTACGACGCGCTTCACCGCCCGCCTTCCCCGCTCGACCGCTTCGTGCAGTGGGTGCAGGACAGGATTCGTGCCTTGCTCCGGCTGCTTTTCGGTTCTAGCGGGGGCGGTCAGCAGCTCGACTGGTGGTATTACCTCGCCGGCATCGCCGTGGTCACGGCGGTGGCGTTTGTGCTGTTTCGCGCGTCACGAGGACGCTTCACCGCGTCTGTGGGCGCCGGGCCGCAGGGCCCGCGGCCGGCCAGCGACTATTTCGCGGAGGCGGACCGATTGTCCGCCGCGGGGGATCGCGTGGGCGCGATTCGGGCCCTGTGCGCCGGCGTCGCCGCGACGCTGGCCGGCGAGCGGTCGTGGGAAGGAAGCCCGCTCACCGTCCGCGAGATCTTCCAGCGCGCGGCGGATTACAACAGCCTGCGCGTGCTCCTGCTTCCGTTCGAGGCCGCGGTCTATGGCGGCCGCGGTGTGGATGAAGCGACCTATCGGAAAGCAGAACAGGTGGCGGCGACGTATCGCGCCAAGCCCGCGCAGGCAGCGGCATGAAGGGAGCGCGCGGCTGGGTGATCGCGGGGGCCATCGCGATCGTGATCGCCGTGGCGGCCGTGCTGCTGCAGCCGAGGCAGGACTCCCCCGAGCACAGCACCGACAGCGACGCGGCCAACGGTGCGTCGGCCGCACTCCTTTTCAGCCAGGCAATGGGTCATCCAACCGATCAGATCACCGGCAGCTTCGGAGCCCCGGCGGAGCGGTCCGTGATGTTCGTGTTCACGCCCACGAGTCCATACACCGCAGATGAGGCTGACCGCATCCATCAGTGGGTTCTGGCCAGCGGCGGCATCCTGATCTATGCGTCCGAGGAGGCCGATCCTGAGCTGGACCGCGCGTTCGGCGTCAAACGCCTGGGCGGTTTCGTTTCGGGCGTCGAGTACCAGGGCACGCCTGTCGTGGACGGCGTGATTCGCGTCGCGGGCGGCGACGGGATGATGCCACTCGATCCGTCTCCCAACCAGGTCCCGATTCTCCGGACCGGAAGTGGATTTGTCGCGGGGTTCGTGCAGAGAATTGGGCTCGGCCAGCTCGTCGTGCTCGCCGACCCGCTCGTCATCTGCAACGGCTATCTCGAGCGCGCGGACAATGGCCGGCTCCTCGCGGACCTGCTGAGCGTCGGGGGCGCGGATGCGCATGTCGCATTCGACGAGTACCACCACGGTCTGACGGTCAGTGATTTCGCGCCGCAGGCATGGGTCAGCACTCCCTGGGGCGCGGCGCTGCTGTGGCTGCTGGTCGCCGTCTTCTTCGGGCTGGTTCTGCGCGGACGGAGGTTCGGGCCGATCATCGAGCGCCAAGCTGAGGTCGCGCGGTCCGACGCGGAATGGTCGGTGGCTGTGGGCCAGCTGCTGCGGCGTTCGAGCGCCCGCGGCGTGACGCTTGGCCTTCTCGCCGGCGCCACCGAGCGCGCGGTGGCGGCGCGGACGGGTCTTCCGCTGCAGCCGCGAGAGCGGTTCTGGAATGCTCTCTGGGTGCGCGCACCAGAAGTGGCGGCCGAGCTGGCCCAGATCGAGACCTCGCTGTACACCTCCTCGTCGACGGAGCGGGATCTCCTGACCGCGGCCAGCCGTCTCCACGCGATCGCCCATCCGCGGCCTAAGAACTTGGCGGGGCCGGGGCGTTGACGGACACCGCCTCGACCACCGCGACTGACTTTTACGCTCGGTTTCGCGACCAGCTGGCGAAGGCGATCGTCGGCCAGGACGGCGCGATCCGCCTCTGCGCGATCGCACTCGTAGCACAGGGCCACGTCCTCCTCGAGGGGGTTCCCGGTACGGGCAAGACGCTGCTCGCCAAGTCGATCGCCCGTGCGCTGACGCTCGACTACGCGCGGGTCCAGTTCACCCCCGACCTCATGCCCGCCGACATCCTCGGTACCTCGGTCTACGACCTCTCGACGCGCACGTTCGCGCTGCGCCGTGGACCGATCTTCACCAACGTGCTCCTCGCGGACGAGATCAACCGCGCCCCGGCCAAGGTCCAGTCGGCGCTGCTGGAGGCGATGGAAGAGCGCGGCGTGACCCTGGAGGGTCAACAGCTGCCCCTGCCGGCGCCGTTCTTCGTCATGGCCACGCAGAACCCGATCGAATACGAGGGCACGTACCCGCTACCCGAAGCGCAGCAGGACCGTTTTCTCTTCAAGGTGAGGCTCGACTATCCGACGCCCGCCGATGAGATGGAGGTGCTGCGCCGCTGGGAGTCGGGGATCGAGCTTCGCGACCCGGTCAAGGCAGGGGTTGAACCGGAATTCGGCGCCGCCGACATCGAGGCATGCCGGGCGCAAGTCTCGCAAGTGGTGCTCGACGAGAAGATCCGCCGCTACGTCGTCGACCTTGCGTCGGCCACGCGAGCGGCGCCGGAGATCGCCCTGGGGGCGAGCACGAGGGCAGAGGTCCTCCTGATGCTGGCGGCGCGCGCCGAGGCGGCGTTCGACGGCAGCGAATTCGTGACGCCGGACCACGTGAAGGCGCTCCTCGCGCCGGCGTTTCGCCACCGCCTGATCCTTCGCCCAGAGGCTGAGGTGGCGGGCCAGACTCCGGACAGCGTGCTCGACGCGGTGGCGAGCCGGGTAGTACCTCCGCGCTGAATCTGATGTTTATGAGAGGAAACCCAGATGGTTTCCTCTCATCGCGCCGTCGGCAAAGCCGACCCGGCCTTCGGCCGGGCAAGCGGCGCTGCTCTCCTTCCGAAAAGGTTTGATCAATCTGATCAGAGGTCTCGCGCCCCAACCCCGGCTGATCTGGGCCGCGGCGATCGGGGCGGGCCTGGTCGCGCTGGCGGTCGTCTCGCCGGTGCTCGGCCTGGTCGCGGTCGTCTTCAACGCCGGGCTGGCCGTCATCGCGGCTCGCGACCTGGCCCTCCTGCCGGGCCGAGCGGGCTACACGGTCCGGCGCACGATGCCCGAGCCGTTCTCGCTCGGCGAGCCCGAGGACGTGACTGTGGTCGTCCAGAACCGGGCGGCGGCCGGCCTGATGGCGAGGTTGGCGGATCACGCGCCGGCATCGCTGCGGCCGGTGCCTCGCGAGGTGTCGGGCAGGTTCGACGCCAACGGACTCGTGAGGCTCAGCTACCGCACCTATTCGCCGAAGCGCGGCGCATACAGGTTCGGAGCCGTCGACCTGCAGGTGTGGCGCGAAGGCGGCTGGTGGCGGCGCCAGGTCAGGCTGCCTGATCCACAAGAGGTCGCGGTGTTTCCAAACGTGGTGGCGATCAAACGCATCCAGCTGTCGCTGCGGCGGGGCCTGCGGGCGATGGCCGGCATGCGGCGCGCGCGACCGCCCGGCGCGTCGACCGCGTTCGCCGGCCTGCGCGACTACGTGCGCGGGGACGACGTGCGCCGCGTGAGCTGGACGGCGACCGCGCGCCGGGATCGGCCTGTCGTGGTCGAGGTCGAGGCGGAGCGCGGGCAGCAGGTGATCATCGCGCTCGACTGCGGGCGCTTGATGACGGCGCCGGCGGGCGACCTGGACAAGCTCGACCATTCGGTCAACGCCGCGCTGATGCTCGCGTGGGTCGCGCAGGCATACGGCGACCGTGTCGGCATGATGACGTTCGACGACCGGGTCACGAATTTCATCAAACCCGAGCGCGGCGCGATCCAGCTGCGGCGCATCACCGAGGCGCTGTACGCCATCAAGCCCGAGTACGTCGAGCCTGACTTCGGGCATGCGATGACGCACCTGGCGCTGCGGGTCGGCCGGCGCTCGATGGTCGTGATGCTGACCGACGTCCAGGACCCCGAGGCCTCGCGCGAGCTGGTCGCCCACGCCCTTCGGCTGGCGGCGCGGCACCTGGTGCTGGTCGTGGCGATGTCGGACCCCGCCGTGATCAGCGCGCGGGACGACCCGATCGATAACACCAGCCGCGCCTACGAGTGGGCGGCGGCGGAAGAGTTCGTGGCGAGCCGCCGGGAGAGCTTCGAGCTGTTGAGGCGCGGGGGCGTGCTGGGCCTCGACGTCGTGGCGGGAAAGCTATCGCCGGCTCTGGTCGAGAGGTACCTGGAGCTGAAAGAGCGTGCTTTGCTGTGATCGCCTCCCGCTGAAAACCAGGTAGGAGTAGAAGAGCGCGCCGGTCGTGAGCCCGATCGCGAGCTTGACGACAAAAGGCGCGCTGGAGGGCGAGATGTTGCCCTCGATGGTCCCCGCCACGATGAGCAGTGGCGCCAGGCCGAGCAGCAAAGTGAACGCGCGGCGCGCCGCGATCACGAGCGCGTCGGAGCGTTTGCGGTTGCCGGGCGAGATGAGCGCCCAACCCATCATCAGGCCGCCCGCTCCCTGCGCGATGACGATCGAGAGCTCGATCACGCCATGGCCGATGACGAACTCGAAGAGTCCGCCGGCCAGTCCGTAAGCGGCGGTCAGGCCGAACAGCGCGCCGAAGCTGATGCCGTTGGAGATCATCACCCACATCACCGGCAGCCCGAACGCGACGCCCAGCGCGAAGGCGAACATCGAGACGTAGATGTTGTTGACCATGATCAGCCCCGCGGCCTGCACCCGCTCGTCCGACGGGATATTGGTCCATAGCTCGTGATGGTGGACCCTGTCGATAAGCCTGGGGTCGACGATCGAATACGCGGCGTCGGGATTGGCGAGCACGACGAAGAAGCTGATGAACGCGGGCACGAACATCAGCGCTCCCGCCGCGAGCAGGTACGGCCAGGCCTCGCGATAGGTGCGCGGCAGGGTCTCGACGTAGAAGCGGCGGATTCGCTTCCAGATCTCGCCGCCACGGCGATACACGATGCCATGGCCTCGCGCCACCAGTCCGTTGAGGTAGCGGTGCACCGGGTCCCCCGGCCAATCGCGCTGGGCGCGAGCGAGGTCGGCGGTCGCGCGCCGGTACAGCGCGGACATCGTCAGCACCTGCGCGGGAGTGAGCGCGTTCATGTGACCGGCGCCGGCGCGGGCCATCAGGTCTTCGAGCCGGTTCCAGTCGTAGCGACGGAGGGCGATGAAATCCTCAGATCTCACTCCCTGATTGTGAGTTACTTAACGATGTGGACCAGCCGCTTCCGGACACCGACCTCGTCGTTGCCACCCCTGAACGGGTGTCGTTCGACTACCAGGTCGCCGGCCTCGGCACCCGTGCGATCGCGCAGATCCTCGACCTGCTGATCCTCACGGGTGTCCTGTTGGGCCTGTATTTCGCCGCGGTCGCGGTCGGAGCCGCGGGCTTCGACGTGGTCGCGTACCTGATCGCGATCATCGGCAGCTTCGTCATCATCTTCGGCTACTTCTGGACCTGCGAGGCGTTCTGGTCCGGCCAGACCGTGGGCAAGAAGGTCTTCCGCCTGCGCGCAGTGGGTGACCGCGGTGAACCGATGACGTTTGTGCAGGCGGGGATTCGCAACGTGGTCCGCATCGTCGACTTCCTGCCTTATGCGTACGGGGTGGGCGTCGTCGTGCTGTTCATTAACGGCAAGGGCAAGCGCCTGGGCGATCTCGCGGCCGGCACGATCGTGGTCAAGGATTCGGACCACGTCATGTTGTGGCAGCTGCCGGGCGGCCGCCCGCCGGCGCCTCCCGCTCCACCGTCCGCGCCGGGACTCGGGCAGCAGGCGCCCGTCAACGCGCCACCGCCCCCGCTCACGTACACCCCACAGCCATCCGCATTCGCGCCCGCCACCGCGGAAGAGATGAAGCTCAGGCGGCTCGACCCGGAGTTGCGGCGGTTTGTGACCTCATACGCACGCCGCCGCCCAGGGCTGCCGCTTCACCTGCGGGCGCAACTGGCGGGCATGGTCCAGGCCAACCTGAACGCCGCGGCACCCGACGTCTTCGCGCAGAACGGTCCGCTGGCGGCCCTCGACTACCTGGCCGACCTCGAGCGAGCCTCCGGCGCGCCCATGCCGCCTTCGCCGTAAAGCCACTCGCGGAGCTGCTGCTCCGTCAGGTTGCCACCGGTCAGCGGCGTGGCGACGCGCTTGCCCGCCAGCTCGCCGGCGCTCTGCGCGATCGCCGCAATGCCCGCAGCACCGGACGGCTCGACCACGAGCCCCGCACGACTGATCAACAGGCGCATGGCGGCGAGCATCTCGTCATCGCTGACGAGCATCACGTCGTCGACCGTGCCGGCCATGATGCCGACCGCTTCCGGCACGGGGACGCGGACCGCGATGCCGTCCGCGATGGACGTGCTGGACGCGGCGACAGGTTTGTGCGCGCGCCACGAGAGCGCCATCGAGGGAGCGGTCTCGGCGCAGACGGCGATCACGCGCGTCGTCGGCGAGAGCTGCTTCAACCACGTGCCGATGCCGTTGACCAGCGAGCCGTTGCCGAGCGGCACGAAGACAGCGTCCAGCGGCGCGGAATCCTTAATGAGCTCGACCGCGATCGTGCCGGCGCCTTCGGCGATCGCGCCGAGCCGTCCATCCTCGATGTAGAGCTCGCCGTTTTCCGTGGCGTGGCGCCTGGCCGCGTCTTTCGCCTCGTCGAAGTCGTCGCCTTGCAGCTCCACCTTCGCCCCGAGGGCGCGCATGCGCTCTACCTTCAGCGGGTTGGCGCCGCGCGCGGCGAACACGGTCAGCGGTCTTCCTCTCTTGCGGCACGCGTAGGCCATGCCCTGGCCGAAGTTGCCGGCGGACGCGCAGACGATTCCTGTGCGATCGCCGGCGAGGCGGTGGAGGAGGAAGTCGGTGCCGCGGCCTTTGAAGCTGCGGATCGGGTTGATCGATTCGACCTTCAGCACTATCGTCACGCCGAGCTGGTCGCTGAGCGGCTCGCACACGTACTGGGGCGTGTGGAGGAAGACGGGATCGATCACAGTCGAGGCCTCGCGGATGCGGTCGACGGAGATCGAAGCATCCATGAACTCGGGACGTTAAAGCAATCCCGTTCCAAATAGGGACGCCGCCCCGGGGGTAGTCAGGGCGGCGCCTTGACGCTCACCAGATAAAACGTCCCGGCCTGTAAAAGGCTACGGGCGGCCTTGTCAAAACCCCGATCATTGGTACACAGTCTCGCTATGCCCAAATCGAACATCACCTTTGTCTGCACCGAGTGCGGCGGGGAGAGCCTCCGCTGGGCCGGCCAGTGTCCCCACTGCCGAGCCTGGAACACGCTCCAGGAGTTCCAGATCAGGAAGGCGGCCAGGGCCTCGCAAGCCCGACCGCTGCAGGCCGCACGCGCCACCCCGCTGGTCGAGATCGACGCCGAGCAGGCGCCCAGGACCCGCCTCGCCTGGGGTGAGCTCAACCGCGTGCTGGGTGGCGGCATCGTCCCTGGGAGCCTGGTCTTGATCGGCGGCGAGCCCGGCGTCGGCAAATCGACCCTCCTTATGCACGCCGCGGCGCAGGTGGCCCGCGCGGGCAAGGTGCTCTACGTCACAGGCGAGGAATCGGGTCACCAGGTCCGCATGCGGGCCGAGCGCCTCGGGGCCCTCGAGCCTGGCATTCTCCTGCTGGCCGAGAACGACCTGGACGCCATCTGCGAGGCGATTCGAAACGAGGCCCCGCGCCTGGCGATCATCGACTCCATCCAGACCGTCATCGACGCCGGCTTCGAGGGCAACGCCGGCAGCGTGACCCAGGTGCGGGAGTCGGCCGCCCGCCTGATGCGGCTCGCCAAGGAGATCGGCACCCCGGTCTTCCTGGTCGGCCACGTGACGAAGGACGGTTCCATCGCCGGACCCAGGGTCCTGGAGCATATCGTTGACACCGTGCTGTACCTGGAAGGCGAGCGGCGGCAGGAGCTCCGCATCCTCCGCGCGACCAAGAACCGCTTTGGCTCGTCCGAGGAGATCGGTGTCTTCGCCATGGTCGAGACCGGGCTCGAGGAGGTTCCGGACCCTTCGGCGGCGATCCTGGCCACCGCCGGGCCAGCGGCTCCGGGGAGCGTGATCGTCTCCGCGCTCGAGGGCACTCGACCCCTCCTGGTCGAGGTGCAGAGCCTGGTCAACCTGAGCAGCAACACGATGCTGCGGCGGATCGCCAACGGCATCGACATCAACCGACTGCACATGATCGTCGCCGTCATCGAAAAGCGACTCAAGATTGCACTCGGCAAGTCCGACATTTTCGTCAGCGTGGCGGGAGGCATCCGCATCACGGAGCCTGCCGCCGACCTCGGTCTCGCCTTGTCGATCGTCAGCAACGAGAGCAACAGGCCAATGCCGGACGGCCTGATCGTGATCGGAGAGCTGGGATTGTCGGGCGAGGTGCGTCGCGTGGGCCATCTCGAGCGCCGCCTCCAAGAGGCGGCGCGTCACGGCCTGACGCGCGCCTTGATTCCGGCCGGAGCAAAAACCGGCCGGCCTTCCGGTCTCGACACAGTCGAGGTCCGGTCCCTGGCGGAGGCGGTCTCCGCCGCGTTTTCTTCACCCATCAAGTCCGGTGCATTCATAAAGGAGGCCGGGGTCTCGGTCTCTTGAGGAGGTAACCCGTGAAACGTTCCGAGTATCTGGCCCGCTGGGGCGGGGCGGGGCTCGGGGTGGTCGGCGGTTTTCTGCTCGGTTATTTCATGGTTCGAGGTGTTCCGAACGCGCACCCGGGCTGGGTGATCATCGGGCTGACGACCCTGGAAGGTCTGATCTTCGCGTACCTCGGCACGCCGTACTTGCTGGGTGGATGGGGAAAGATCAACTTCCGGCTGACGAGCACTCCGTTGCCGGACCTGCTGAGTGGACTGCTGGGGATGATCGTCGGCCTCGTGATCGCGGTCTTGATCGGCTTTTTCGTCCGCGACCTTCCATATGGCTACCCGCTCTCATTGGTGCTCGCATTGCTCCTCGCCGCGCAGGGCGCGTCGGTTGGCCTGACGCGCCGGGCCGAGCTCGCGGCGCTGTTCTTCGGCGGCGGAAGGACCGAGACCGATGGGCACCGCCTGCCTGCCGTCCTGGTCGACACCTCGGTCATCATCGACGGCCGCATCCTCGACATCGCAAAGACAGGTTTCCTCGACATGCCGCTCGTCGTCCTCAGCTCCGTCTTGCGCGAGCTGCAGACGGTGGCCGATTCGGCCGATGTGACGCGCCGCCGTCGCGGCCGTCGCGGCCTGGACGTGCTGACCGACATGCAGAAGGAGCCCTCGATCAATCTCCAGGTAACCGAGGACGATTCCGCGCCCACGGGCGAGATCGACGCGCACCTGGTGCGCACGGCCAAGCGAAAGGGCTGGGCGATCATGACCAACGACTTCAACCTCAATCGCATCGCGCGACTGGAAGGCGTGGCGGTGCTCAACCTCAACGAGCTCGCGCAGGCGATGCGTCCGGTGGCGATTCCCGGCGAGGAGATCGTCGTCGCCGTGGCCAGAGAAGGGAAGGAGCCGGGCCAGGGCGTGGGCAGCCTCGACGACGGCACGATGGTCGTGATTCAGAACGGCCGCCGCCTGCTCAACCAGACGATTACCGCGGTCGTCACCTCGGTGATACAGACTTCAGCTGGACGCATGATCTTCGCCGAGCCTGCGGGAACGGACACGCGTAGGCAGGCGGCGCGAGTGAAAACGCGCGACGAGTCCTCGTAGCGATGCCGACAGTGGGCGCGATCGTCGCCGCCGCGGGCACCGGGTCCCGGCTCGGCCGCGGCAGCAAGGCGCTGGTCAGGCTGAACGGGCGCACCACGCTCGCGCGCGTGCTCGAGCTCTTCCTCGCCCTGGACGAGATCGATCGGATCGTCGTGGTCGGACCGCCGAGCCGCCTCGAGAGCGCCGAGCGGGAGGTCGAGTCGATACATCCCCGGAAGACGGTGATCGTGAAGGCGGGAGGTGAGAGCCGTCAGGACTCGGTGCGGATGGGGCTTGCGGCGCTGGGTGAGTGCGATTACGTCCTCGTGCACGACGCCGCCCGCCCGCTCGCCACCGCAGCGCTGGTCCGCCGCGTGCTGGCCGCCGCGATGGAATCGGGTGCCGCGTTCCCGGCGATCGCCCCGCGCGATGCGGTCAAGAGGGTCGAGGGCAACCGCCTGGTCGAGAGTCTCGACCGCTCGCTCATCGTGCTGGCGCAGACGCCGCAGGGGTTCTCCTACGAGCTCCTTGCGCGCGCGCATCGCGAAGCGGCGGATGCGGGCCTCGTGGGTGACGACGATGCGCAGCTGGTCGCCGCCACCGGGCACCTCGTGACGGTGGTGCCGGGCGAGCCGGCCAACATCAAGCTGACGACGCCGGAAGACCTCGAGGTGGTGGAGGCGCTGATTCGGGAGCACGAGACCGCGACCCGGTGAGAGTCGGAATCGGATACGACGTCCATCCGCTCAAGGCGGGCCGCGAGCTTGTCATCGGCGGCGTGCGCATCGACCATCCCACCGGTTTGGAGGGACATTCGGACGCCGACGTGCTGACGCACGCGGTGATCGATGCGGTGCTGGGTGCAGCCGGACTAGGCGACATCGGCACGCTGTTTCCGGCGACCGACCCTACGTTCAAGGACGCGTCCAGCCTCCACATGCTTTCGAGCGCGATCCAGGCGGTGCGCGAGGCCGGCTATCGGATCGTCAACGTCGACTGCACCGTGATCGCTCAGGAACCACGCCTTCAGGCGCACCTGGGTGAGATGAGGGCCCGGCTTGCGGAGCGCCTGGGGACGGACCAGGTGAACGTCAAGGGCAAATCGCCGGAGGGGCTGGGCGCTCTTGGGCAGGGCTCTGGCATCGCGGCGCAGGCTGTCGCGACAATCGACTCCTTATGACTCTTCGGCTCCACAACACTCTCACCGGCACGAAGGACGTTTTCGAGCCCCTCGAGGCCGGCCGCGTCCGCATGTACGCCTGCGGCCCGACCGTCTGGAACTTCGCCCACGTCGGCAACCTGCGCGCATTTCTCTTCTACGACCTGGTGCGCCGGCACCTGCGCGTGTCGGGCTACCGCGTCACGCACGTCATGAACCTCACCGACATCGACGACCGCATCCTCGACCAGGCCATGCACGCCGGGACGACGATCGCCGATTTCGTTCAGCCGTACGCAGCGGCGTTCTTCGAGGACATGGACTCGCTCCGGTTCGAACGCGCCGAGCACTACCCGCGAGCAACCGAGCACATCCCCGAGATGGTCGACATGATCTCGACCCTCATCGAGCAGGACAACGCTTACGTCGCCGACGGTGACGTGTACTTCCGCATCACGAGCTTCCCCAAGTACGGCGCTCTCTCGCACCTCGACCGCGCGGGCCTCAAAGCCGGGGCGAGGGTTGCCACCGACAAGTACGACAAGGAATCGGTGAGCGATTTCGCTCTGTGGAAGAAGGCGCATCCGGAGGATGAAAAGCTTGGTGCGGCGTGGGATGCGCCGTTTGGGCGCGGCCGCCCTGGCTGGCATATCGAATGCTCGGCCATGAGCAAGCGCTACCTCGGCGACACGCTCGACATCCACGCCGGTGGCGTCGACCTGATGTTCCCGCACCACGAGAACGAGATCGCGCAGTCCGAGGCCGCCAACCACAAGACCTTCGCGCGCGTGTGGCTGCACTCGGAGTTTCTCTCCGACGCGACCGGGGAGAAGATGTCGAAGAGCGCCGGCGGGTTCACGACTTTGCGCAACCTGGTCGCGGCCGGACACGATCCGCTCGCGATTCGCTTCTTCCTCATC
>Ga0209474_10001996_pt1 | contig 19216 bp, 18 predicted proteins | sample GraSoiAngelo_145_FD_185902 | JGI IMG/M metagenome (GOLD analysis project Ga0209474, IMG submission 185902) | Grasslands soil microbial communities from the Angelo Coastal Reserve, California, USA - 14_1009_05_20cm (SPAdes) (version 2) | ecosystem: Environmental > Terrestrial > Soil > Grasslands... | reverse complement strand
CGGGTTCACCGACGCCGACCTTCCGCCGGGTTACGCCCCCTTCGGAATCCGGCTCTTGGGGGGCACGATCTACGTAACCTACGCGCTTCAGGATGCCGACAAGCACGACGACGTCGCCGGCGAGGGGCACGGCTTCGTGAACGCCTTCGACACCGAAGGCCACCGGCTGCGTCGCGTGGCTTCTCGCGGGCGACTCAACTCGCCCTGGGGGCTCGCGCTCGCGCCCGCCGATTTCGGGGCCGTCAGCGGGGGCCTGCTCGTGGGGAACTTCGGCGACGGTCACATCAACGCGTTCGACCCCCACCGCAACGGCGAGCTGCGGCAGCAGGGCCCGCTCCATGCCGCCGACGGCCGGCCGATCGCGATCGATGGTCTGTGGGCCCTCGCCTTCGGTAACGGCGCGGCCGCCGGGCCGACGAACGCTCTCTTTTTCACGGCTGGTCCGTTCGGCGAGCAGCACGGCTTGTTCGGCAAGCTCGTGGTGACCTCGCCCCCGGGGCTGGCGCCGTAGAGAGCGTCCGTCCGCGCCGGCGGTTTTCGTCAGCGGCCGGCCGATCGAGATGGGAGAAGGGAAAGGCGTTTCGCGCCAAGCCACGCGACCGTCACGAGCACGCCGAGCGGGATGACGATTCCCAGTCCACGGATGCAGGCGGCCACGAGCGCGACGAAGTTCCGCCACGCTTGTTTGAACGCTTCGCCGATCACGCTCGATCCCGGGTGCCCCACGACGGGGAGGGGTTCGTGGACGGCGATCGTGAGCGTGCTGAGCGCCGCATGCGAGCGAAGGTAGCGCAATCGCCCCTCGGAGCGCTCGATCTCCTCCCGCACCCGCGCCAACTCCTGTTCCACGTCGAGGACGTCCTTCAATTTGCCCGTGCCTCTCGCCAGCAGATCGATCAAGCGTGACTCGAGCCGCCGGGAGTTCTGCATGCGGGCCGTGACATCCGTGAATTCCTCTCCCACGTCCTCGGCGAGGACGTTTACGGATTCGAGCTTCCCGAGTGGCGTGAGCCCGTTGAGCCCCTCGTCGAAGCGCTCAGCCGGGATCTTGACCTCGAGGCTCGCCGAGCGCAGGTCGCCGCGACCGGTCTGCATCACCGTGTTGGCGACGTATCCGCCGACCCGTGCGGCGAGCAGGCGGACCTGCGCGACCGCCCGCTCCAGCGAGTCTACCTCAATGCTCGCCTGGCCCGTACGGATCACCATGCTCGAGACGATGCTGGAACGCGGAAACAGCGCGACGTCCGCCGCCGTGGCCTCGGCGCGCGCCTGTGCCACCATCGGCGCGGCGGCAGGAGCAACCCGGTCCACGCGCGCGGGCTGGGCGAAACCAGCGCGCTCCCGTGCCTCGGCGGATGGTGCCGTCTCCCGGGCCTCGGTGCAGGCGGTCAGGGCAAGAGCGGCGGCGAACAGCAGCGTGGCGATGGGTCGCATTGGCGTCTCCTGATCAGGGGTCGTCTGTAAGAGACGCCGGCCACCTGACGGCGTGCACACCGGTTGGTGACGAGCTCCTTGTTACATCATGAGGATTCGGTTACAGGTTGCCATGGGCAAATCGCAACCCCGTGCAGGGGCATCCCGTACGGGGCTCGTGACCCTGGCACGGCTCCAATCGAGCGCGCTGCGCGAGTGGGACCGCTTGGTCGGCGCGCTCGAGACGGCGCGCCGCGACCCGCGGCGCCTCGGGCCATGGGCCGTTGAGGTCGTCCGGTTTGCCGCGAAAGTGGTCTTCGTGGCTGTGCTGCCGTTTCTCGCCCTCGTTCGGGTGGCCGTGTTTCTGTACGACTACGAAGGGTGGCCCACCGCGTTCGCGCTCACCGGGGGGATCGCCTGCACTGCGGCCGTCGTCACCGCGTACGGCGCGTGGGCGTGGCATCGCCTCACCGGTCAAGTCCGGCTCGCGCTCGTGGGCCGGCGCATCGCGCTGCCGTTCGTAGTCGCGTACAGCATCTACGCTCTGGTCTACCTCTCCAGCGCAAATGCCAAGTCGGACCGGGTGCGCGCGTACTACGCTTCACTCCATCCGTTGCTGCGCGTGGGGCTCTCGACCCTGATTGTGTTCGACCGCGACGCCGTGATCACCGACCTCGCCCGCCGGCCGGAGGATTACAAGACCATGGGCCTGCCGCCGAATGACGGGTCGCTGCATCTGGTGCAACGGGACGGCTACGCGCACGCGGCCGACCTGCGTACTGGGGGTCGCGGCTTCCTGAGGAACCGCCTCGTACAGCTGTACTTGTGGGGACTAGGGTTCAGCACGCTGCGTCACACCGGCACGTCGGATCACCTGCATGTGGAGTTACCGGTGCGTTGAAGATCCCCGCCCGTGGTGCACAGACCCTCACGGGCCGCTTGCGGCGCGGTACCTTCTTCTCATGCCGCTCACCCGAGACGACATCCGCGAGTCGGTGGAGCGCGCCGGCGATGAGCATTGGGACGCCCTGCGCCGGCACCACGAAGACGCCTACCCCAACCCGAAGCCCACGCCCGGCGACGTCTGCAAGGGAGAAGCCGAGCGGTTGAATCAGCTGGGACTGGGTGATGCGAAGGAGTTCGAGCTGCTCGAAACGCGGGTGGAACGTGTGGGAGACAACGTTCGCCTCACGCACGTGTTCAAGTACAAGCCGCTGGGCGTGCGGCTGCTCACGGAACCGTTCCAGGACTACAAGTAGCCTCGCCTACTTCTCGAACATCAGCTCCTTCGCACGCTGGGTGGCCTTCACCACGGCCTTGATGAGAGTCACGCGCAGCTTGCCCTCTTCGAGCTCGAGGATACCGTCGATGGTGCAGCCCGCCGGCGTCGTGACGGTATCCTTGAGCAGGGCGGGGTGATCGCCGGTGTCGAGCTGCACCTTCGCGGCGCCGAGCAGGGTCTGTGCGGAGAGCACGGTGGCGATGTCGCGCGGCAGCCCGACCTTCACGCCCGCTTCCGCGAGCGACTCGAGGATGATGTAGACGAACGCCGGACCGCTCGCCGAGAGGCCGGTCACGGCATCCATGTGCTTCTCGTCCACCACGACCGTGCGGCCCACCGTGTCGAACAGACGGCGGGCGGTGTCGAGATGCGCGTCGGTCGCGTGCTTCCCCCGGCAGATGCCGGTCATGCCCGCTCCCACTTGGCTCGGTGTGTTAGGCATGGCCCGGACTACGGGAGTCGGTGTCGCGAGGATGTTCTCGATGAAGCCCGTCGGGACCGAGGCGGCCACCGAGATCACGAGCTGCGCCGGGGTCACGTCCCCGCGGATCTCCTCGAGCAGCTCGCGCACGTTCTGCGGCTTGACCGCGATGATGACCAGGTCCGCTCCGCGCACCGCCGCCCGATTGTCGCTTCCCACAGGAACGGCGCGCTCCTTTCCGAGCGACTGCGCCCGTTCCGGGTGCCGCACGGTAGCGACTGCGTTCTTCGGCGGCAGCCCCGCCTTGAGCAGCCCCTGCAGCAGGATGTTCCCGATCTTGCCGAGTCCCAGTACCGCCACACGCTGTTCCTTCATCGCAGGTACTCCTCGAGCAGAGTCGCGGCGTCGGTCTTCTCGTCCCGATACTTCACGATGACCGGCGCGTACAGCGAGATGCCCCACCGCGCGGCCGACGCGCCCGGCGCGCCTCGTGCACCCGGCACCACGACCGCGCCGGCTGGAATCTCGAGCGGCCCGTCCCCGGCGCGGCGGTACACCTGATCGCGCACGAGGTCGTAGACGGGCGTCGAGCCCGTAAGGATCGTTCCGGGCGCGAGGACGGCGCGCTCGCGCACGATCGTGCCCTCGTACACGCCGCAGCCGCCGCCCACCAGCGTGTCGTCCTCGATGATCACCGGCAGCGCCCCGACCGGCTCGAGCACGCCACCGATCTGGGCCGCCGCGGAGAGGTGCACCCGCTTGCCGACCTGCGCGCACGAGCCGACCAGCGCGTGGCTGTCGATCATGGTGCCCTGGTCCACATACGCGCCCACGTTCACGTACATCGGTGGCATGCAGACCACCCCCGGGGCTACGTACGCGCCGTCGCGGATGCTCGATCCCCCCGGGACGATGCGCACTCCGTCGGCGAGCGTGGTGGGCCGCACCGGGTAGGTGTCCTTGTCGAAGAACCTGAGGGTCGGGTGCGCCGACATGTCGGCGAGCACGCCCATGCGGAACCCGAGGAGGATCCCCTGCTTGACCCACGCGTTGACGCACCACGCGCCGTCCGGTGCCCGCCCGGCGGCGCGGATCTCGCCGCGCGTGAGCGCGGCCCGGAACTCGGCGAACAGCGTGCGCTCGGGCTCGCCGTAGCGCTCCCGCTTTTGGGCGGCGAGCGCCTCGACGCGCTCACGCAGCGACATGCGCGGCGCCCGGCAGCAAGCCGAGCGCTCCCAGGACCACGCGCAGGCGGGCCCGGGTCTGGTCTTGCACGGGGACCAGCGGCAGCCGGAACCGCTCTTCCAGCTGTCCCATGAGCGCGAGCGCGGCCTTGACCGGCCCGGGGTTCGACTCGATGAAGTTCGCTTCCATCAGCGGGAGCAGCCGGTAATGCACGTCGCGGGCCGAGTCCCATCCGCCCGAGAGCGCGCTGTCCGTGAGCTGGACCATCAGATCGGGCGCTTCGTTCGATACCACGGAGATGATGCCGTCGGCGCCCAGCGCGATCAGCGGGAGCGTCACGGCATCGTCGCCCGAGAGCACGCGGAACCCGGGCGGCCGATCGCGCAGGATGGCCATGATCTGGGCGAAGTCACCCGAGGCTTCCTTCACCGCGACGATGTTGTGCGTCTCCCGTGCCAGGGTGAGGGCCGTCGCGGCGGCGATGTTCGACGCCGTCCGACCTGGAACGTTGTAGAGGACAACAGGAACGTCCCCCATCGCCTCGGCGACCGCCCGGAAGTGCGCCAGGAGACCTGCCTGCGTGGGCTTGTTGTAATAGGGAGCCACGACGAGGACGGCGTCGGCGCCGGCGGCTCGAGCCGCGCGCGCCCGCTCGATCGTGGCGGCCGTGGCGTTGCTCCCCACACCAGCGACCACTTTAGCGCGGCCTCGAGCCGTCTCGACCGTCAGCGCGATGACGCGCTCCTGCTCGGCCGGCGTGAGGGTCGCAGCTTCACCCGTGGTCCCGCACGGGACGAGCAGGCGGACGCCACCTGCGATCTGCCGGTCGACCAGTGCCCGAAACCGCGTCTCGTGGACTTCACCGGCGGCGTTGAACGGGGTGACCAGGGCCGTGCCGCAACCGCGCAGCCATTCCAGATGTTGGGTCATCAAGCCTTCCTGAGGATGTCGTCCAGCACGTCGGCAAACGCATACATACCCCGCCGCCCCACGATCCATCGCGCCGCGAGCAGCGCGCCCGCAGCGAAACCGGCGCGGGATCGGGCGGTGTGGACCAACAATATCTGGTCCGCGACGGAGTCGAACCCGACCCGGTGCGTCCCGGCTATGTGCCCTGCGCGGGTGCTGGCTATCGGCACGCTCGTCGCCTCCTCCAGCCCGAGCCCGCGGGACAGGATCCCTTGCAGTGTCAGGGCCGTGCCCGAAGGCGCGTCGCGCTTGCGCGCGTGGTGGGCCTCCTCGATGAACGGATCGTAGCCGGCGCCGCGGAACAACTGCGCGGCGCTCGCGACGACCCGATAGAAGAGGTTCACGCCGATGGAGAAATTCGCACCGTAGACCAGCGCGGCCCCGCGCGCCTCTACGACCTTCCGCACTCCGGCCTCCTCGCGCTGCCAGCCGGTAGTGCCTTCGACCAAGGGGACGCCGGCCGCGGCCGCGGCTTCCACGTGGGCCTGCACGGCAGCGGGCGTTGAGAAGTCGACGGCCACGCTGTGGCCGGGGAGGAGCCGCGCGGCGTCGCCGACGTTGGCAGAGGTGATAATGACGCCGATCTCGAGGCCCGCGGCGCGGGCGCTCTCCTCGAGCACGCGTCCCATCGTCCCGTGACCGAACAGGGCGACCTTCACACTACGGCCTTTCGCAGGGAGAGGGCGTGCACCAGACGTACGTAGGCGTCGACGCCCTGGGCGAGCTCGGCTACGGAGATCCGCTCGTGGGCGGTGTGCGCGTCCAGAATCGACCCGGGGCCGAGCAGCAGCGGCGTGCCCCAGTTGGTGAGGTGAGGGATATCGGTCGTGAACCGGACGACGCAGGTCTCGAACCCGGGAACCGTGGTGAGCCGCAGCGGAGGCACCGCCGTCAGGTAATCGATCCGGGCCCGGTCCCGGACCGCCCGCTCGAGCAGCGCCTTCACCGGTGAGGGTTCGGTCACGAGCCGGATTTGCAGATCGGCCCGCGCGTCCGCGGCCACGACATTCGGCCGCGTGCCGCCGGCGATGACGCCGATGTTGACCGTCGTCTCACCGAACACGGGGTCGGTGGGCCAGGTGGCGCGGCGCACGTCCCCCAGCACCTCGAGCAGTGCATCTATCGCCGAGCGCCCGTGCTCGGGATAGGCCGAGTGAGCGGGCACGCCGGCGGTGCACAAGGTGAGGCGCAGCGAGCCCTTAGAGCCGGTGGCGAGCCGATTCTCCGTGGGCTCGCCGTCGATGAGCCAGCGGCATTCCCTCGCCAGCGAGTGCGCGTTGGCCGCCCGTGCGCCCACGCTTCCCATTTCCTCGTCCACGACGAACAGCAGCCCGATCCCGTCCACGCCCTCGGCGCGGAGCCGCTCGGCCGCGGCGATCTGCGCCGCCATGATCCCCTTCGCGTCGCAGGCGCCGCGCCCGTACAGGACGCCGTCCTCGATTCTGGCGGGCGTGTGCGGCGGCACTGTATCGAGATGGGTGGACAGCACGATTCGCGGGGGCCGATCGGTGGTCGCCAACACGTTGGGGCGTCCCGGCGCGGCGTCGAACAGCTCCACGCGATAGCCCAGGTCCGTGAGGTAGGATGCCACGAACCGCGCGACTTGAGCCTCTGCCCCCGACACCGATGGGACGTCCACCAGGTCGCACGCCAGCGACACGAGGTCGATCACGGAGCCACCGCGGCGGTACCGCCGAAGTTGAGGATCGTCGACTCACTCACGGACTCACCTCTGGAGACCTCTTCCGCGTCGGGCAAACGCCGCGCGCTCTACGGTTGACGCAATCGAATGTAGGGAAGCTGACCGACGAACGACTACCGTGGCGTGATACACGCCCGCTTTCGGCCGGCCGGCTGGGGCCGGCCGCGGTGCGGGCGGAGGGAACAGGCTCCGGAGGGCAGGGATGGCTGAAGGACCATAGTCGAGCGGAAAGCTGCCCGCGGGCTGTTGATCGTGTCAAGCGGAACAGGGTGGCGGGGACGGGGCTCACAAGGACGTACCGACGTACGTAGAAACGTGCAAAATCTGCACGATTCTTGCGACACCGATGCACACTACCCGATTGGGTAGTAGCGAAGTGTACGATGATTTGTGCAATTTTTGCGCGAATGCTGTGGCATCGGTGCATCGTCTGAACCCTCACTGGGAGGTCGTATGAGACGCTCGGTCGGTCTTGGCCTGTTGATGACTCTGGCGTGCCCGCTGGTTCTGGCTGGGCAAGGAGTGCCGGCGGCGGACTCGCTCGCCAAGGCTGCGAGCGCCGCATCGGCGGCGAATACGGTCGCGATCAACTTCGTGTGGACGTTGGTGGCCGGGTTTCTCGTGATGTTCATGCAGGCTGGGTTCGCGATGGTGGAGACGGGGTTCACGCGCGCCAAGAACGCCGCGCACACGATCACGATGAACTTCATGGTCTACGGCATCGCGATGCTCGCCTACTGGGCGATCGGTTTCGCGCTCCAGGCGGGTGGTGTGGGAGCACTCGGCACGCTGGGCGGCTACGACAAGTTGGCGCACGAGTTCTCCCTCACGATCGCAGGCAAGGAGTGGGGCCTGTTCGGGGGGACGGGCTTCTTTCTCACGGGGGTCGCGTACACCGCACCGGTGTTCGCGTACTTCCTGTTCCAAATGGTCTTCATGGACACCGCGGCCACGATCCCGACGGGCGCCCTGGCCGAGCGGTGGAAGTTCTCGGCGTTCGCGGTGTTCAGCGTTTTTGTGGGCGCGGTCATCTATCCGATCTACGCCAACTGGACCTGGGGCGGCGGGTGGCTCGCGATGCTCGGCAAGAATCTCGGGCTGGGACACGGGCACGTGGATTTCGCGGGGTCCTCCGTGGTGCACATGACGGGAGGCGTGATGGCGTTCGTCACGGCGGCGCTCTTGGGTCCGCGCCGCGGGAAATACAACGCCGACGGCAGCGTCAACGCGATCCCCGGTCACAACATCCCGATGGCGCTGATCGGCACGTTCATTCTCGCGTTTGGATGGTTCGGCTTCAACGCCGGCTCGACGCTGGCGGGGTCAGACCTGCGCATCGGGGTCATCGCGACGAATACGATGCTGGCTGGGGCGGCGGGTGGGATCACGTCGATGCTGTACATGTGGTTCAAGTACGGCAAGCCCGATCCCTCGATGATGGCCAACGGCACGCTCGCGGGGTTGGTGGCCATCACGGCGCCGTGCGCGTTCGTGACCGCGCCGTCGGCGGTGCTGATTGGCGGAATAGCCGGCGTATTGGTCTGCGTTGCGGTGTTCTTCATCGACGGCAAACTGCGCATCGATGACCCCGTCGGCGCGATCTCGGTACACGGGGTCAACGGGTTGTGGGGCATCCTCGCGCTGGGGCTGCTCGCCGATGGCACGTACGGGGACGGGTGGAACGGCGTGAACGGGGCGGTGCGGGGGCTGTTCTACGGCGATGCGAGTCAGTTCATCGCCCAAGCCATCGGCGGCGTCGCCAACGTCGTGGGGGTGGGCGCCATGGCGTTCGTTGCCTATAAGGTCACGGCGTTCCTCGTCGGCGGCCACCGCGTGGCACCGGAGGTGGAGGAGCTCGGTCTCGACCTGCCGGAGATGGGCGCGCTGGCGTATCCCGACTCGCCGGAAGTCGCCTCCGCGGTGATTCTCAGCGAGACCGCCTCCCGCGGCGTTGGACACCTCGAACCCGAGCCGGAGGCGGTCTGATGAAACTCATCACTGCTGTCGTCCACGGAGGCGGTACAGGGCCAAGCCCTGAAGGAGGCCACGGTATGAGAGTGCAAGGGCGCAGTCTCGCGTTAGCTGCCCTCGTGGGCGTCTGCCTCACCGCTCCAGGGATGCTTCGCGCCCAGAGCGGCGCGCCGACCCCGGTCGATTCGGCGGCGAAAAAGCCCGATCCACCGACCTTGGCGGGCTTCAAGCTCACCGGCTTCGCCGCCGGGTCGTACGCGTACTCGGGGAGGAGCAGCGGGGACACCGCGATCGTCGGGCGGTTGTACGATCGGCTGCAGAACCGCTTCATGCTCAACGCTCTCGCGGTCGTGCTCGACAAGCCTTACGACCCGGCGAAGTTCAGCGCGGGGTTCCACACGGAGCTCCTGGTGGGACAGGATGCGACGGTGATCCAGTCGGGAGGCTTCAACCTCGGGTCGCAAGCGGACCTCCCCCATCTGTACGTCACGTTGAACGTCCCGACCGCCAGCGGAAACGGCCTGCAGTTCAAGGTGGGGCGGATTCCCACGCTCCTGGGCCTGGAAGTCATCGAGACCGTTGCCAACCCCAGCCTTTCGGAGGGGAACCAGTTCATCTACGTGGAGAACTTCACCGGCACAGGGCTGAGCGTGGAGACGAAGTTCAACAACTACGTGGATCTGCAGCTCCGCGTGATCAACGGATGGGACCAGGTCTCGGACAACAACAGCCACAAGTCGTTCATGGGGCGCGTCGGACTGTATCCCGACGCGCTCACCTCGCTCGGCGTAGTCGGATACTGGGGTGCGGAAGAACCCGGGAACAACAGCGCCAACCGGTACGGCTTCGAGGGACTGCTGTGGCGCAAGCTGGGTAAAGCGGCCGTGTGGGTACAAGGCGACTACGGAACCGAGCAGGCCAATGCCGCGCTCCCGGACCCGACGCAGGATGCCAAGTGGTGGGCGTTGGGGGGCTGGGTCACCTATGACTTCAGCACGACACTGGGACTCGCACTGCGCGGGGACTACGTCAACGACGAGAATGGTGCACGGAGCTCGTTCAACGGATTGGTCGGCTTTCCTGCGAACACTGGCCAGAAGTTCGGGAGCGGTACGGCGACTCTGAACATCCGCGCCTGGCCAGGCGCCGTTGTGAGGCCCGAGGTCCGCTACGACCGGTCCACGTTGCAGGCGTTCGCCGGCAAAAAGGATCAGGTCACGGTCGCTCTAGGCGTCGCGTATCTCTACTGAGTCGCGGGGGCTGGCTGGGCTCCTGCCGGGACGGTTTCGAGCGTCTGATGGCGGAAGAAGCGGAACAGCAGCCAGATGTCTATCAGGCCCACCGCGGCCAGCACCGAGAACGCGGCATTGGTCTCGATGAGGTGTAGCTGTCGCAATAGTGTCGAGATGCCGTAGCCCACGACCCAGGCGTCGAAGCTCATGCAGACGCGCCTGAAGGTCTCCGGTCGCACGTGTCGTATCACCCGTACCCCTAGCGGGATCCCGACCACGAGACTCGGGAGGATGTAGGGAAGCAGGCCGGCGCTCTCGATTGAGAACATGCCGGCGAAGTAGTAGGCCACGGCCGTGAAGCTCGACTCCGCGAGCCGCACCAGTCCGAGGCCGGCTCGGAAGTGCTGTTTCGTGAAGCCCTGGTTGCTCAACATCACGGCCAGGGGCGGGCCGGAGATCGTCGTGACCGAGTACAGCACGCCGAGGCCGCCCCCGAAAACCAGCCCGACGCGGCGCTCGTCCTTGATGGGTCTGCGAAATCCGGCTGCCTGCAGCAGAATCAGGGGCAGCAGGACGGTGAATGTCCCGAGCTTGAGCCCCGCCGGGTGCACGCGGTGGACCAGAGCCGTTCCGAGTGCCACGCCCGGCGCGAGGCCGAGAATCATCGGCACGACCCGCCGCCAGACGTGTGGGATGCTCGCCCGGTTGACCCAGAGGACGTAGGTGTTCAAGACCACTTCGACCCAGACCAGGGCCGGGTTCAGGACCCGGTTCGCGTAAAAGAGCAGAGCTACGGGCACCGTGATCGACGAGAATCCGTAGCCGAGCGCGCCGTTGACGGTAGCCGCGAGCAGCGTGATGACGACTAAGGCGAGCGAACCTGTTGTGACGTCCATCGATGCCTGCCCCCAGTAATCGCATGTTGTTCTCGTGATGGCACGACAAAAAACCCGGCCACGCGGGGTGGCCGGGCTTGGGAGCGGCTCAGGAGGCGAGAGGCTTAGGGATTCCTCATGTCATCACTGGGTGCGCCGTGGCGTCCGTCCAACCCTGTGGGTGGGGAGGCGGCTACAACAACAGGTGTGACGACACATCGGCGTCGTGCGCATGCGATCGTGCAACGTAGAACGCGTGACTACGCGTGTCAACCGGCCGTCCGGCGGATCGGAATCCGTACGCGTGTCTTCTCCCACTCGAACACCAGCTCCGTCGCGTTGCCCGTGGCCGGCGCGAACTTGAGCGTGAGCATCTCGACGGGCGCGCCGAGCGACTCGGTGGTCACCGTGCCCGCGCCCACATCCGCCGCCCGCACGTCCTTGTCGATCGGAACACCCCAGCGCTGAACGCCGCGGTTGACGACGATCTGCCATTTCGAGGCGCCAGGAATCACGTACAGCGTGTACGTCCCCGGCTCCACCCGCACCCCGGCGATCTCCGCCGCGAACGGGAGGTGGATGCTCGTGGCTTCGTTGGCGCCGAGTCGCCACGGCTGGCCGAACGGGACCAGTTCGCCCATGACCTTACGGCCGCGCGCCGACGGGCGGCCGTAGCACAGCTTGATGGTCCCGCCCCCGAGTTGGACCGCGCTCGAGTCCAGTGGGCTGGGCCGCTCCGCCAGCTTATCCGCCGGTCCACGGATCCAGCAGGTGAAGGAGGCCGCCTGGCCGTTGCCCGGTTGGGCCTGCGCCAACGTCAGTGTCGCGATCAACAGAATGATCCGCATGTCCTCACTCCGGAAATTGTTCAGACACTAGAATACACCTCAACCGCTCAACATGCCCTTCGCTATTCCCGCAGGGAGAACGACACTCTCCTCATTATTCTCCCTTTTTACCGCTACCGCCGCCGCTTGGCGCTGTCATCCTGAGCGAGCACGCGGAACGCGCGCGAGCGAAGGATCTGCTTGCGGGAGATCCTTCGCGCCTGCGGCGCTCAGGATGACAGGCCCGCTCGGTCCGCGAAATGGAAGAAAGAAACTACAGCCGTCTTTCCGCGGCTCTTGCATGCCCCTCCAGTCCTTCCGCGCGGCCGAGCCAGATTGCGTCTTCGATGAGCGGCACGGCCGCGGCGCGGTCGTCGATGCGGAGCCACGTCCGCACGCGCAGGAATGTGTAGACCGAGAGCCCGCCGGTCGAGCGCGCCGTCCCACCGGTCGGCAGCACGTGATTCGGTCCCGCGCCGTAGTCGCCTAGGACTTCCGCGGCTCCCGCACCGACGAACAGCGCGCCGTAGTGGGCCAGCCGCGGCGCGACCGCGTCCGCGTCGCGCAGCTGGAGCTGGAGGTGCTCGGGCGCGAGCGCGTCGCACGCGGCCACACCATCGTCCACGCTCGACACGACGATCGCGCCCCCGTGCGCCAATGCCGCTCGCGCCACGCGGGCGGTCGGCAGGTCGCCGAGGCAGCGGGCGAGCTCCCGCTCCACGCGTTCGACCAACGAGGCATCGGTGGTCACGAGCATTGGTACGGCGTGGGGGTCGTGCTCGGCTTGGGCGAGCAGGTCTACCGCGACCGTCGCGGCGTCGGCACTCGAGTCCGCGAAAACGACGAGCTCAGAGGGACCCGCGAGCATGTCGATCGCGACGGCTCCGGCGACGAGCCGCTTCGCCGCGGCCACGTAGCGGTTCCCAGGCCCGACGATCACGTCGCGCGGCGCGATGGGACCCGTACCGTAGGCGAGCGCCGCGATCGCCTGCGCCCCTCCCACGGCGAGCACGCCGTCCGCGCCCGCAATTGCGGCGGCGGCGAGCGTTAAGCCTTGTGGTTTAGGGCTCGCGACCCATATGTCTCGCACGCCCGCCACGCGAGCGGTCACCGCGGTCATCAGCACCGATGAGGGCAGAGGATAGCGCCCTCCGGGCGCGTAGCACCCCGCGCGCTGCATCGGCGCAATCCGGTGCTCCGCGACCCCGCCGGGCACCGGCACGCTCACCGAACCGAGCGCGCCTCGCTGGGCCACCGCGAACGCCCGGATCCGCGCCGCGACGCGCTCGAGTCGGACTCGATCATCGGTCGAAAGACCCGTCAGGGCCCGCGCCAGCTCGGGGCGGTCGTGATACAACGGCGCGCCCGGCAACACGTCCCCGAACCGCTCGGCGTGCTTGCGCAAGGCGACCTCCCCGTGTGTCCGGACGGCCTCGACGATGCGCGCCGCGGCGGCGCGAGTCTTGGCGTCGAGGCCCGCGCCGCGGCGGGCCAGCTTGGCAACCGTGCGACGGGGCAGCAGGGGTGACGCCCTCATGGCGCGTCCGTCGGAGCCTTCGCGGTCATCGGCCGCCGTGTGACCCCCGCATGACGGCGCGCCAGCTCGGCCCGCACCTCCGTGAGCGAGCCACCGCCACGGACCAGGGCCACGAGCGCCATGTAAAAAAGGTCGGCCGTCTCGTGTACGGCCTCGGCGCGTGTGCCGGCCCGCGCCAGCTCCGCTGCTTCCTCGCCTAGTTTCGCGGCGAGCAGCACCGGGTCTCCCAGCAGTTTGCTGGTGCGCGAGCCTGGGTCGGCCAGAGGGAGCGAAGCCGCGCGCGTGGCGATGGTGCGCTCTAGGTCGTCCAGCGCGAACTCCGCGGGCCAGCACGCAGGTCGGTCGAGGTGACAGAATCCGGCGCCTCGCTGCCGCACCGTGAAGCGCAGCGCGTCGCGGTCGCAATCCAGGTCCACGCGCACCAGCTCCTGTGTATTGCCCGACGTCGCGCCCTTCTCCCACAGCGCCTGGCGCGAGCGCGACCAGTAGATGCCCTTGCGCTCTGCGATCGCACGCGCGAGCGACTCACGCGTGCTCCAAACGAGGCCCAGCGCGTGCCCCCATTCGTCGCACACGACCGTGGGCCAGACGTCGCCGACCGGCTTCACGAGCGGCGCGGCCACCGCCTCACCCAGCGCCAGGCGCCCGGTGTAGAGCGCCATGCCCACCTGTGCGTCCGCGCCGATCCCGTCCAGCTCGGCGATCTCCGTCGCCGTGGTGATCCCCCCGGCCGCGGTAAGCCGCACCTCCTCCGCCGCGCGCACGGCGGCCGCCACGGCCTGGAAATCGAATCCGCTCATGGCGCCTTCTTTCTCGACCTGCGTGAAGAGGAACCCGCCGACGACGGGCGCGAGGTCGCGGATCCGCTCGAGCACCGGGGTGCCGGTAGCGGTTCGCCAACCTTCCACGACAACGTGACCGCGCTCCGCGTCCACCGCGGCGATCACGCGCTCGCGCGGCAGGGCGGCACAGAAGTCCGGGCTCGCCGCTGTGCCGATCATGATCTTCGCGGCGCCCGCGTCGAGCCACGCGCGCGCTGTGTCCAGATCGCGGATGCCGCCGCCCACGCGGCATGGCGCCCGACGCACCATCTCACGGATCAGGGCCGCGTTCGAGCCCCCTCCCTTGCCGAGCGCGGCGTCGAGGTCGACGACCGCGACCTCTCCGGCCACCGCGAACTCCTCGAGCCGGGCCAGGGGGTCGCCGCCGTCGAGCACAAAGTCCCGGCCCCCGCGCAGCTGGACCGCGCGGCCCTGCATCAGGTCGATGCTGGGGACGATCATCGCCGCACCCGGATGCCACGAAGGGAGAGATCGGCCTTGATGCCGTCGACGGTGTCGTCGCCGTCATGGAACACCGACGCCGCGAGCACGGCATCCGCGCCGGCGCGGAACGCCTCCGCCACGTGCTCGCGCTCGCCGATCCCGCCAGACGCGATCACCGGCACCCGCACCGCACCGAGCACCGCCCGCAAGAGCTCCAGGTCAGGACCGGCGCGCGTCCCGTCGCGGTCCCAGCTCGTGAGCAAGATCTCCCCGGCCCCGAGGCCTGCAGCCTCCCGCGCCCACGCCACGGCGTCCGGTGGCCCGGGCTGGCGGCCGCCGTGCGTAAGTGCTTCCCAGCCGTTCCCGGTGCGGCGCGCATCGATGGCGAGGACCACGCACTGGCGGCCGAACTCGGCGGCGAGCTCGGAGAGGAGGGCGGGCCTTTGAACCGCTGCCGTGTTCACGCTCACCTTGTCCGCGCCGGCGGCGAGCAGGCAACGCGCGTCATCCACGCGCCGGACCCCGCCGCCGACGGTGAGGGGAATTCGAATCGCCGCGCGCACCCGGGCCACCGTCTCGAGCTGCGTGGCGCGCCCTTCGGCCGACGCCGCCACATCCAGCACGACGATCTCGTCGGCGCCCTGAGACTCGTACAGCGCCGCCTGTGACGCCGGGTCCCCCGCGTCCCGGAGATGCTGGAACTGCACTCCCTTCACCACCCGACCATCCAGTACGTCGAGGCAGGGGACGACCCGCGGCAACAGTCCCGGGGTCGAGCCGGCGAGGGCCGGAGCGGGCGCGCCCTTCGCTCCTGCGAGCCAGCGCTCGAGCAGCGCCGCGCCGTACGCGCCCGACAGCTCGGGATGGAACTGGCAGGCAAGGAGACGCTCGCCGCTTTTCTCTAGCGCCGCGACGAACCGCACTCCGTGCGTCGTCCAGGCGGGCACCCACCCGGCTGGGGCCTCCCGCAGCGCGTATGAGTTCGCGAACGCCGCCACGCCCGTCGCGACGAGCCCGTCGCCGGTGGCGGTAACGGCGTTCCAGCCGAGGTGCGGCACGCGCACGTCCTCGGGCAGGCGACGACAGATGCCGGGGATGACTCCGAGCCCGGCCACGCCCGGCGCTTCCTCGCTCGCTTCGCACAGCATCTGCATTCCGAGGCACACGCCCAGGAGCGGGGTGCCGCGGGCCGCCGCTTGGGTGACAGCCTGGTCGAGCCGGCGCGCCCGCAGGGCCCCGAGCCCGGCACCGAACGCGCCCACACCGGGCAGCACCACGCGTGGCGCGCCCCGCACGACGCCCTCATCGCCCGTCACCACGACGGTCGCGCCGAGGCGGCGGAACGCGCTCGCGATCGACGCGAGGTTCGCGACGCCGGAATCCACGATGACCACATCATTCATCGCGCCCCCCTTTCTCCCCGAGCGTGCCCTTGGTGGAGGGCACATCGTCGAAGCCGGAGCACGCCACCGCCTGCTTCAGCGCGAGGGCGGTCGCCTTGAACGCCGCCTCGGCGCGGTGGTGATCGTTCTCACCCTTCAGGACGTCGACGTGCAGCGTGAGCCGTCCCGCCGCTGCCAGCGAGCGCAGGATGTGCGGAATGTTCTCGCAGGCGAGACCGCCGATCGTCTCGCGGGAGAGGTCGAGCGTCACGTCCGCGTACGACCGCCCCGACAGGTCGACCACGGCGCGCGCCAGCGCCTCGTCGAGCGGGGCATACGCCCAGCCGAACCGGTTCACGCCGCGCCGCTCGCCCAGCGCGCGGTCGAGCGCCTGGCCCAGCGCCAGCGCACAGTCTTCGGCCGTGTGGTGGTCGTCGACATGGAGGTCGCCCTCGCACGCCAGCGTGACGTCGAACCGGGCGTGGCGACTGAGCGCCTCGAGCAAATGGTCGAGGAAACCGAGGCCCGTCTTCACGTCGGCTTTGCCCGTGCCGTCGAGGGTGAGCGTGACCGTGATCGACGTCTCCCGGGTGGCGCGGCTGACTGTTGCGGTGCGTGTGGTCATGGCTCGAGTCCCTCGGCGTCGAGCGTCCCCTCGAGGGCCGCACTCAGCCGCTCGAAGTCGGCAGGATCACCGGGCAAGGTGATGCGCAGCGCGGTGTCGAGGCCGGGGCGGGCAGGGAAGTCGCGTACCAGCACGCCGCGGGCGGCGAGTCCCGCGCGGATCGATCCGGCGCGCGGTCCGCATTCGACGAGCACAAAGTTCGCCTGCGAGGGCCAGGGCAGGAGCCCGGCGGCGGCAAGTCGCGCGGTGAGCAGGCGGCGCTCCTGGCGCACTCGCGCGACGTGTGCGCGGAGCGGCTCGACGCCGCGCTCGAGCTGGGAGAGCGCCAACGCAACCGAGGGCGCCGCCACCGTGTACGGACCGCCCGCCGCATGCAGCACGGCGACGACGTACGGGCTCCCGACCGCGTAGCCGACGCGGCAGCCGGCGAGCCCCCAGGCCTTGGAGAGCGTCCGCAGCACCAGGACGTTGGGAAGATCGAGTACCGCGGGCGTGAGATCGTCGTCCGCGTACTCGACATACACGTGATCGAGGATGAGCAGGGCGTTAGGCGCAGCGGCGGCGAGGCGCCGGACATCGGCCAGGGTCGCCACGCTCCCCGTCGGATTGTTCGGCGACACGACCGCGACGACGGCCGTGAGCGCGTCGAGCCGGCTTATGAACGCTTCGATGGGGAAGGCCTCGTCCCGCCACGGGATGCGGACCAGCTCACCGCCCGCGAGTGTGGCGCTGCAGTCGAACATGTCGAAGCTGGGATCGGGGAGGAGGATGGTACGGCCGGGCTCGAGGAAGGCGCGGCAGGCGCGGTCGATTCCCTCGTCCGCGCCGGCGGTCACCATCAGGCGCTCGGGCGCCACGCCGACGCGGGCGGCGAGCGCGGCCTCGAGTGCGGAGACGTCCGGGTAGCGGCGCAACAGCTCTGGATCCGCGTTGGCAAAATCGCCCAGCAGGGCGGGGGACGGCAGAACTCCCTCGTTCGAGTCGAGGCGCAGCAGGCCAGGAACGCTCGCCGGACGGCGATAGGCCGTGGCCGGGTCGAGCCGCGACACGGGACCGTTCAGGGTCGTGGTAGTGGCCGTCATGGGACGATCTGCGAGAAGGTGGACACGACGAGGTCTGTGCCGCCGGCCGCCTTCACCGCAGGAATCACCTCGGGCAGCGCCTCGCGCGGCACCGCGGCCTTCACAGCGTAGCCACCGTTGCCGTACAGCGGCGCCACGGTGGCTTGCCGCATCGACGGCAGCACGGCGACCACGGCTTCGAGGCACTCCGCCGAGGCGTTGACCTCGAGCATCACGCGGCGCCGGGCCACGAGCACCGAGTCGAGCAGCATCACGAGATCGTCGACGCGGCGCCTGCGCGCAGGGTCCTCGAGCGCCGCGGGGTTCGCATACAGGCGCGTGGAGGAGCGCATCAGCTCGTCCACGACCACGAGGCCGTTCGCTTCGAGCGTCGCGCCGGTGGCGGTATTGTCCACGATGACGTCCGCGTCCTCCGGCGGGAACACCTCGGTCGCGCCGTACGAGCGTACGCACTCGGCGGAGAGCCCGCGCTGCGCGATCCAACGCTCCGCCAGCCGCTCGTATTCCGACGCTACCACCAGGCGACGCGCGGGCAGGCGTCCCTCCATGAGCAGCGTCTTGGGCGCCGCCGCAACTACCTGCACGGGGTCGAGCCCGGTGTCGAGCAGCTCGACCACGTCCGCCTCGAGCTCCGCCACCCAGTCGGCGCCGGCGAAGCCCAAGTCCCGGCTGCCGAGGGCGAGCATCTCCACGATGTTCTGTGGCTTGAGGATCTTGGCTTCGGTGTCCGGCAGGGACACGTCGGGCCGATAGCCGCGGGCGCCGGGGCGAATTCGGATGCCGGCGTCGCCGAGGAGCGTCAGCACCGCTTGCTCCATGCGGCCTTTGGGCAGGCCGAGGCGTAGCGGTGTGGAGGAACCAGACTGTCGGGACATCGTTGTCGCTCCGAATCGTTTGGCCGAACCGAGGCCCCGGAGCTGCGGCGTCCCCGAAAAGCACGACGCCGGCCCCGGGGGGTCGGCGTCGGCGATGGACTCAAGGTGCTGCGATCTACTCGTTACCTTGGCGTACGCCTCCGGCTCCCCCCATGAAACGGGTGGCGATGGTGGTGCCGGTGATGCGAACGGGTACGCTGCATGAGCGGTAACTAAGCGGTCGGCCCAATCCCTGTCAACCACCCGAAAGTATGGTTGACACGGCGGCACACGCCGCGTAAATAGCAAACTCATGATCGCGCACCACACCACGACCTGTTGTTGTCCGGCCTGTCGGATGATGTGTCCTTGCCCTTCGGGGAGCGGACGCGGTTGTGGCGCTGTGGTTGCCGGTATCGGATGATGCTCGATTAGCTTGTAAACGGCACGCGCGACGCAGATCGGGCCCGCTTCCCTAGGGAAGCGGACCCGTTTCGTTTCTGCCTCACCCCCTGTCCCCCTCTCCACGGTGTGGAGAGGGGGGATAACAAGGCGACGGTCGGGAGAGAGAGCGATGACTCAACCTGAACTGGT